>Ga0302188_10001386_pt1 | contig 19057 bp, 3 predicted proteins | sample II_Bog_E2_1_FD_198783 | JGI IMG/M metagenome (GOLD analysis project Ga0302188, IMG submission 198783) | Peat permafrost microbial communities from Stordalen Mire near Abisko, Sweden - II_Bog_E2_1 | ecosystem: Environmental > Terrestrial > Soil > Wetlands > Peat | place: Sweden: Abisko, Stordalen...
ATCCGACATGTTCTTAATTTCATCGATGAGCTCATCCTTCTTAGGAAGGACAAATGGCTTTTTCTACTAAGCACCCTACATTCTCAACAAATATGGTATAAATTATATTGAATAAAATATATTTATATTTACAGCTAAGAAGAAAAGTCAAAAGATAAAATTGAATCTTAAAAACCGTTTTTCGATGCTGATAAATTATAATTTGTATAGCTCTTAAATCCTTGAAAATATTTTAATTAAATCTTCTTAATTTTTTGCATTTTAATTTATGTCTGTGTGCATAATGAAAGTAAATCATTTTGGTTATCGTTTATTGTCGATATGTTTTAATATTAAGAACAAAACTTATCTCAAGAAATACAGTCACAGTTCAGGATACTAAAGCGATAATTATATATTTTAACTGAAAGTCATCAAAGCAGGGAACAGCTTTTTAAACTTTCAAGATATTTCTGTATTGCACATGGGTCTGAATATAAAATTTCAGACATTGATGAGTTTATAGAATTGACAGATTTTCATTAAAAAGCACGAAGATTTTTAAACTACCCTCATAGATATTATGATATAAATTTTTAATGATGATATCTGACTGAATTATCAAGTCCAACTTATCTAAGTAATTTCAGTTTTTTGCCTTAATTCGATATGAATAAAATGAAACGAAAATTTATTTGTTTTAAAATGCATCTTCCCTTCTTCAGAATAAGGAAAATCTAATCCATATTTAACAATTATTATTTGTTATTTCTTAATTTTTATCGAAATAAATGGCATTAAAAAGGACTGCAAAATAATACTATTTTTTTATTAAAAAATCTCTAAAATGTTTGACGCTCATACAAGTTAATGCTATTTGATTCTTTTACTTTCTTGATATAAAAGATGTGTTTTAATGATAATATTAATTAAAGAAAAAAAACATAGAACATGAGCGAGTCTAACTTTTTTAGCGAACCACAGGGAAATGCCCCTTAGTACCCCAATTTTAATCATACTCTCCTACTCATTGAAACTAATAAATACATTCCTGCCATTGATAAAATCAATTAAAAAAAAGATTAACCCTAAAATTAAGAGAATTTTCTTGATTCTTAGATATCTATTGATGTTAACCTTAGGCAAACCACTCCCGCAGCCGTTCTCTAATCTTCAACAACCATCAAAAAGAAAAAAACTGGGTGCATTTGCAAAAAGACAAAATGCCTAAAAATGTATTGCGAGTGCTTTTCTTCAGGAAAACTATGCACAACCGACTGTTCTTGTTGTGATTGCGTCAATGACTAACATCATTAGCATTTAATAGCTCAAGCGCAGGAAGTAATCAAAGTAAAAACTATGAGTGCGAAAAAGCAAAGTTCTGGAAAAGGCTGTAACTGTAAGAAAACCCAGTGTCAGAAAAAATATTGTGAGTGCTTCAATGCTGGAATTGCCTGTAGTGCTGAGTGCAAATGTTAGGATTGTATTAATGTTGAAAATCATAAAGTTTCTTTTTCTTTCAAGTCAGAATCCATTCAAGCTGAGAAAGGCAATACGACTTCTTTGTTGGAGTGACGTACTCCACTGTTATTTATTTTCTATATTTTAGTACGAATTATAGTTAATGAATTATAGAGTTTGAGCCATTAAAATCATGATTATTGTGTAAGTTTAATTTTTTTGTATTGTCCAGCAACCGTTTTATGCCCTGGATTTTGCTTTTTCAGCAAATCCCTTGTTTATATCGGTTATCGATGGTGCATTGCGACCATTTTGCGACTTTTTTCATTTAAAATTGGTTTAAATGTAAAGCCATCCAACTCTTTGCTTTTATTCAAATTAAATTTCTCCTAATTTTAGGTCATTTTCCTTTGCTTCCATCTCACCATTTCATCAAAGTATTATTAGTAGCTTCTAACGGTGTCTGGCCTTTTCACATGCCTATTGTATTCCTAAATATATTCTTGTTCTTCTTTTTCAAGCTGCTTTTTTCTTATTTCTTAGAATTCTTTTAATTTTGTGCTTTTTTATTCGATAACGAGCTACAATCTTTCGAATATTGGTTTATGGCCTATTTATTTCGCAATTTTTTATGAATTTTTATTGATTGTAGGCTTTTATTTGATTTCTTTCTTTCTAAATTACGAACATATTACTGTTGCTACTCAATGAGAGTAATATCTCTCTTCTTTTTCTCTGAGTCATTTTCAAAAAGATTGATAATACTATGTCCTGCTGTCTTATTCATGACATTTTTTGAGCTGGAAATTTTATGCAAAGCTCCTTCTAACTTCAATGTTAAGGATTCATATCCCTTTAAGCAGTTCCCCTTATCTTCAATTTGATCAGATTGTTGATTATTTGCTTTTATGTTTTTCTTATGGATATCTATTTTTGAAGATGTAGGTTATTTTTTTGATGAATATTGATTCTGGTTTGCAGACTTCTCCTATTTCTTTTTTGGGCTATTGATTGAACCTATAATATATGGGGAATTTTCATTTGAGTCATTCACAATTTTATTTTTATTCTTGGAATTATGGTCAATTAAAAGCTTTGATAGGTTTAGTTCGGGGTTAGCTTGCTTATTCGATGGTGAAACAAGGCAAGTGGGTTCTATACTGACCATTAATGACGAATCCGAGTTCATTATTTAGCACCTCTAGATTATAAAATAAAACTATCAAAGTCCTTTACGCTTTAAATTAGAACGTAATTTTGTAAATAATTGATTCAGAAAGAACAACACTCTTATAGAATGTCCTCTTTACTAAAATATCATTGATTAAGTTTTCCTTCATTATTTTGATTTTAAAGATAATCAATTTAAATTTATTGTATTGCAAGAATATATATGCTGTTGATGGACAATCATTTAGGCATTTTTTAGACCAGTTTCTTTATAAAAAATCTTTGGATTTTTATAATTTATCGATCTGATAAGACTTTATAATCTGCAATTGGAATTAAATCCGATAAATTTTCTTAATAGGGAAGGATATTTATTGGATTAATATTCATCTCCTGCAGCATTTTTGAGAGTTTCATATAGGCTTCACTGATGTAAATATCGAACACTTTTTAAGGTTTATCAACTTTTTCAATTTTTTCAACAACTTCAATTTCTTTCTCAAGATCACAAGTTATTTCTTAATCTTGATACTAGATAGGCTTCTTGTCTTCCATCAACTACTCAGTATTGATCCCGCTTTCAACTGTTTCCTTTTTGTTCGAGGCTTGACATATTTATTTATAATACTAATTGCTTTTCTTCAGTGTTTTTATCTTTTAACTTATTTTTATTTTTTACTCCCTCAACATTTTCAGAACTTAATTGAGCTATTTACTACATAAATTCAAAAGTACTCAATAGTTTTGTAAGGGTAGGCTTGCTTTATCTTTCCAATCTTCATATAACTTCGAGAAAACAGTTATTCGTAATCCTTCGAATCTGGAGATAACTTTTGATTTGTCTATTAATTTTAGATCGATGAATTGCAGTGGATCTCATCGATTGAACGAGTAGTTGCGCACAGGTTGTATTTATCTGTAGATCTCTTTATGCTGCTATGCATTTGAAGGCCCAGTGTTTTAGTAGATGCCTTTGTGCTAAAGTTAACTCCTGCCAAAGTCTTAACTTTTTTCGGACTGAGATTAGCGCTTGGAATATTTTTTTTACCTTTTACTCCAGAGTTGAGAAACGAATAGTTTTTCATTGCTGCAAGTAAAATCAATAATATTAAATTTATATTATTTGATGATATCACTCCAATAATACAATTTATGCACCCACCTAATTGATTAATTACAGTTTTACATTCTATATCTCCAGTTTTAACTTTTTAAGGATAAATCACCAAGAAAACGATATATCTAATCTAATTTATATGGATCTTCAATCATTTTTAATTCACCAGTAACATTTAAATTGCAAATGGTAGATTATCAATTATAGGCATATAGTCTATCAGCAGACAAAAAATTATACGATTTATGATAACTTCTTTTTGCATTAACAGCATTAATCTCCTTGCTTAGTTTGGCAATCTCGACAGACGTTCATATGATGGCACTATTTACTGAGCATGCAACTCATATTCTTTTTGCAAAATGTGCACACTCTTGATTTCAAGAATATTTTGTTTACCTTTTCAAAGAAGTCGTTACTCTTAGCTTTATATTTCTTCATTAATTTCCAAGTCTATTTGAGAATGATGATAATTGCAAATCCAGCTCCTATTGCCAGCAAAATATTAATTAATTTGTTACTGATGAGGTCTTATTGAATAACAGCTATCATTCTATCCTTGCTTGGAGCGACTAAAAGAGGTTGATAGCAACTTACACCAGAAGATTAGGCGACATATTGACCCAATATTGCACAATCCGAACCTTCGGGAAGAATTAATTATTTAAGATGTTATCCTCCAAATAATGAATAGCCAAAATTATTGACGAAAGGTTCCTTTATTTTGCTAAAAAATCCTTTTCGTTTATTTAATACAATGTCCTTGGGCTTCAGAGACAGCATTCTTGTGGGAATAACTATTGTATTATGTGTTTCGAAAACACTAATATTGTGCAATTCGTCTGATATCTTCAAAAAGCTAGGCTATTTTATCCTTAATACTTTTTGGGAGAAGCGAGGACCGATTACTGTATCAATGAGTTTAGAATACACAATTTTATGATTCGAATCAAGTAAAGCTGTACATGTTTATCCAGCAGAGATCTTTCCTTTACATATTTAAAGAGTAAGATTGTTGCCTGCCATTTTCAATTTTTCAATAATATCGGACGGTTTTGTCGGAATGAGCTCTAGTATTTGATGAAGTAATTTCAATTTGCGAGTTGTTCTGATGCTATTGTGATACAGCAGATAGAAATCGACGAGAATAGCTGCTGAGAATGCTAATAATCGATAAGCCGACATTATATTAAAAATAAACTCTTCAATCAGATGAGAATATGATTTCTTTAACTTTTTATCAATAAATAAAAATCATATTCTAAAGATATGTTCGTTCTCAATTGAATACTTCCGGTAACAAGCATCTTCGTGAAAGAAGATTCTTTCATCGTCCATCTCATACAATTTAGAAGGCATTATCCCCTCGTCAATTTTGAAGTAAATCAACTCCCGACTATTGCTGAAGAGTTAGTTGTCCACCGATTCATTAGAATTCCCATCGAAATAATCTAAATGTTTAAGGTCTCTTTCTTAGAGATATTTGATTTGACAGCTTTCAGAAGATACCTAATATTTGAGTTCAGATGTTCCTTCCATTTAGTTTGTAGTATTTTTGCCAGAATTTATTGGATCTTCTTCTGATTTTATTTCAGCTAAATGTTTCTTCTGCTTTTATAACATTTTGGTCAACTTATGAATTAAAATCATCTACACCTATTCTAATGATTTTCTTCCCTTATATTTTTTGTTTAAGATGGAAGTCAATGATTTGTAACGATTCTTTACCATGTGCTCAGTTCTTGTTTCGTTTAATTACTTCACTGCCCTTGACCATTTTTTTCCATGCTTGCTGATGCAGGTAAGAAGAGTTAGGTCCTCAGATTAGGTCCATTTAGAATGAAGCTTAGCAGGATCAAGATGGTTTTTCCATTTCTAACGACACTGTTTGGGATTTCGTAAATAAATTTTATTAGATCGAAAGTACAAATCCCTGGCGATGGAGTTCCATTGGTTTTGGTAATTTTTCTATCTAATTGAAGGAATATATACTAAATTATTGACTTTAGCAGTTTCGTTTCTTCGAGAGTCCATGAGGAAGGTTTGCCATTATTTTTGATCAAAAGCATGGCCTGAAACTCGAAGAATATAGTGCTTTTATAATTAAAGATAATAGAAAAATAAGTCCAGTCTTATTCATTCTAAATAATTGTAAATTCTACTAATTCAGTAATATTTTTTTAGAAGACGTGGAGGTAAGCAAACAACAACCAAATAAAAATGCGAAGTTCGTTTTCATACCAGAATTCTTAATTGGAGGATGTCCGATGTAAATAGAATCTTAGTAAATTAAAAAAGTACTTCTGTTGTAAGATCATGAACATTTATATTATAGTCTCAGTCTTCAGTTCAGAAATCTTGAAAATTTTAACCAAATATGCTTTGTTTATTTCCGAAAGAACAGATTCGAAATTTCCCTTTAGTTTGACCTGAGTTATCAGTTTTCTAAAGTTTATATTCTCCATTGTATTTTATATATTAATTATTGATTGCAAAGTAGTGCTACTGGCATTTTCACTGGTATTTTTTTCAGCGGGAATTTTTTTCATGAAATTAATTTTTTCCTGCTCTTGAGATTGAATTGCTGGTTCATCATAGAGCTTTTGGCCTGATTGATATTTTTATCAAATAAACAACATTGGATTAATCGAAGGATAAGTGTCTTAAGTTCAACTATGGCTTTTTTGTTAATCAATTTAACTTATTTCCTGAAAGAAATAGATAAAATTTGCTCGCAATCTGAGTGAATTCTCGTTTTATTTGTACTTAAATGGCAAGAAATATTTTTTAACTATATCACCAGTTGAATCATGAATCTGACTGATTTTAATTTTTTTCATTAATTACCAGTATCATAAATTGACGTCTGTTGTGTTTATTAAGTTTTCAAAAAAATAGTCAGTGCGTTCTGTTGATTAATTTGAGGCAATTGGCAAATAAAAATAATAATCAGCATCGAAAATGCCTACAGAACAAAAGATCAAAAAAATAGGACCTTTCTGATAAATTTAACACGTATTTCTATTAATTTTAACTTTGGAAGAAAGTTGATTTTTGCAATAAATCGGTCTAAAAAGGATTGCTTAATAAAACGATGAAGGTAAATGTTAATAATACTACTAATACTAATGATAATTCAAAATATGTGGTTTAAAATCAAAAATTATTTAATTACGATATCATGAACTTCCACAACCTTTAATATAATAAAATATTTGTAAGTATAATCTGAAATAATAAATTCCTTTTTACTAAAGAATAGTAATCTAAACAATTAAAACTATTATTCAATTTCTTCTCCATTATTTTCGACATATTTATATTATCTTTATCCATCTTAAGAATCAAATGTTGATATTGGTGAGTGTTAAGAGATAAAACTGCTAGACATCATAGAGTTATGTTTGGAAAATTAATTTATCAGATATATCTGCGGCTTCCTGTTCCCGTAGTGGAGCTTTGATTAACGCTTGGAGTATATTGCGAAGAAGTTGGCTCCTTTTTCATGAAATTTTAAAGCTTCTCTTGATTTTTTACCATCATTCCTTGAAAGGTTTGCATATTGGCCAACAAATTTTTCCTATTTAACTAAATTTATACCGCCTATTATTAAGTCCATTTCCCATGCCTGATTTTTTGATATTTGGAGAATATTCACTGCATGTTAAACGAGTTAAATTGTCCGCTTACGAGTTATTTCCATGAGGCTGTTGACTAGAAGTTCTATTTGTCGTTGAGGAATTGTATAGGTTAGACGATTTATTTGTCATCATCAGATAGAAATCTATTTGAGAATAATCAATGGGATCTGACGAAAGTATCCCGCTCAAAAACTTCCATTAATTGATGACGGAATGATCTTCAGGAAAGAAGGGAGCCACGCCTTTTTCCATAAAAGCCTTAAAGGCATCCACGAGTTTTCTTTAGTTATTCATTTATGTATATAATTAATGAAATATGCCCAAATATAATGAACGCAATTGATAGTTTCTGTCAAGACGATTATTAATTTTTATCATTTAAAAGTGCATCTATCCTATTTAAAAAATAATGCGAACTCAAAATTAATTCAGAATGAATCCGCAATTTTTCGAGGAAATCGAAAGAATTCCTGCTGAATTATAATTATTATGCTTAAGGTAAGGCATTTGCAATAATAAGAACAACTATATATAAGACAAAGTGTTGATCATTTTTTCTGAATTATTAAACCAGACTTATTTAATTCTTTCAATCGTTTGTATTCCCCCTTGTACTTTTCGCACATTTTAGTTAGTTTTTAATTTTAATTTGTCAGGAAGGTATTCTGATCCCTCAAAATCTAATTTTGCTATTGATTGTAGTCATCCATTTCCATACTCAGGTGTTGACTTCGGTTTAGAACATCGTTATTCTTTCTACTTAGATTTACTTATTCGCTCAAATCTATAATTTTCTTTTACAGTCTAATCTTGATTTTATCATGCTATTATTTCTATTTTTTTAGTTATGCTGATAAAAACTCAGCTTTGTTCCTCCAAATTTATTTTGTACGCTATAATTAACTTATTATCCCTTTTAGTCTATTAATTTCCTTGCTTGCTTCATCTTTGAACTCAGGATTTTCACGGGCTTTTTAAACAAGTAAAGAATCTTCTTTCTTACTCATTTTCTATTTTTAATGTTATTGAGGTTCAGAATTTGAGTTTTCCTTACGTATCAATGCAGTTTTTAATTTACTATTCTCTTATTTGAGTTTAGAATATTTTCGTTAGAGATGAGCCTTTTCTTGAATGACTTTATTCGCTGAAATTTCCAATGCAGATACATTGTTTCGATTAGACACATTGCTGCGATTGAGTTAGTTTCCACCCGCGAAGGCTGATTGATTAAGTCTTTCATATTTTTCGATCTGTTCTTCCAATCGTTCTATCTTCATCAGTGACTTATTTAATTTTACTTAAAGTCTTTCATTTTATTCAATAAGCCCATGATTGTCCTTTTAATCAATTAGAATTTATTAATTCCCTGAAAGATTATGAAGGATGTTTTCCAAGTGTTACGTTTATAGTTGAGCGAAAGGCTACTTTTTTTTGAGGAATGCATTCTGGTTGGTTTGCCCATTATGGGCTTCTAGTGATTTCATCATGTTGATATCTTTGAAGTCTCCATCCAATTTTTATCTGATATAATCCTTCAGCCTCTGATTTTCTTCCTCAATTTTTTGATACCGATGGGAAATTGCTTGGTCTTTCCTATTCTAGAAATCAATAAAACTAGACTAAAATTCCTCTTTATTCCTAAATTTCCCCTCGATCAGTTTAGTATACGAACTGATGATATCCTCAATTTCCTGTTCCAATTTGCAACTTTCCTCATAATACACTCTTTTTTAATCCCTTTGACGAACATTAATTCCATACAACCTTTGAAGGTCCTTCCTCAGTGATTATATTTCTATTAAATAATTGATGTTATTATTGTCAATTTCCATTTTCTCTATCTTATTGATGATGGTTGAGTTTTTCAATTCCTTTTTAGCATTGAAACCTTTCATTATGAAAATAAATTCATCTTTACTCTTTTTATTCAGAAAAATTATATTTAAAAGCAGTTATTTATTAGAATTTTATTATTTCGATAGGGTTACATCCTTGTAGAGTTACATTAAAAATCGGAGAGTTTAAACTTAAAATTTTTGGCTAAAAATTATATTTATCTTTGTAGGATCTTTCGGAAATGTATTAAAGATTGGTTAACCGAGAGAGTAGTAAAATGTATAGTTAGCATTTGAGTTGCAATGTGATAATTTAATGAAATCATCAGTGACATGCAGCATGCATTGCTTAGTAATATCCTAATGATAGATATCCACGTTAAATTTGGCCTATCCAGTTGATAGAGCTTGCTAAATAGTCTATTTCAGTAAAATATCCATTTAAACTGGGCCAAACTTTAGATAAGCTGTACCTGAATATACTTGGTCTGTGCTCTAAATAATTAATGATATACAGTCACCTCGACTTGAATGATACATCCAACATCTGAAGGCTCGCATATGAATGAGTTTCCTCTGAACTCGTCTGCTTCAGAAACAATACCGTTTTTAATTCTAAACCATCGATATAGACAGGGCACTAATGCCTATTCTTCTCGCGATGTAAAGGTAGTCAGAGAAAGCAGTGTTGAGGAATCAATGTGCTCAGGAGTATGTTTAACGTAAAATTTATACTTATTAAAGTTATCAGCAAGTTTTCCTGCTTGTTTGCTGATCCAATCAACAACTTGCATGATTTATAAGGATATTAATGTAGTATTGTACGATTCAAATTTCATATGTCATCTCAAACAATTTAAATGAAGCCGAATACTTACATCTCCTTAATTATTCTGAAATTCTATCATTGCGAATATATTTATTTCGATCTTTTATTTAAGAATATTATATCTCAAGATCGATGATATTTTTCGATCAAATTTCATTAAAATTGATAAATTATTGAGGGATACTAAGGAATCATTTTTCCTCCAATTAAATGAGGATCCTGGTTATAAATATATTATTTAATCGAAAATGCGTAAGTATAAAGAACCAATATAAAATTCAATCAGTAAAAAGGATACCTCTTTGCTTAAGAAAACTACTCAGGTAATCATAAAACCTTTTGATAAAATGCACTTTCTGACACCCTAACTCCAAACATTTAGCGTGACCCAGCGCAGTATATTCAATAACACAATAGTTTTCCGGCCTAGGATTTTTGATGTGTTTTTTAATTCCATCTCCAATGCACGCGTATTTCACAGTTTTGATAGTTTCGATAGGAATTACTCGCCTATCATCTAAATTTTAGCTATTTGCGCAAATGAGTACTTCTTATTCGCTGTTGATGAATATCTTTTTATTGTGAGGCTTATATCCATCTTTAGCATATTTGACCAAGAAAAAACCTTATTTGAGGTCATGAATTTATTTTTAAAATTTATTAATTGGATCTATTTTTGTATCTTTCTCGCCAATCTTTGACTCTTATGGCTTTTTCTAGTGAACAAAAGTAGGATAAAATTATAATGATTCAAAGTTCATATCTCCACTATTAAACTTACTTGTATCCGGTCTTGATTCATTAATATTGTTGTTTTACATTCCTTCACCAAACACCGTAAAATCTTTAATCTATTTTTCACGTTTTGACTCCACACTTACAAAACTTGAATTATTCAAATTTGAAATGTGCTGCTCGAAACCCTCGGGAGAGTGCCCATTAAGAGTATATTAAAGATGAACGATAGATTTTAAATCTTCAGATTTTTTTCTTGAAGAAGCGAAGGACGCGTTAGATCTTTCAACAAACTTATCAGTTAATCGAAAACTTCCTTTTAGTTTGGAATCATCCTTCTGATTTTAATTTTGACTGTTAACCTCGCTCAGTTTCAACGACGATTTTGATTTTGATTTGACTGAATTATCGGGTTCTTTCTCTTCAATAAACAAGCTTTTATCCAGATCCTTGCTGGTAATAATTTTGGAGTTAATATAAAAGGCATGATCCCATTAATTCCTTTGTTCGTTTTTGTTGAATTATAAAAATATGGACACAATTTCTTCGGATTTAAATTATAATCTCATGCACTTATCACCTATGTACTTTATATCTTGCAGATTAGCCATCTTGAATTATTTTTTAACAAGTCGGCTGCTTTATACTACGAAGATATCGTTCACTAATTTTACTCTGTGACTTTCATAGTCTATCTTATCAAAATCGTACTATTTTATTGATAGTTTTGTTATGAATATACCAACTGTGGCCTCTTTCTTCACGAAAGGCAAATTCTATTTCCATGATTACTCCTCCTTTGCTTCCTATATTTTTTTTAGGTCCGATATTTATTTATCTACATTTGCTAACCGATTTTAGAGCTATTCATTAAGCTGTTTAAATCTATCAATTTAACTATCCACGTCTTTGGACGGAATTGAAGCATTTGAAGAATTATTTGAGTGCCAAGTGGCTTTCTCAATTTTGTTCTGAGGATTAGAAATTGGAAGCATTATCGAACTATTTGGTGAGTAACTCAGAGATAAATTTGAGGCTTGATTAGTGGAGCTTAATTTGTAGGGTGCAAAGGTGTTTTATATTGAGTTTATTTTTTGACTGTTAGGTAAGGATGAATTGTATTTAAAATTATTGGGTAAGACATTAGAAAGTATATCGACAATAGTGTCGGCGTCAATGCGTGGCTGCTAATAGACTTTTGACTTGAGCTCGATTGAGGCTTTCTTCAATTCACTTAAACGATGTCTCATCGCCTATTCCTCCATTTATATAATTTTAATAAATATAATGCCAAAATAACTTAGACCTTTTAATGAACTAATACTGGAGATCTACAAGTAATCACCTTTTTTAAGTAATATCCTCAAAAATCACGTGGAAAATTATATCAGCTATTATGCTATCAATTTTTATTAAAAATGTTACAAATGGAGGCAATTCTATCAATTCGCTTCATCTTCTTGCTCCAGGCCTGCTTCAAATTATCGTTATTTCTTATTCTTTAGAGTAGTTTCCATGTTGGCAATGAGTCCGTCAACTTCAGAATCATCGATCTCCTCATCAGCCATTTCCATTGAATCCTGAATCATTTCATTCATAATTTGCATTCTCTCCTTTTCGGTTGAATAAGTCTTCATTGTATTTTGGAACTGTTAGATATTGATTTTGTTTTTGGCACTACCCATGATCTTGGCCATCCCGCTCATTACATTAGACATCTGATCCATCGTCACCATTGACTGTAATCTGCATAACGATAATTGTACTAAAACATTGTGTTTTGCAACTGAGCATCAAGATTTTTATATTTCACGATGAATTTCTGATTTTTGAGGATGTTTTGTGCCAACGTCTTTTTGTTAACCTAGTTCCCAGTAAAGATACCATAGGATTATTGCCATTCAACAGTTTCTTTAGATCTTTCTGCATCTTCTTATCATTCATTTAAAGTTTCATGCACTCGCGCTGAAACTATCGCCTCATCTTTCCAATCTCCTTCGTGTACTCTTGAACTTGCTCTTAATAGAAACTTTAATACATTTAAGAGTCTTTTCTGGTTCTTTGGGTTTAGGGGGTTATGATCCCATTATAATTAATTTTGTCGTAAAAAACCGATGGAATAGTTATTAAGCTCTAAATATTTGATTCTGATAGGAATTTAAAAATATCAATAAATAATTAGAAAGACTTGCTTAAAATAATAATAATAATAATAAAGTAAAAATAGTATTCTTGGCTAGTAGGAGATCAAACGTTGGTTTAAATAAGACTAAAGGCATTGATAAAATAAATCCTCATAATATTGAACTGACTAATTAGACTCATTAGGAGAATTTAATTGATGATTTTAAATAAAGCCAATTCATAATCACTGAGCTTTTGTTATAATCTCTTATAAGTTGAATTAAAATGCAATCATATTTTAACAAAAATAGGAAACAAGATACATTTATTTCACACTCTCATAAGGTGCTGCAAAAGCGCAATTAAATTATACAAACAATACAAAAACATACACAAATTCACGAACCTACAACAATTCAAGACAATTTCAAGAAAATACAAGCACGAAAGGAAGCAAGAAAATAATCAGCAAATCTGGACCAGTCTACTCTCACCAAATCATCAGTATCAGCTGTACATGAAGCAGTTACTTCCAAAATTGATTACATCCGGAAAAATATAATAGGCTTCAATACAAACTACATTTCTCCCCTTAACTTAGAGCTTGAAGCCGTTTATATAGATCACACTGCAACCAGCCGAGCATACTAGCCTATTGAAGAAATGGTTGCTAACGCTAAGCGTTTCTGTGCCAATCCTCATACGGAGTTCAACCACTTTGGAAGTAAGCTATATAGTATTAAGAGTTTTGCACGAAAATGATGTACTTTTCTCAAAGTAGTATTCTTCGCTCATTTAGTGCTAATCCTTTCGATTTTTTAGCACTACCTACTGGAAGTGGGTGTACAGGCGCGATTGAGAAGGCTATTCGAATCCTTCAAAATCAATTAAAACCCGAGAGTATAGCTATTTATATCAGCCCCTATGAGCATCACTCCAATATTTTACCGTGGATGCAGTTCTTCGGCAATGTCAATGTTTTGGCTTGTGATGACTAGGGCACTCTACTGATGGATGACATCTAGAAACAACTTTCAACCAGTTGTGCCTAAACAGTGATTGTAAGCTGCTCTTCAGCTTCTAATGTTACCTCAAAGCTTACTGATCTGGGCCAACTCAATAAAGTTATTGGTATAAATTTAATTATTTAGCTAAGGCTCGTAAAACAAAAAATATTATCTTTGCAATAGACTGTGCTGCTTTTTCCTGTCACCATGAGCTTAGTTTATAAAAATTGGATCAAATTGATTTTGTTTACTTAAGTCCGCATAAAAATTTGGGAGGAGCTTAGGCTTGTGGAGTTTTGATCGTCAGAAAAAGTATAGTAAAGAAAAATAATAAACCCACTTTTCCTGGAGGAGGTACAGTGGTATTTGTAAAAGGGTATACCCCAGATGATGTTCTATTTGATACAAATCTCTTCATTCGAGAGATTGCAGGTACTCCACCTTTCTTTGGCTTCTATCGTGCAGCTCTTTCCTTTTAGCTTCTTAAAGATATTATTGGATACAATTTTATCCACGAACGCGAGAAAGCTAATACTAATCTGTTTATTAAAATGATTTAAGATGCCAATCAACGATTTAAATAACAGAATGTTGGACATAGGATTGCCATTTATGGAGACACTGATTTTGAGAAAAGAGCAAATGTTGTTACTCTTAATATGGTCAATCGGGGATTTGTAGTGCAGCATAGCTTTGCTAGCCTCGTTCTTTCTGATATCTTTGGGATACAGCTTCGTTCCGGCTGTTTTTGTGCAGGACCCTTCGGTATGAAGCTCCTGCATATTGATAATCTAACAGCCGAATACCATAAGAATCTGGTTAGCAATGGTTACTTTGATCTCAAACCTGGATACCTGCGCCTTGATCTTACCTTTTACCTTGAACCTTACTAAATTGAATACGTGGCTAAAGCAATTATAGCTGCAGCCTAGCACATCAGCAAAATGAAAATTATTTACTATGTTTGTAAAGATGGTCAGGTCATTAGACGTGGTTAGTTTATTGATCGAGAGGATTGTGTTTTCTCGTTGCAAAGCGTGTGTATAGCCAAAGAGAATCTCAAAAAAGACAGAGAATCCAAACTCTTTCGTCTAGCGAATCGTAAAATGCGTTTGGAGGAGCAATTGAAAATAGGAATAAGCGTGATAGCTAACCCAGCCCAATTCATCCTATCACAGCAATGATTATTATAACAATAATTTTGATGTTCGATCTTTATTATCAGTAAGTAAATAATTATAATTGGCCTAACGACCCAATTAAATGTATATCTTATTGAAATCAAAGTGAAATTGATCTCATTCTTTTATGCATAAATTTGATGGTGTGGATATATCCTTGCATGTTCTCTTAAAGCGATGAGGATATAAGGATGATTATAAAATGAGTCAATTCTATTTTAATTAAAATATAGCAATCTCTTCCTTAATTATAACAATACTTTAATCTCCATTTCTGATCTGTATAAGTCAATAATTTTTGTCTATCAGGCTACTTCTTGTTTCAACTGATTTTTATGTGATATGTTTAATTAAATTTATTCAATGAAGATCAAAGTGGAATTGATACGTATTATTGTGCTGTTTTTATGTATCTATGATTGCCCATGTCCCTAACTTTGGTAAATTTTTATTCCACGTTCCGTACTCGATCGATGTCGTCCACATACTGGTTGAATTAGTCCTACTCATCCATCAGCACTTTTATTTTCAATATTTTATCCTTATTTGCAGCGAGTGATTGTTTCAATTTCTCTATATCGATAAATTCAATCTAAATTGCATTGATTAGTTGTGCTGCATTTGTATTTTATTGTATCATTTTGTCTAAAGAGCCCATTAGCTATCGTTAGCCCTGAATATTTTGTTGATCCAAAATATCAATTTCCTTGTCCGTTATTTAATTTTCCGCCACATAAAGATCCCGAATAGTTGTTAAATCTTTTGAAGTTAAAAAACCTGATGATTATTGACAAAGCTTACCAAATTCACTACAAAGAAATCCTGTAAACAGCTGTATCTGCGGATAATATGATCGTATGATTGAATAAATCAATCCATAGTTGACCATGCACCTCATTACATTTTAAAAGTTATCATTATAATTCAAGGCAACGTTATGCTAAGCTCCGTACGTTTTGAAATAAGAATAGTCTAAGTCTATTAGTCCTCGTAAAATAGTGAAAAGGCTCATAGCTTTGCATTATATTTCAGTCAAATCTATTAAAGGCACAATCCACTTTTATTCATTAAATTTATTTTGGAATCTTTCTTGGCAAGGTTTATGTTAAACCTTATTTTGATATCCTTTTGCTAATGTTTAAAGTTGTATCCAATAGCAGCACCCAAGGATATCAGTGTTTTTCAAAGTTTTAAAATCAACATACTCATCCAAAATGTTAAATATCTTTTCTTCTTAAGCTCTTTTATAGCCTCCAATAGCCCAATTTTTAATCGCAACAAGAATTTTGACTGCAAGAATATGAAAATTATTTTTTAATTTGCTTTTGTCACTACGTTCTTGATTCTTTCTCAATTCATACAAATCATTGAGTTTTTGATTGATGTTCGGATGTTATTCCTTAAACTTATTCTTAAATCTCTCCAAAGTTTCCTCAATTTCTTCTATTTATTTTTATTCGATTAATTCGAGGGTAATTTTTGGAATTTGCACCATATTCTTAATCTTGAAATTATTAATCTGAGATTTAGTAACGGATAGTATTGTTGAAATGCTTGAGAGCATCTTATCAATTTATTAATCAGCACTATTGAATATCTAACTTGTTCGAGAGCTGATCTGCTCAATCTTATCTTTAATTGGATTGTCTTGACTAATTTTGCCAACACATTCATCAAGATAGTAAATGTTGGTGTTTTTGGATTCGAAATGAGTGGGAGTGGATGGTGCTTGATATATTTTTCTTTTCTCAGCCCTCGATGAAATTGTTCTTTCACTTCTTTTTGATGTATTTTGTGATTTTGCACCTGATGATGAAGTAGGAGTCTTCTTGGGAGCTATATATGAAGACTTTGATTGACTTATTGATGATGGATTTGGTGATTTGGCGCTTGACGATTGTGAATGATAAATAGTATTGGGGGCGATAAATGAATAATTTGCTTCTTTTGAATGAGAGCCAGTTGAACCAAATGAATAGCTGGAGGAAGTGGAAGAATGATTAAATCCATATGTTGAAGAACTACCATTGTTAGATGGTGTGGGAGAAGGATGTATATATGTTGAAGGGCGGTAATTGTAATTTTCATAATTGAATTTCACGTTCCGAAAAGTGCCATTAGCAATGATATTTGTCTGGTAAGCAACACTTGGCCCATAATGATGATAAGATTTATATCCATTAGTCCAACCATAATAGACATCGTTTCTGCGCTAAATGGGAGAAATAAGTCTATTCATTGATCTACATTGAGAGTGAATATGCTATGTTTGAGTAGATCTTAGAATTGGCTTTTAGATAATTTACGGTGGGGAAATGAAGACGACTTCATCTAGGAAATTTACTTCGAAGAAGAAGTCAAGCTACTATAGATCTGATTCCAAGATTGTGACATACCCCTACCAAATTAATTGATTAGCTTTACTTCTAATCATTCTCACTTTTCCGAACACACTGGAAACCACATACACTTCAAATATCCTTTCCGCATCATTTTTAATATCCTCAGTAACGGTATAAACAAACAGCTTTTTGATGCGGGTATCTTCCTAATCTTTTAAAGAGGAGAGAAGAACTTTATCAACATTGTCTTTAGTGATTTTGATTTTAACATCGAAGCCTTCGGCCGAAAGTTTTTATAAAACTTCCGCAGGAGTTCCAGGAATTTGTTTTCCATCAATGTACATCCTCCAAAACCGTCTCATTCTTTTATAGTAGTAGGATTAGAGAATGCCAAATGCGATTCTCCCTAATCTGGCTTAAATTTAGCTAACTTTAAATACGAATTAACCTGTCCACAAATCCCTTCTACCTTTTCTTCTTTGACGGCTCAATCTAAGCAAACGTAGAAAATCATCTCCACTGATATCATCTACATTTTCATTGAGATCAAAAGCATAAATGGCACGACCTTAAGGCACATCATCTTCGTTTGACTTTCTAAAAGTACCACAGATATCGATAACGATGATTTGATCAATCTCATTGATTTAGGGAACTCTATCTTTTTTATGGCAAAAATCATTGAGAATAGTGTATCTATTAATATATATCTCCCTTTTGAAGGTTTGGATCATCTCAGTATCTTGCTGATGCCAATTCACTTTATGATCGATTAATTGGTAATTATCTGTCACTGCGACGAAATAACTGTAAGAAATAATCTAGTTAGGTTTAGCATTAGACATGAAGGGCAGTTCAACTGTCCAAGCATGGTCGTGATCCATCTCAATGCACTCCATTTGGACAGGCAGCCGATGCTCGGCACAATTGGAAAGGCGAAGGAAGACTGACTGTCCCTCATATACCTTATAATGAAGCATAAACTTGATGGTGTGGATATATCTTTGAGTGTTCTCCAAGGAAGTCATGAAGATATGATGATTACTAAAAAGGATTATAAAATTAGTCAATTCTAGTCCAATTAAAATATAGATAGATAGTAAAAATATATTATAAATAATCCTACTTCAGCCCCCTACCTCCACTCCATTTTTCAGCTTTCTTGAGGGGCGGTTAGTCAATCCTGGCGGTCTAATCCTAATTAATGTGGCGCCCATCAGTCTCGACCCTGCCCTCGGTTTCCATCTGGGTCAGATGTCTCGGTCAACAACCTCAAACTCAATATCCCCCTCCGGTCACATACCCTTCAGGCCCTGGTGGGCTAAGTTAGTAGTGGGTGGAGGAAATGACTAGCCGAAGCCAGCCTGATAGATAGTAAAAATATATCATTCTTGGTCATTGACCAAGAATATATCCAATTAAAATATAACAATGTCTTCAATAATTATAACAATAATTCATCCCGTATTTTTAATATCTGTAAGTAAATAATTATCATCTGTCAAGCTACGTGCCGAGGAGTCAGCTTGCGACTGATAAAGCTCAACCCCCTATAATTATTGCCTGTCACTTTGGTTCGAATAAATGTTATTGATTCATCCAGGTGATATTTCTCTGGCAGCATCGGTTGCCGAAC
>Ga0302188_10001388_pt1 | contig 19047 bp, 18 predicted proteins | sample II_Bog_E2_1_FD_198783 | JGI IMG/M metagenome (GOLD analysis project Ga0302188, IMG submission 198783) | Peat permafrost microbial communities from Stordalen Mire near Abisko, Sweden - II_Bog_E2_1 | ecosystem: Environmental > Terrestrial > Soil > Wetlands > Peat | place: Sweden: Abisko...
ACCTACGCCATGAGCCGCGCCATCGGGCGCGACCTCGGCCCCGGCGACGAAATCGTGCTCACCTTGCTCGACCACGACGCGAATTTCTCCCCATGGAAGGCGCTCGAAGAAAAAGGTGTGGTCATCCGCGCGGTGAAGTTCAACGAAGCCGATTGCACGCTCGACATGGCGGACATGGCAGCAAAGATTGGAAAACGCACGCGTCTGGTCGCCGTCGGTTATGCGTCGAATGCCGTAGGCACGATCAACAACGTCGCCGAAGTCGTACGCTTGGCAAAACAAGCGGGAGCGCTGAGTTATATCGACGCCGTCCACTACGCCCCCCACGGCCCGATCGACGTGCGCGCCCTCGACTGCGATTTTCTGGCCTGCTCGACCTACAAATTCTTCGGTCCGCACATGGGAGTGCTCTACGGCAAACGCGAGCACATGAAGAAGCTGCGTCCTTACAAAGTCCGTCCCAACTCTGACAGCATTCCCTACTGCTGGGAATGGGGCACGCTGAACCATGAATGCATCGCCGGAATCAAAGCCTGCGTCGATTACTGGGAAGACGTCGGCCGCCGCGCCAACCGCGCAGTCACCACCCGGCGCGCCGCGATCCTCGCCGCGCATCAGGCGATCCACCAGCACGAGCGCAAAATGACCGGGAAGATGATCGCCGGCCTGCTTGCCATCCCCGGATTGAAGCTCTACGGCATCAGCGACCCGCAGCGCTTCGACAATCGCTGCGCAACTTTCGTAGTCCGCATCGAAGGCCACACCCCGCTCGAACTGGCGACAAAGCTGGGCGAGCGCGGCTTCTTCACCTGGGATGGCAACTACTACGCCCTGAACCTGACCGAGCAACTGGACGTCGAGCGCCTGGGAGGCTTCCTCCGCATCGGCCTGGTGCACTACAACACGATGGAGGAAGTAGAGCAGTTGCTGGCGGCGTTGCGCGAGATTGCGGGCTGAACTGCCACCGTCTCCGGCGCATAGACAGGGACGACAGATGCTGCTAAACATAGCAGCATGATCCGTCGACTGCACGTCCCGCTTGTAGAACCTGACGATGTTAAGCCGCACCTTGCTAAGCCGGAGGAACACTGGAGAGCCGGGTACTCTGCTCAGGAACTCGCTTATGCGTGGTCCGGTGCCAAAAATGACTTCCCAATAGCAGTACGTGCGGTTCTCAAAACCGCTCCCGAATATGCTCAGGCAGAACTGATTGATGGATTTTTCGAGCGCGAAGTGGAACTCGGATCTTCTGGCCGAAATAGCCAGACCGATCTGATGGTGATAGCGGCCTTGGGTGACGAACTTGGCGTCATCGCCGTAGAGGGGAAGGTCGAAGAATCATTCGCCGAGCTTGTTGCTGACTGGAACAATACTCCGGGAAAACAGAGTCGGTTGGAGCGCCTTTGTGAGACCCTCGGACTGGATGCGGCGCACGTAGGAAGCACCCGCTATCAACTACTTCACCGCACGGCTTCTGCTATCTACGAAGCAAAGAGGTATCGGTGCCATCATGCGTTAATGCTGGTGCATTCCTTCAGCCCTAGCCACACTTGGTTTAAGGACTTTGCCGCCTTCTCGCGTGCCATGGGCCTACCCTTGCAGGAGCCAAACCTATGTTCTTCTGGGAAGACGTGCGAGGGGGTGAACCTCCGACTAGCCTGGGTGTCCGATACGCCTCGCGCTCTCGGAGAATTACAAACCGTGCCCGAGTAGAAGGCCGAAAATCGCGCGGATGGCGTCCGTCTACCGGACTTCCTCGACCGAATCTCCCCTTCCGACTAATGCAACGCTGGCCAGCCCGATGAACAGCCCATGTTCCACAATGCCCGGGACATTGCTCAATGCAAGCGCCAGCGCCACCGGGTCCGCAATCTTTCCAAAGCTGCAATCGAGAATCGGATTGCCATTGTCCGTAAGGTAAACACTGCCATCAGCTCGCGTGCGCCATTTGACGGACGCTCCAAGACCAGCGATCTTCTTCTCGACCACCGCCCGCGCAAATGAAATCACTTCCACCGGCAGCGGAAATTTGCCGAGCACCGGCACCAGCTTGCTGGAGTCGCTGATAACGACCATCTTCTTCGACGCCGACGCCACGACCTTCTCGCGCAGCAGCGCCCCGCCTCCGCCTTTGATCAGGTTGAGGTGAGGATCAATCTCGTCGGCGCCGTCGATATCAATGTCAATCGCCGGATGTTGGTCGATCGAAGTTAGGGGAACGCCGACTTTCTTCGCCAGCTCTGCGGTGGCGTTCGACGTAGGGATGCCCACGATCTTGAGCCCCGCCTTCACGCGTTCGCCGAGCGCCAGCACGGCGAAGTACGCGGTCGAGCCCGTACCCAGCCCGACGACATCGCCATCGCGAACCAGTTCCGCGGCGGCCCGTCCCGCCATTTCTTTCTCCTTCTGAGTATCCTGCTGACTTTTCGACAGATCCGCCATAACTCTCCAGACCACAAGCTAAGTTCGACAACAAAGCTAAGCTATTGATTTATAAATACTTTACCTCTAAGTCCTTATTCTTCAAAGACCTGGCAAGGTAATTATCCCCTCTCGTCAAGTATACTAGGGAAGCCGTGACAGGGGTATGGCCTTTATCCAATCTTGAGGGCCTTATCTAGATAGCGAACGATTTCCTTTTTGTTGCCGGGGAGGTTCGAGTAGCTTTTCCCCACAGCGTCCGTGAATCGAGCGACGGGCTTTGGGTCGAGCGATTCCTGATCCTCGAAGACGCCTAGCGACTGATAGGGCACGTCCCATGTAGCGAACTTCAGTAGGCTCAGAGCAGCGAGGTTGGCCTTTGTCTCGTTCGGTACGCCGTATACAAACAGTGGTCGCTCCATGCTATTTATGCGGCAGTCAACAATGTAATTGCCCTTTTTGTCGAGTCGTTCGTCCCTCCAATTAAAAGCAAGTCTGGTGTTGTCTACGTGCTCCCTGATAAATTCCATCAAATCTTCCATGAAGGTTGACACCACCCTCTCTTGAGAGAGAAAAGAAATGTCGCTGACTTTGCTGAGAGCTTGAATGAAATTAAAGAGCGCATGTCCAAATCTAGACTCGACAATTGGGATGAAGAACTCGCCGCCCCTGTTATGGACGGAATAACTGGAAAGAGAAGAATCCATGATTTCCTTGCGGTTGGAAATCGCACTTGGTTCCAGTGTTTTGTCGTCCATCCAGTACGAGAGATGCATAAGTGTGCTGGCTTCATCCGTCAGAATCCATCCGTCGTCTTCCCTTTTGAGCACGATTACGTAGTGATCCCCATCTTCAAACCGAAATGGTGTTGCCACCAAAAAGCGATCTTCTCCCTCTTGCTCCAGGTCAATCTGTTCACAGACTCGGCCCTTGAAGTCGTCTCTGATTGAGTCGAGGTTCATTCAATATTCCCAGTGAAAATAGGTGATTCTTCCATTGGATCTTTGAAGCCACAGTCTGCCAGCAAGCAATCAATAGCACCATCAAGGTCGGCATAACGTGTCGTGATTTCAGCGAAGTGTTCCGCTTTAGAGCCGATCTTCTGGTATCGCTCCGTTGCTGTATGGATGTGAAATCCCCGGAAGCGAATATCTTCATCGAGCGGATTGGTGTGATAGTGAGACTTGCCGTTGTAACGGCGCAGATGAAAAATCGTATTCAAGCCCGGAAGTTGATAGCCGAGAATAGCCGAGAAATCGAACGGGTTCATCGTTGATCGCCTGATCTTAACCACGAAAAAATTCCCTGTGTTTGTGCATGTAAATTCGTACTCGCGGCGCAAGTGTTTGTTGCGCTCCTTTAGGTTGGAGAGCGGCTTGAGGCCGTCCGGAATGGGTTTTTTCTCCGCGATCAACTCCCTGATCGCGTCTTCCGTGAGCGTGGGAGTGAGCATAGATTTTTACAGTTTGACTTTTAGACACGGCTGCGCGACACTCCCTCTAGGAGCGTTACGAGTGGCGAATCACCCTAAACCTTCCGCCAAGAATGCAGAGGGTGAGACGCGCAAAAAACCTTTCACGTTCGGCGACTTCGATAGGATGGTAGAGCGGGCTATTAGGACGCCCGCTCGAAAACGCGCTCCAAAATCGAAGTAAAAATCAAGTTCCCCTGATCGCGCCGATTGTACCTGAAACTGTACTCGTCAAGATAGGTCTGCAAATACTTCTGCGACACCGAGTGATAAACCCCGCCGATCCCACGCTTCACTAGGCTCCAAAATCCTTCAATCGTGTTCGTGTGAACGTCGCCCATGACGTACACCTTCGCGCTGTGATTGATGCGGCGGTGCTGGTATTCGTTTTTGTGACGGCCAAGATCGTCGTAGATACAGAAGTCGTCGGTGAAGATTGTGCTCTTTGGCAGCACCTTTTCTTTGATGACTTCCATTACCGTCGCCTTCTTCACGTCCGGCGTGGTCACTGCATACACGCGGCCAGCATGCTTTTCAGTGCTGCGCTCAACGATCCCAACAACCGGAATCTTGTGCTTGTCTCCAACCATCGGACGACCGCGCCCGCCCTTGCTATGCCCGCCGAAATACATCTCATCGACTTCAACGGATTTAGAACCTTCCAATTTGTCGTCATCACCGAGAAGCGAGCGAATCTGCTTGAACATGCGCCACGCGGTCTTGTAGGTCACGCCTGTCTCGCGCTGAATCTGCTTTGCCGAAATGCCGCAACGAGTGGAACCCATCAGGTACATGGCGTAAAACCAGAGACGCAGCGAAGTGCTAGACTTCTCGAAGATCGTTCCGGCCATTGGGGAGATCATCGAACCGCAGTAGTCACAGGCGTAGGCCGGACGCCCGGTTACGCGATGGTGCTTGCGATCCTGTTGGCACTTCGCGCAATAGGTGATGCCGCCCGGATAACGCTTTTCCTTGAGGTATTCAAGACAAGCTTCGTCATCGGGGAAACGCTGATGGAAGGTTTCTACTGTCAGTCTGAGATGCTTTGGAATGCTCTGTGTTGGCTTCATAACACCAACAGTATGCCATTTATTCTACTTGATGTCAAGGGATAATTACCCCTGGCAAAACGAGCACGCTAAGTCTTTGACTTTAAAAGACCGCACCAGAGGGGTCTTCGCTCCTAGCCGATCATCTTACCTAAAATCTCCTTCATCAGCTTCGCCGCAACTGTCGCAGTGATCTGCGTGGTATCTTGCGCGGGATTGAACTCCACGATGTCTGCGCCCGCGATTTTCCCGGTGATCGCGTGAATATGCGCGATCGCTTCCCTGGTCGACATTCCTCCCGGCTCGCGATGGGAAATGCCCGGCGCAAACGCCGGATCGAGCGCATCCAGGTCGAACGATATATAAATTGGGCCATCAACCTTCATGCGGTCGAGCACAGGCAGTTGGCGCATCTCGATGACCTCGACGCCGAACTTCTGGGCCTGCTCGCGTTGATGCCCAGTCATGGTCCGAATGCCGATCTGGATCAGACGTTTGGCCGCGCCTTCCTCCATGATGCGGGCAAACGGGCAAGCATGCGACAGCCGATTCCCTTCCAGTTCGTCGTAAAGATCGGGATGCGCGTCGAAGTGGAGGATGGTCAGTCCGCGAACGTGCTTGCCGAAGGCGCGAACAATCGGCAAGGTAATCGAGTGGTCCCCCCCCAGACAAACCGGACGCAGACCTCGGTCGAGCAGTTCTCCGACCTTCGTTTCGATGGCTGCAAACGGCTCCTCAAAAGTGAACTTCAAATCGCCGGCATCGCAGTATGCGCCTTCGGCGCCCAGGTCAACGCCGGTTTCCGTCCACAGATTCGATGAAATGGAATCCAAGGCTACGCGGATGATCGGCGGCGCTCCCGCCGCTCCTCGCAACCACGAAGAGTTGGCATCGAAGGGAACGCCGAGAATCACCGGAGTTCCAGGCTTGGCCGCATCGGGACGAAGTGTCATGTGGAGTATCCCCCTGATTTCAGGATATTCGCGCCCAGTGCATCTAGCTGTGACCGACAGCACATCGCCTCTCGCGCATTGATCTGGCAGAGACAACCGTAACCCATTCCTCCCGCTGAATCGGCCACGCAAGGCAAGTCATCCGTTATCCTATAGAAGACATCCTATGGCTACTTCGACTCGGACCACCGGAAGCGGCGCAAACCCCGCAACCAATCAAGACCGCGAACGGGAACGCGTGTTCGGACTGTTCCGGCAGTTTGGATATCTGGAGGCCGAACTGAACCCGCTCGGCCTGTTGCCTCCGCAACCGCATCCCGACCTGCGGTTTGACGGCACGAACGACAACGAATGGGCGCGCGAAGCGCGGCGCATCTATTGCGGCAGCGTAGGCGTCGAGTTCCTGTACATCGCCGATCCCGAGCGCCGCCGCTGGATTCAGGAGCGAATTGAGATTGCGGCCGAACCGTCCGCGGTAGACATCGACAACAATCAAGCCCGCGCGCTCGACCTTTTGCTGCGCGCCGACCTCTTTGAGCAGACCTTGCAGCAGCGCTATCTGGGCAACAAACGGTTTTCCCTCGAAGGCAATACTTCTTTGCTGCCCGCAGTCGATCAGGTTCTTGACGTCGCCGGCGAGCACGGTGCGGTGGAGCTGGTCATGGGCATGAGTCACCGTGGACGGCTCAACGTCGTAATTCACCTGGCGAAGCGTCCACCCGAGCAGGTGTTCGCCGAATTTGAAGATGTGGACCCGCGCAGCGTATTAGGTTCGGGCGACGTGAAATACCACATGGGAGCGACCGGCGAGTACATCACCCGAAGCGGCAAGAAGATTCATATCCACCTGGCGTCGAATCCCAGCCACCTCGAGGCCGTCGATCCGGTGACAATAGGACGCACTCGCGCCAAGCAGGATCGCGCCGGCGAAGGCGGCAAAGCGAAGTATCTGCCCGTGCTGGTGCACGGCGACGCCGCGTTCGCCGGGCAGGGCATCACGGCAGAGACGATGAACTACGCCGACTTGGCTGGCTACACGGTCGGCGGAACGATCCACATCATCGTCAACAACCTGATCGGATTCACGACCAATGCGCGCGAAGAACATTCCTCGCGCTTCTCGGCGCAATTGGCGCGGCGGCAAGCGATTCCGATTTTTCACGTGAATGGCGAAGATGTAGACGCGGTGATGCGCATCGCTCGCATCGCCACTGAGTATCGCTACCAGTTCGGCACGGATGTCGTCGTAGACCTGATCGGATACCGCCGCCACGGCCACAGTGAAGTCGACGACCCTACCGTGACCCAGCCGCTGATGTATAAGGCGATCAAAGCGCATCCGCCGCTGTATCAGATTTATGCCAAGCGGATCGGCATGGATGATGCAGCCATCGCCGCGCAAGCGGGGGCAGTCAAGAGCGAATACGAGGCCGCCCAAAAAAGCGCAACGCAAGTCACCAAGAAACCGCTGATGCGCGATCTTCCCAACTACTGGGACGACTATTTTGGCGGCCGCTACAAGTCGTCCTACGAACAACCCACCGGCATCGCGCGCGAGGAGTTGGCGGAACTCACCGCGCATTTGACCACATATCCAGAGGGTTTCCACATCCATCCCAAGGTGAAGAAGTTGCTCGAGCAGCGCCAGGAGATGGGGACGGGCAAAAAGCCGCTCGACTACGGCATGGCCGAGGCGCTGGCTTTTGCCAGCCTGGTGAAACATGGAATCCCTGTGCGACTCAGCGGACAGGACTCGCGGCGCGCGACCTTCAATCAGCGGCACTCGGTGCTGCTCGATATTGAGGACGAAACCGAATTCGTTCCCCTGCGCCACATTGCGCCCGACCAGGCAGCGTGCGACATCATCAACTCGACGCTTTCCGAAGCGGGCGTCATGGGATTCGAATACGGCTACAGCCGCGATTATCCCGAAGCTCTGGTTCTGTGGGAAGCGCAGTTCGGCGATTTTGCGAACGTGGCGCAGGCGGTGATCGATCAATTTGTGTGCGCCGGCGAAGACAAGTGGAATCTTCTGTCTGGCTTGGTGCTGCTGTTGCCTCACGGCTATGAAGGCCAGGGGCCGGAGCATTCGAGCGCACGCATCGAGCGTTTCTTGCAGCTGGCGGCGCGCGACAACATCCAGATTTGTCAGCCCTCGAATGCCGCGCAGTATTTCCACCTGCTGCGGCGGCAGGCGCTGCGCAAATGGCGGAAGCCGCTCATCGTCTTCACCCCAAAGAGCATGCTGCGCCATCCGGACGCGCTGTCTCCGCTGGAAGACCTGACGCATCAGAAATTCCTGCCCGTAATTCCGGACACGGAAGCGCAGGATGCCAAGCGCCTCCTGCTCTGCACCGGAAAAATCGGGCACGAACTTCGCACCGAACGTCAGAAACGCAAAGACTTGAGCACCGCGATTGTCTTCCTCGAACAGATGTATCCGTTCCCCGAGGCGGAACTGACCGCGGAACTCGAGCGTCATCGCACGGCGCGAGACATTGTCTGGGTGCAGGAAGAACCGGCCAACATGGGCGCGCTTTCCTACATGCTGCCGCGCTTAAGGCACATCGCGGATGACCGGCCGGTGGTTTCGGTAAAACGTTCCGGGAGCGCGAGTCCGGCGACCGGCTCGGCCAAGGCCCACGAAGTTGAGCAGAAGACTTTGTTGGCGCTGGCGTTCACATCGCGCGATTAAAAACGTCGGGCGCAAAGAAAGAACCCAGGATCGGCCTCCGATCCTGGGTTCCCACAAAAACAAATAGCAATTGCGATGACGGAAGACCGGGCGTTCTCCGCCCTGCAGCCCTGATTGGCCTATGGCCAGCGCTTGGTTGCATCTTCCCAGCCAACAGCGCGTGCCGGAGCGGCTGCGCCTTGGGCGGCGGCGACCACCGGTGGAATCCGAACCGCCTGCTGCGGCGGAGCCGCGGTCAAGGTCGGCTTGGGCGCTTCCGCCAATTGCTCTTTTTCTTCCGAAAGCAACGGGGCGGCGACGCGCAAGGCCTCAACTTCCTTTTCCAGCCTGGTCAGTTCAAGTTCCTTCTGGCGTAAGACTTCATAAACATTCTTCATGCTTGGGCACCTGTTTGTTTGCAACAACGATTAAGCGCAGAGTATGGGTTCCAACGGCAATTTGTCAAGGAAAACGGCACGCGCCAGTGCATACATGGTTATCGAACCGGCGATCGCAGTATCACGACCGCAACCAGGACAACCACAACCAGAATCGCGAGTACGAGCAAACGACCGTGCTTCGCGAACCAGGATTCTTCTAAGCCCCCTGCTTCTGTCAGGAAATCCGGTGCAAATTCCCCCGGCGTTTGCGCGGCGGACTCGGCGTCCGCGCTTCGTTCCTGGTCGCGCGGCGCGGTCTCGTCCCGTCTTTTCGGAAGGCTCTGCTCTCCGTTTTTCTTTTCGCAATCGAGGCAGAGAGTTCTGCCCTCGGAAACCGGGAATCCGCAGGAATTGCATTTCTGCACGCGGTGCATCGCGTCAGGAACAGCGGCAGGCGCCGACGCCGCAGCAGTTGCCAGCGAAGGTATGGACGATGCCGCGGGAGGTCCCTCGGCGAACTCCGGTGGACGGCAAATCGCGGGAATCGTCTGCTCGTTTGGTGCGCTGCTTACTTTAGCAAGGTCAGGCAAAACGTCGGAGGGCTTTCCCGATTCTCGCCTCGCCACGGGGTGCAGGCGCTGTTCCGACAGGTCGAGGGCCGTTAAGGTAAGGTCGGCCATGCGCTCCAGAGCGATCAGATCGCGCTCTTCGAAGGCGTACGGATGATCGGAGAAAAGTTCGAACAGGCCGCGAACTTCTCCGTCCCGGCGCAGCAAAGGCAGCACGACGATGGACGCAATGCCCAGCGCCCGGCAAGCTTCCAGATTCACGCGCGGATCCGATTCCGCGTTGTCGCAGCGCAGCAACTGCCTGCGGGCGATGCTTTCGGCGGTCAATCCGGAACGCACCTGCAATCGCGCACCAAGCCCCGGCGCTGAGGCCCCGGCACTGGCCCGGCACACCATCTCATCGCGTTCGGGCAGCGCAAGCGCCGCTCCGGTGGCGCCGGTAATGTACTGCGCGCGTTCCACCAGCAACTGCAGCGCGGAGTCCAGTTCCGTTTCTTCAATCGCGCGGCTCCCGCTGGACGAACCGCCCGCCTGACCCAGCGCGTCGATGGCAGATGTTCGACCGGGCACAGCGATCGCGTTCTCCTTGTCCGCTGATGGCAATCGATCTTCGGGTTGGGCGGAACCGGGCATGGCGAAAGAACTGATCCGAGTCTCGCCTTGCCGACCATGCCTGTCAAGAGCTAGGGGGCGTCAAGAGCCAGGGATGGATGGTATCGCCGATTCATTCGCTGCCGGGGTGGAACCCGCGATTTCGACCACAATGCTCGGCGGCTGCAACAACGTGTTGTGAATCAGGCAATGATGGACTGAGTTCTCGACTCCAGCCCGGTGTTGCTCGGTGAGCGCCGCGGGCGCTTCGATTTCAATATGAAAGTTGTCGAGGCGCGCGGGATCCTTCCGTTTGTCGGCGGTGACCCGGACGCGCGTGCCTTCGCTGGCCAGCTTGTGCTTCCGCAAGTATTGCGCCGCGTAAAAACCGGCGCACGATCCCAGCGAGGCCAGCAGGAGTTCCGGCGGCGTCATGCCTTCGTCGTGGCCGCCATTCTCCGGCGGTTGGTCGCTCACAATGGCGTGCTGCCGCGCCTTGATTTCGAACTGTAACGCTCCAAGATGTTCCACGGTGACTTCCATGAGGCCTCCAAATATCTTCAAACGCATCGAATAAAGCCACTTTAGCGATCCGCTATTTCAAAACTTGCCCCGCGAGCGCGGCGTCGAGATGAGTCCGCACCAACTCTCGCGCCCGGTGCAGCCGCGATTTCATGGCGGCCCGCGAAATTCCCAGTCTTCGCGCAACCTCATCGCCTCGCAGATCTTCCACATCGCACAACTCGTACACCGAACGGTACGGTTCGGGCAACGCTGCGATGGATTCGTTCAAGAGTCCCTTCATCTGCTGCCTGGCCACTTGCACGTCCGGAAGCGGCTCCGTTCCGGCAACTTCACGGCCCTCGTCCTCCAAGACCGACAGTTGCAACAGAGGGAGCAACGATTCGCGCTCCTTCAATTGCCAACAAACGCGTTTCGCGATCTGCGCCAGCCAGGCGCGAAACGCCGCCGATTCGCGCAATTGATCGAGATGACGGTAGGCCTTGAGCAGCGCTTCGATCAGCACGTCTTCGGCATCTTCGCGGTTGCCGCACACGCGGATCATTTGCCGATAGACGGCGTCCTTGTGCTGCCGCGCCAATGCGTCGAAGTCCACACATCCATTCTGGCATTGCTGGGACTCAAACGCATCACAGACGGTCACCGACGAGCCTCGGATCGTTCCGGGCGAGGACCGCCAATCGCGCAATGACTCCGGCTGTTCCAGGGCATTTTTCCCAGCACGATTCCCATCGCGCAGATATCCGTGAGTCCGGCAAATGTCAGACCCAACCCAACGAAGCCACAGAGAAAAACCCAGCGTGGATTCACAGTCAGTGCCAAAATACAGCCGGTCAGCGCCAGCAACCCCGCACCCAGCCGGACTTGCCGTTCGAGCGACCAACGCGTTCTCACGCTGGCTACGACGGGCAGGCCGGCCTGGATCCACGCACCCGTGCCACCTTCGAGAACCGAAATCTGCCGCTGGCAGGGCTCTAGCAATCCCGCCGTCATGCGTGCGCGCTTGCCCGCCTGGCAGATGAGAACAATGGGGCGATCGGCCCCAAGATCGTCGATCCGCGCTTCAATCTGGTCCATTGGAATGTTGACCGCGCCAGGGATATGGCCGGAAGCAAATTCACTGCTGGATCGCACGTCCACCAGCAGCGAGGGCGCAAGGGACCGATTCTGCAGTTGAGAAACCGTTACGACGGAGCCCAAATTTCCTCCTACATAAGGGAGGAGCGCCACTTTTTGGAAAAGGATTCAGGACTTGTGCCGCAGCCATTCGATAAACATCTGTTCTTTGGGCTTGTCGTAAGCCATGAGCAGGTGGCGGATGCTGCGGCCGCTGACGAAGTGGCACACTTCTTCGGCCAGGTTCTTGGCATGGTCGCCGGCGCGTTCGAGCGACTGTGTCATGAAAATCACTTGCAGACTGGAGTGGTGCGCCACGTTCTCCGGATTCTCGATGTGGCGCAGAAAAATGAGATTCCGCAAGCGGTCCATCTCGGCATCGGCGCGCAGTACTTCAATGGCTTTCTTGACGTCTTTTTGGGAAAACGATTGACCGACATCCGCCAGCATTTTCTCCAGAACCGTCGCCATTTGGGTCAAGTCGCGGGCATCCTGCGAATCCAGGTGGCCACTCGCGGCCTGCGCGCTGGTGGCAAAGCTCAGCAGCAGATCGCCGATGCGCTCTAGCCCGATCATGAGCTTCATACACGCCAGCAACTGCCGCGTCTCGCCCTCGGGCACGCGCGTAATCGTCGAGGTCACGCCCGAATCCACTTCCACGTCGATCGCATCGAGTTCTTTCTCGCACTGCCGGATGGCGTTCAGGTGGGACATCGATCCCGTGGCAATGCCCTCGGCGGCAATGGCTGCGGCTTCGCGCGCCAGTTCGCAGGCTTCGACCGTGCGCCGCACCAGAAACGAGTGCGAGGGTTCAGGCGGTGGCGTTTTTACGCTGGCTGCGCTCATAAACAAAGCCATCTACTTCTTTTGGATGCAGAAATCGCTCTGCAGGTCACAAGCGGCATCACCAAGGGCGTGGCGTACACTCCCATCCAAAGCATAGTTCCTGCCGTTTCCGGGGAGGTTACGACACCGTGAATTTCTGGTTGGCGCCGGAGAACGGTGCGCACCCATGGCACCTGCTTCCGGTATAAAAATCAGCCCTTGCGAAATTCAATCGCCGCTTGGCGCCGATGGCCGCTTCCCGTCCTTGACGATTGTGCCCGCGCCTCGGTAAGTTTAAACCTCATGTCGTCTCCATCGTCCGAGGGTTTGAAGCGCCCCGCCGTCAAGGTGTTTGTCGCCACCACGGTGATGTTGACGTTCATTTCCTTCTGGCGCGCAGCGGCCATTGTCCTTTCCGATCTCGCTTCTTCCGCCTACTATGCCGGCGGCGATGCCGAAAAAGTCATCGGCAAGAGCGCCCCCTGGTTCATTTTCGCGGTCATGCTGTTCAGCTATGCCGTCCGTGCTCTTTATATCGAGTCGAGCAGCATGTTCACGCGCGGCGGCGTGTACCGCGTGGTCAAGGAGGCGATGGGCGGGACGCTGGCCAAGATTTCCGTTTCCGCGCTGCTTTTCGACTATGTGCTGACCGGCCCCATCAGCGCGGTTTCCGCCGGCCAGTACCTGGCGGGCCTGGTCGAGGACATTGGCCGGTACACGGGACATCCGTTTGCCGCCTTTCCCGAGAACGGCTTCGCGGCGGTGTTTGCCATCTTTGTGGTGGTCTATTTCTGGTGGCAGAACATCAAGGGTATCCACGAGTCGAGCGGAAAAGCATTGCAGATCATGATCGTGACCACCGTCATGGTCGTGATCCTGATCGCCTGGTGCATGTTTACAATTCTGCGTCACCCGACGCCGCTCCCACCAAGCCCCCTGACCCCAGGCGTCATCCCGATCAACAAGGAATCTCTGGGCTGGCTGAACGGCACATTCTTCAGTCACCTGACCTGGATCCTCATGTTCGTCGGCTTCGGGCACTCCGTGCTGGCCATGAGCGGCGAAGAAACGCTGGCGCAAGTCAACCGGGAAATCGAACACCCAAAGCTCAAGAACCTGGAAAAAACCGGGCTTGTGATCTTCATCTACAGCATGCTGTTCACGTCGCTGGTCTCGTTCTTTGCGGTCATGATGATTCCAGACAAGGTGCGGCCCGACTACTTTGCCAACCTCATCGGTGGAATCTCCATGTACTTGGCGGGCCCCATCTGGGCGCGGCTGCTGTTCCATGGCTTCGTGGTCGTGGTCGGCGTGCTGATTCTGGCAGGAGCGCAGAACACCTCGATCGTTGGCGCCAACGGCGTGCTGAACCGCGTGGCCGAAGACGGCGTTCTCACCGCCGCGTTTCAAAAACCGCATCCTCGCTTCGGCACCAGCTACCGCCTCATCAACCTCGTGGTCGGCATGCAGTTGCTAACCATCATTCTCAGTCGCGGCAATGTTTTCGTTTTGGCCGGACTTTACGCCTTTGGCGTGATCTGGAGTTTTGCTTTAAAGGGTCTGGCGGTCACGGTGTTGCGCTACAAGGAACCAGGCCACCGCGAGTGGCGGGTACCGATGAACCTCAAGCTCGGCGAGAGCGAACTTCCCATCGGTCTGATGCTGATCACCGGCGTCCTGCTGATGACCGCGCTGGTCAACCTGTTCACCAAATATGAAGCCACGATTGCCGGCGTCATCTTCAGCGCTGTCTTCTTTGGATTGTTCACCTGGTCCGAACACAGGGAAAAGATCGCGCGGCACGGCAAACCCGAGCAACTCGACCAGTTCCGGGTGGAGACGGATCGCGATCTCGGCCTCGCCGCTCTGAAGGCAAAACCGGGAAACATTCTGGTCGCGGTGCGTGATCCGCGGAATCTCTCCTTCCTGCGCAACGTTCTGCACAAAACCGATACCACCAAGCAGGAAATCGTGGTGATGACCGCCCGCCTCTATCACCGAGAACACAGTTTCAGCGGGAGCGCCAGCATTGACGCCAGCGAAATCTTCGATCATTACGAGCAGGAATTGTTCACCAGCGTGGTCGCTTTGGCGGAGCGCGAGGGCAAGCCTGTTTCCCTGCTGGTTGTCCCGGCGAGCGATGTGTTTGACGCCATTATGATGACGGCGCAGAGGCTCGAATCCAGTCGTGTGGTTTGCGGTCTCTCCAACAAGCTGAATGCCGACGAGCAGGGCAAGCTTACCGGCGATGCCTGGGAACGCCTGTCCGAACCTCGCCCGCGGCTGTTGCTCGAGGTCAACCCGCAGGACGGGACAGCACGACATTACGAACTAGGTCCGCACGCTCCTCGGCTGCGGCAGGAAGATCTGGAGAAGATGCACGACCTCTGGTTGCAGATCACCTCCGACCCTCACTTTGCCGGGGCCCACCACTACCACATTGTCGGGCTGGCTTTGGATGAGCTGAAACTCGAGCTGACCACCGAGCGCCGGGCAGAACTACTGGCCAAGCTGGATAGCGACCTCCACAGCGACCTGCACAGCGACCGCAAAGACAAAGACCAGGACTAGCATCCCTCACAACTACCGCCCGCGTCGCCACTCACCTTTCCCATGGATCCGATGACGGTAAGCATTACCATCGTGATCTCGCTTCGCCTTCTCGGCAGCCGCACAATGTTCCCATGGGTTTGGGTCTTTCCTTTCTCGGGTTTCTCCAGTGCATCGCTGTAGGAGCGGGAACGGTACTGGTGTTGCTCCTGGTCATCTCTCTCCGACTGCCCCGCCGTGCGGCGATCGTCGCCAACCGTCGCAACGTGCGCTAGCTTCACCTCCGGACGCCTTTCCCCATTTGACTCGATTCGCCGCCCCATGAGATAGTTGCCTGCTTCGATCACTGCAACTGACTGTCAACGCAAATACTTATTGACTCTATCGTTCCCAAATGTTTGGCCTCATACCCAAAGACAACAGCTTCTTCGCCATGTTCTCGGCGATGTCCGACAACCTCATCGCCGGAGCTCGCACGCTGGTCGAGCTCTTCGCCAACTACCAGGATGTCGAAAAAAAAATCGACGAGATCCATCGCATCGAGCGCGAAGGCGATGAACTCACTCATGCCATCCTGACCAAACTCAACCAAACTTTCATTACCCCCTTCGACCGCGAAGACATTCACGAGCTGGCCTCCAAGCTCGACGATGTCCTCGATTTCATCAACGCCTCCGGCGCTCGCATCGTGATGTATCGCATCACAACTCCGCCGCCCGCCGCCGGAGCGTTGGCCGCGATCATCCTGCAGCAATGCCAGGCATTGCAGCAGGCGGTTTCCCTCATGCAGAAGAATGGCGATATCCTCAGCCATTGCGTCGAGATCAACCGTCTGGAAAACGAAGCCGACCAGGTGTCCCAGCAGGCCATCGCCACCCTGTTTGACCGCGAAAAAGATCCTATCAACCTCATAAAAATTAAGGAATTGTTGGAATGTCTGGAGCGCGCGACCGACAAGGCGGAAGATGTCGCCAACGTGTTGGAAACCGTCGTCTTGAAGAACACATGAAGCTCAATCGTTCCCCCAAACAGGAAATCTGGTGAAGCCCGATCTCATTCTGCTGATTGTCACAATCCTGGTCGCGCTGATCTTCGACTTCCTCAACGGATTTCACGACGCCGCCAACAGCATCGCGACCGTGGTCTCGACGCGGGTCTTGTCCCCGAAGCTGGCCGTATTATGGGCGGCGTTCTTCAATTTTGCCGCCGCGTTTCTTCTCGGCACCGCCGTCGCCAAGATGATCGGCGGAGGCATGATCCACGTCGAGAGTGTGACCCAATATGTCGTGATCACCGGCCTGTTCGGCGCCATCGTCTGGGATTTGCTGACCTGGTGGTGGGGCCTGCCGACCTCCTCCTCCCATGCTTTGATTGGCGGCTACGCCGGCGCGGCCGTCATGCGCTCCGGTTGGCACGTGATTATTGCCGAGGGTTGGTACAAAACCCTGATCTTCATTGTCGTGGCGCCAATCATAGGACTCATCCTGGGCTTTACATTCATGGTTGCCATCTACTGGCTTCTTCGAAATAAAGCCCCACGCAAAATCGACGCCTGGTTTCGCAAGCTGCAACTCTTCTCGGCCGCGGCCTACAGCCTCGGCCACGGTGGCAACGATGCGCAGAAGACCATGGGCATCGTCGCCTCCGCTCTTTACGGAGCGCATTATTTGAGCGCTCAAGAACTCGCTGGCAGCTGGGGGAAATTTCACTGGCCCATCATTCTGGCAGCCAATGCCTCGATCGCGCTCGGCACCTACTTCGGCGGTTGGCGCATCGTTCACACCATGGGCTCGCGCATCACCAAGCTCAAGCCCGTAGGCGGGTTCTGCGCCGAGGCGGCGGGAGCGATCACTCTGTTTTCCACCGCGCTCGCCGGAATCCCCGTTAGCACCACCCACACCATCACCGGAGCCATCGTCGGCGTCGGCGCCGTCAATCGCCTATCCGCCGTCCGCTGGGGAGTAGCGAGGCGCATCGTCTGGGCCTGGGTCGTCACCATCCCCGCAGCAGCTCTGGTCGCCGCAGGCACCTTTTGGCTGGTCCGCTTGTTTTATCCCGCAGCTTAGCATCTCGCGTTAGAGCTTTCTCGCCGCCGGCAGCTACCTCTGGGAAGCCTTCATCGCATCGTAAGACTTGAAGAAATCCTTTAGCCGATCCTTCTCCACGAAAGGCTCCCGGAAGAACCGTTCGACGGTCGCATCAAAGAGCGCGGGATCGTCGTAGGGAATCATGTGGGTCGCGTTCGGAAAAATGCAAAGTTGGCTGTTGCGGATGTGGTGATAGATTTCCAGAGTATGCTCGTCGCGGATCAAATCGTGATCGGATGCCAGCACAAGCGTTGGCGCAGTGATCGCCTCTAGGGCGCTGGCATCGATGTGGGGCTCGTCGAACAACATTTGCGACACCTTCAATTCGCGCTTGCCCTCCGGCGTCTCCCTCGCTTCAGGCGGCATCGAGTCCAACATGGACTTGAATGCGGCAAAAACTTCCGGGGAGACGGCTTGCTCGCTCGGGTTCAAGTTCGCGGCCATCGCGGCGATCTTCCTCACCTGCACAGGGTGCCGGATGCCGAGCAGCAGCGCCTCAATGCCGCCATCGCTCCAGCCCAGCACATTGACCGGCCCCGTATTCAGATGGTCGAGCAGCGCCGCCAGGTCGTCGGTCATTTTCTCGTAGGTGATTTTGTCCGGGCTGTCGCCGGACCTGCCTTGGTCCCGGCTATCCATGGCGATCACTTTGTAGCGCTTGCGGAAATAATCGATCTGGGCCTTGAAATCCGCAATGCTGCCGCCGTTGCCGTGCACGAGCAAAAGCGGTTCGCCCGTACCGTAAATTTCGTAGTACAGTTTGATGCCGTCGTGCGTGAAGCTTTTGCCAGCCGCGGGATTCGAACCATACTTTGCGACGTGCTTGGGCTCCGTCTGTGCCGCTGGATGAGTGTTGGGCTGCGATTGGGTCTGTGCGAACATGCCGCATTGCAGTAGAAGAGTACCGAGAACCACCGAGACCGCTTTGGAAATCATTACGCACCTCGAGTGTGACTGACGACCGGAACTTCCTGAACTGAACTTTCCGACCATCTATACCGACTCTGCCTCGGCAGCCGGCAGCACAAACAAAAACGTCGACCCGTGGTTCAACTCGCTCTCCGCCCGAATCGTCCCTCCGTGCGCGAAAACAATATGCTTCGCAATCGCGAGCCCCAGTCCAGTGCCACCCGACTCCCGCGATCGCGCCTTGTCCACGCGATAGAAGCGCTCGAAAAGCCGTGGCAGATGTTCGGAGGAAATGCCCGGCCCAAAATCTCTGACGTAGAATTCGATCCCTTGCTCGACTGCGCGCGCTCCGAGAACAATTCGCTTCCCCGATGCCGCGTACTTCAACGCGTTCTCAATCAGGTTCGAAAAAATCTGATGGATGGCTTCCCGATCCGCCTTCACGTGTCCATCCGGCGCCGAGTTCTCCATCGCCAACTCGACTCCATACGGCCGCGCCACTTCGCGGAAGCTCTCCAGCGCATCCCGCAACAGTTCTTCGGCGCTGACACGCTGCACGTCGAACCGGTGTTCGCCCGATTCCACGCGGGCCAGCGTCAGCAGATCTTCGGTAAGCCGCGACATCCGCGCCGAGTTCTTCCGTATGATTTCCAAAAACTCGCGTACGTGATTGTCGGCAATCGGGCTGTCGAGTAACGTCTCGGTGTATCCCTGGATCGAAGTCAACGGCGTGCGCAGTTCGTGGGAGACATTGGCGATAAAATCGCGCCGCGTCTTTTCCATGCGTTCGGCATCGGTGAGATCGCGCAGCACGGCGACCGCCCCGCCGCCGGGCATCGGCGCCGCGGTCACGTCGAACGTGCGCCCCACGGCGATCGTGTTCGACCGCGCGGAGGTTACGACCTGTTCGCGCGCCGCTTTTTGAATCGC
>Ga0302188_10001389_pt1 | contig 19044 bp, 20 predicted proteins | sample II_Bog_E2_1_FD_198783 | JGI IMG/M metagenome (GOLD analysis project Ga0302188, IMG submission 198783) | Peat permafrost microbial communities from Stordalen Mire near Abisko, Sweden - II_Bog_E2_1 | ecosystem: Environmental > Terrestrial > Soil > Wetlands > Peat | place: Sweden: Abisko...
TATATAAATTACTTATACTTTCAATAGGATGTTATTAGATGGCTCAAATTAATGGTGAAGTATCACACTATCACATATAGAGGGAAGTATCAAGACAGTTAGGCATCTTCTAGATCTTCACCTTGAATCCCTTCTGCACATCCTGAAGTATTTCCTCATCAGCTAACTGCTACAACTCGCTTTCTTTTCCCTATTAGCCCTCACCCTCTGCTTTCCGAATAAAGTTTACAGCCATACCCTTCGTCCCGAACCGACCAGCTCTACCAACGCGATGCAAATATGTCTCTCGGTCATATGGGAAGTCGTAGTTGATAACCAAATTGACTCTTTCAATATCAATGCCCCTTCCGAAGAGATCTGTGGCCACCAACAATCTGGAACCATTGGCTTTAAACAAGTCATAGTTTTTTATGCGTTCCTCTTGAGATAGCGCAGAGTGAATGCAGATAGGATTGAATAGTTTCGATCGGAGCATATCAGTGAGTCTTTTGGCCCTTTCTACCTTATTAACAAATATGATGACTTGGTTAAAAGCCAATGTATCCAAGAGATGGCTGAGCCGATCAAATTTGCGTCGCTCCAGAATCTGTATAAAAAATTGTGCTAGCCCATGCAAGATTAATTGTCCCTCATCAATACATATAGTCACTGGATTAGTCATTAATAACTGACAGTGGCGTTTTACTTACTAATTCATTGTTGCGCTAAACATCAGCATTTGTCTGCACGGATTGCTACCGTGAATCATTCTAAGGACCTAGTCTCGCATTCCCCTCCTTCCACCTTCAAATATTTTATCACACTCGTCAATCACTAAAAATTTTAGTCTTTTCAGACTTAGCATTCCACGCTGAATTAGGTCCAGTAAACGGCCAGGAGTGCCGATTATGATGTGGGGAGTAGTGTCAGCATTGAACAGTTCTCGTGAGTTCTATTCAATGGAAACGCCTCCGAAGAAACAGGAGTAGCGAATAGATGGTTGGCGAAAGTATTTGCCTAATCGATAAAAGTCTTTGAAGATTTGATGGGCAAGTTCGCGGCAGTGGCAGATGACGAGACATTGATGAGGAAGGTATTACCCATTGAGTTAAGGAGCCATTTGGTTGAGAATACCGATGACAAAAACGGCAGTTTTTCCCATACCTGACTTGGCCTGGCAAAGTAAATCATGCCCCTGCAGGATATATGGAATTGCTGAATTTTGCACTTCACTAGGATGTTCGAATCCACACTCCCTGATAGATCTCATGAGTTATTCTTTGAGGAGGAGGTCTTTCCAACCTGAGAGGGAGGGGCCACCGATTTTATTGCAGGTTGGTTTGATTTTCTCCTCTTCATCGGAGCTGGAGTATTCTGGCAAATTGCGAAACATGACAATTATAATTGATGAATGGCAATAGTATTTATATTCTCTATAACAATAAATAAAAATCTAACCACTTACAACAATTGAATTAGCATTGACATCCAATGGCCTTTGATGAGTATTAAAAGTATCTGTTGATAAGAAATTGAAATTCAACTCTTATTGAGTATAGCTTTAAACATTTAAGAGATGGCAAAAAGAACCGTTACTGACTATATTGATATATAAAAATAAAATTTATGAGTCACATATTTGCTATATTGGAATATTTATCAATTCATGGACACTGTGAGCTTTGTACAAAGAGCTTTCATTTTTGCAATATAATATCCTCTTTATAAATCAAGATGGAAGGAGATACATTGAATCTCAAGCATTACGTATCAGTGGTCACTCATTTGGCCTTTAAAGCTTCTGCTATCGTCAAAGAATGTGCTGAAAATCCAAATCTTAAAAAATACGAAAAAGGAATCAATGATCCCGTCACTGATGTAGTCATAACCTCATCTAGGCTGATTTTAAGGTTCAAACCATGCTCTGTCGAGGAATCCGCCATTTTTTCCCAAACCTCACAATCGTTGGCTAAGAGTCAACTGAATACAAAGGGGAGATTGAACTCGATTTATCAGCGATAGGGCTACAAAACTATCCACATGATGTTGAATTATCTTAGAATGTGCCTTTGAGTGAGTTGGTTGTTTGGATTGACCCTATTGACAATACGAAAGGATTCATAAACGGAACACTCAATGCTGTGACTGTACTGATTGGAATGTCTCGAAAGGAGAGGGCATTTTTAGGAATCTTAGCTTTACCATATGCATTCGATGGGCATGATAATATTTATAAACCTGAAATTCTAATGGGCACTGTGGAGGGCAAAAAGGCCTTTTCTACTTTATTGGAAGGCAACTGGACTGAGATTCATATACCAAAGCATAACAATCCGATAAAATTTGTGATTACCGATTCACGTCAAGTCAGCAAAATAGTGACTTAATTGAAGGAGAAGCACAAAGCAGAGGTCGTTCGTATGGGAGGTGCTGGCAAAAAGGTATGTCCTCTAATATAAAGATTGCTGAAGTGATAAAAGGCAATGTGGATATCTTATTATACTGTGGAGCCAATATTTGCAAATGGGATAGTTGTGCTGGTTAGGCCATTGTACTCGCTCTCGGCGGGTATTTTACAGACAAATTCAACAAGCCTATTACCTATAATCCTAAAGAAGCTGTGAAGATCAATTACATAAACCTTGATGGAAGTTTTTGTGGTTTTGGAAAAGAATTCTATGGCTAAATTATTGAGGAGATAATGGCATACAACAAACAATGATGAGATTCGTCTTTAATTAATCATAGTTAAAACAATATTGTCTGCTGCATTTATTGAAGTTAATGATTGCTCTGCTAGATGCTAATAATATCACTTCAGTTTCTTGAACTATGACATTTTGCCCATGAACTAGTTTTTTAGGCTGTCGTTTTTGATGATACTCTCGTAGGAAATCAGCAGGAAGATCGAGGAGATTTCAATGATTTATAAGTTGAAATTCTTAATGTAAAACCAACTGAGCAGCACCGCCAGCACAAACACTACTCCCAGCATGCCTATCGAAGTATACATCAGCAAGTTGGCAGAGTTCTGTATTTAGTTCTGATAATCTTGATCGATGAGTGATAATACTGTCACCAGTATGCCATCAAAATAATTAACAAGAGTAATTCCTCTAAAGAATGAGCTATTCATATATTGTATTATTTGATTTAAGTGCAGAGAGGGTGTATTCGGATTGGCTTGCATCAAAGTACTTGCAGTTTATAGAAGATTTATTAATGAAGAATAGAAACCCTTCGTCAGGATTTGGTTATTAATGGCTAAGCACGAGCTTGAATTTATAGTAGTGTTGAAGTAAGGACTGTTGAGGAAATCTCCATTTTGCTGCATTGCGCATAGGTCATTGTAACCGATAGAATTGATGAACTGCTCTGTCATAGGCAGTGAACTTAGATCATAGGAGTTACCAACAAAAGCTCGTTCGATTAAGTACATTTCATTAATTAAATTGGTCAGAAATTTAGGAATGCTTAGATATGCTTCGAGAGAGGAATCGTAGACACCGTATTGCAATGCGTAGAGGTCCAACATACTAATGTCCTATTGCAGGGTCTGAATCTGCTCCTGGATGTTCAAGAAATTGTTGATTTTGTTGACGTGGTCAACTTACAGGCAGGCGAACACTATGGAAAACAGCATCAGCGGAATAACTGGCAAAAAGTACTTCAAGAACACCCGCACAATTGAAGTCTTCTCAAAAATGTAGTTTTTGCCCGTTTCATTCTTTTAGACCTTCTGCTCCTTCTTGCATTTTACCTCACTGATATTTTTATTGTCTTCGATATGAAACTCTTGATCATCGCTGTCTCTTTCAATGCTATTGCGATTATTATTAGCTTTGATGCTGAGGAGATTGTCGCCAAATTCACGCTCAGTATGTTCCTCTGATACGCTTTTGGTGAGACTGGCATCGGGGTAAAGTTGCATTTAACTTCGGTGATCTTTAATGAAAGTTTTAGTATCGTCGTACCTTTCGTCCTCCTCAAATTCAGTATACCTCGCGATGAACTCGTTGCAGTTGTCCTCCTTTTCCTTGGCAATGATTTTATCGATGTTTTCGAAGAGTTAATAACTGTCATTCTTTAGTTCTGTTACTTTTTTGTTCAGTTTGAGCATACCAACCACGAAGGCCACAAGTATCAAAAGCTGTATGATAAACACTATAAGCATAGTGACCTTAGTATTCACATTCGAACGCATGATCGGATCCATCACATTGGCTTTCAATGAACGAAATCCAGGTAAAGTTGTATAAACACCATTGGTTACAAGTTCATTGAACAGACACTCAGTTCCAGTCCATGGAATAGGCTGGTATCGTGTTGCAATTGGGAATACGTAACTGCTGAGAGGATATGTGATTAAATTTGTAAAGGTATTCTGAATGAAATCCGACATGGCTAAGAAATTGGTCTATTGTGCAACGGTAAAGGTCCCATTATTTGTGTTACAGCTGAAAGAGATCCAACTTTGTGTAATTGAAGAGATATCGAAGTTGACCACTAAATTATCCATGGCTGATATTATTCCAGTTTGACTCTGAATTGCTTGGAAAAACAAATTAGCATAAGCAGTGTTATTATTAAAAGACATGATGTTCACGAGCTTTAGATAGCTGATGTCCTTTATGATGATCATCATCAAGTTGTGATATGCACTGTTTATGTGACCAGCCTGAATATACGTCTTCTGATTATTCTGCTTCAAGAACACAGAAGCAAGCAAGGCCGCTGTGAACAGGGCTAAAATTACAAGAGTAAAGATGACCAAACGCCGGAATACATTCTTTTTACTATCATCGACAATTATCTAGTATACACTGCAAATACTCGCCTATTATTTCATTTTTTCATTTGCACTCTTATCCTGTGCCACACTTTTGTTCAATCCCACTTTTTCCATGAAATCACTTGACTCGCGGCTCATTATCGAGTCTTTTCTATCTGTTGACTTTAAGAAATCGACTTCTTTACACTTGCTGCTTGTATTATGAATCCTTTCACCCAGCAAATTGAACTGGCTTTACCTTAAGATGTCTGCCTACTCGCAGAACTACACAAAAAAATAAGAAATATCTTTGTGGGTGAATTCGTGCAGAAACGTGATGAAGAATTCCGTCTCCTCGATAGTTAACCGTATTTCTTTCTTCTCCCTAACCTCCCTGATGACCTCTTCAGTGAGGTAACTGACTACAGGCTATTTGGTTATCTTCATCTCGAAGGCGTCGTCGAAGGATTGAGAGGAATATGCTAGTGTGGCGTTATTTTTCATGCCCAGTATCTTGCGATGAGGCATCAGTTTTTTTAAGAAAAAGGTGTACCGTAGTCCTTATTCGATGGAGGGCATAATCTGCACCAGTATCTTCGTAAACACAATTTTTCCCTTGGTGTTGAGAGTAAACCCATTTTTGTGTTCTAAACTAAAACCATCGCTCTTGATGAATTTCTTCATCGATATGCGATGGTGATCACGCATCTCCGGAATCATGAATTCTTCGATAAAGGCCATTTTTCCGAATTCCATGTTCATGATCTGGTTGAAGAAGTAGTTGTTGCCAGTGATCTTTCCGAAGGTGTGCTCATCAACCGACACGAAGCACATTGGTGTTGGCGAACTAAAGGAGAACGACTGCATGTTTTCGGACATTTTCTCAACTTTTTCCTCCCTTTTGTTCAAAATGCTTTAAAATTTGGGTGGTTCAATCACATGGAATGGAGATTTCTGCGGAATATTAAGCACAAGCAGAAAATAATCGTTGGTTATCTCCGCAAGGATGTCAGTCGACTTATCGAAGACTTTTGTGATATCGTAATATATTTTGCAGATACGTCGATGCCACTTTTACAATTTTTTAATGCATTAGTGCAGTTTGCTGTCATCGGGTTATCGTTTGTTCATTTCCTGCCACATCTCAGAAACTTTGTTGGCTGACCGCAGCAGAAGCTTTCTGTATCGTTAGTACTCCAATTGAAAGTCCATGAATTTACCTGCGTAATGATTTGCTGCTCCATCGATCTTGTATTTGAGTGAAATCTCTTCCTGCATGTAGTAGTTGATGATTTTCTTTTTCTGCCGAAAGGAAATGAATGACATGTCTTTAGTCTAGAGGAAGTGGCGGAACACACTTACGATATAGTAAGACGAGTTAAGCTCTTTCAATTTAAAGAGGTGAATCTCAGCCAAATCTACCACAATGTGTTGGTATTTCTCAATCTGCCGCATCATCGCGCTCTCTGGTAGTTTCTCGATTTCTTCTAAGCAGTAGTAGTTACCCGTATAACTAATTAAAAATTCATACCATATTTTATCATCGATCAGCTTCCCCTCTGCCGAGGCAAGATGCTCAATGACTGCTGTACAGTGGCAGTGTGGGTGAGAACAGTGTTTATGGTGCTCAAAAATGAAGTACTCCAATTTTTCAATTTCCTGTTCAATATTTATAATCAAAAACACTAAAATCTTAATTTGGTGGATAGTAGGCTATTTTAGATCCAGTATCCTGCGGATTCGGAACTGTGACAACCAATCAATGAAGGCAATGAAGGATATTATGCCGACTAATTGAATAGGGAGTGAATCCTGCTATTGGTTCATCGCAAACTACAGTACTGCACATAGACTGACATATGCTATAACACTGATCATGCCTTTAATTATTTTTTCATGATTATAGGCAAAGACTGGCTGTTTAATACTCATTCCTACGAAGATAACGAAGAATAAACCACCGGGGATTGGAGCAAAAGACTGATCGAGAGCACTTACCATAGCAAAGATCACTCTGAAGAGGTTGAGAATAAGATAGATGTTGATATAGGTCAGCTTTTTATTTATTTGAGGTGTAAGAATGAAAGTGTTGGAGGTGTTGTACAACGACACTGGCAGCAGAATTAAAACATAAATGAGCAGCGAAAGTAGGGCCAGCGATTTCATGGTTCCACTCGAAGGATTCTGAATCTAAAGGATTGAACTACGGATGAGAGGACTTAGGACAGTGGTTTTGCACAGCATTTGAAGGTGGAGCAGCAAATTTCCCAGATAAATCTTTAGAGTGTTTGGTCGAACCAGCATATCTTCGCCTTCAGTTATCATGAGCTTCACGACAATAAGGAGGAAAAAGCTTATGATTATGACGAAGCACAGGATAATGGAAAAGGAAGGAGCGAGAAACGTTGAGGGATCTGCCCACTGAACAATGAGGTAGAGGGTGGATGAAGGATCAGTAATGCAGGCAATAGTTTGCAAGAGCATGATGAAATGCGTAACTAGATAATATTTCTCCTGTGCGTGGCCGTCGATAATGATATGACAGATGGTGTTGATGAACACGTTGGCGAAGGACCCCATATAAATTTAAATATTTCTTTATTTTTAAATGATAGGAAAAATAATAATAAGAAGGTAGTCCTCTTTATTTATACTAAGCATAATTAAACGATTAGACTAATATTCTATTTCCTTATCCACCTCAATATTTAAAATAGTAAAGCAAGTAGCTTCAATTGATTTTCACTTTTTTTGGCTAGTGTATTTCTCACCTTACCAATCTGGAACAAATCAATAAAAGCAATTCCTCGACCTTGGTGTTGTGATATTTGATAATATTGATTTTACGGACTGCATTTATTTTTGAATTTTTGCTCCCTCCTAAACTTAAATCCTTCTTTTAGTTATAGTTATAAATAAATTGATGAATCACCCCGGCCAGCAGATTAAAAAACATCAACGCATTCAAGATATTAAGAATGTCAATAATAGTCAAAATCAGAAACCATCTCCCTTTATCAAGGCTAACAAAATTGTAGACATGCCATCCATTGGATAAAATATCTCTTATAGGCAGCAGGCTTCGGGCCATGAGACTGTTCAGTTAAGATCAGCTCTTTGCGAGGCAATCGAAGAGAATTAGATATTAAGAGAGCGGGTTATGGAGTTAGAGGCTTTATTGGCGGAATCGCAAGATCGCATCTAGTTGCTTGAGCAAAAATACGTGTAGGATATGAACATGTTGCAGAGAACAGATCATGGCAGTCAGAATTTGTTAATTCAACCAGTAAAAAGATCAAGATCGTTATGAAATTGACATTCTCGGAGCTGACCAAAATTGGTTTAAATTTAAATTATTTTTGAATAATAAAAAATGGTATAGTTTGTGTTGTTGGTTGTTGTGATTTTTTATTATATGATAAACTATACGACAAATCAGATGTTTGTTGATTTTTAGACTTTGATGGTGTCTGATTGACGGTCTATTCCTGAATATCAGCTCTTTGGCATTTAAATTATTTATAGGTTTCGGATTTACGTGTTTTTATTGTGACTTTTTCCTTTTCAAACAATGCCGATTAACTATTTTACTTATTTATCGAAGGAAAAGCTTTGAAGTCAGTTAGTTGATAAAACTATTAAAAACTTAGTCGTTTATGATTTTCCTAAAATTTCCGTCCTCCCAATAAATAATCAATAAATGAAACAAATAAAAAGGTTATAAAGTGAGTATAAAATGTTAGACTGGTAAGCTGTTGATTGTATTTCTTAGAATCCGTATATATTTATTTTATGGTGAATGCCAAGATATATAAACCTAGTGATAATCTTCATAAATCTTGAATTCCCTTTGCAATGTCAAATAAATATTGATAAAGCCATTAATCTTCTCCTTAACCAGACTGGAATTTGATTAGATTATTTATTTTTTTGAATCACCCATCGGGAATTTATTGGGCTTAATAAACTAGAGAAACAGCCTCTAAAAATGGATAATTTCAATATTTTGATCAGGAAATGGCTGTTTTTGATTGACAGTTAAGATTCGGCTGCCGCACCACTTAAAGGATGGCGCAGTCTCCATTTATTGAGAAAGTAGCTCTCGAATAGTATATATTCTATTGATCGACAAAATGATAATATCTAAAATATATGAGCAGATCTTCCAGCTCCTTGATTAGGACATTTGTTGAGACAAAACAGAAAATATAGCTCGATTAAGAGAAGCACCGCTTCGCTAAATTTGAAGAAACTATTAAATCCAGAGCAAAAAGAATCAAAGCTGAAAAAGGGGAAGGATAGGCAACCTCCTTCAACAAGGCCATTCAACTGGCTTAAAAATTTAAAACTATGACTGACCATATAATCCCTCTTTAGGAATTTTAGGCTAAATTTAATACTAATAGAAAAACTGGTCTCTCCACTGAGTTCGCATAAAATTTGCTGAAATAAAATGGGCCAAACAAGTTATCATAAAAAACAGGTACCCATTGGTCAATCCTGCTTATCAAGGAGATGCTAACTCCTTTTGCAATTATGCTTTGGATAGCTGCAATTCTTTGTTTCATGACTTATGGAGTAGGCAAGGATATCAGCAACATTTATTTGGCTGCCATTATCATAGCCATTATCCTCATTTCAGGCCTGTTAACCTTTTACCAGACAATGCAGAGTCAAGCCATCATGGAAAGCTTTAAAGATTTCATACCTCCTGAAACGATAGTCATCAGAAACGGAATTTAAGCTAGGTTGGACGCAACTAAGCTAGTTGTTGGAGATGTGGTAAAGATTGAACTTGGTAAAAAGATCCCCGCTGATATAAGGATTATTGATTCTCAGGGCATGAAAGTGGATAATTCCTCTCTTACAGGAGAAAGTGAACTTTTAGAGCGGAGTGTTAATTGCACCAATGATAATCCTCTATAAACAAAGAATATAGCCTTCTTCTCCACTCTCAATAAATAAGGAAGCGGAAGAGGGATAGTCTTTGCCACTGGAGACGCCACTTTCATTGGACAAATTGCTAATCTTGCTATATCTGCAGGAGACGATGATGATGAAACCCCCCTACAAAAAGAAATCAAACGATTCATCATAAGACTCGGCATTTTTTCTGTGATCATAGGAGGAGCGCTCTTTGGCTTAGGTTTTGCAATCGGCTATCCAGCCTTGTTGAATGTAGTCTTTGCTATAGGAATAATATCAGCCAATGTTCCAGAAGGTTTGATCGTAGAGATTACAATAGGCCTCACTCTCACTGCCAGAAAATTGGCCTAGAAAAAAGTTTTGGTTAAATTTTTGGATGCAGTGGAAACCCTAGGATCAACTAGCTGCATTTGTTCCGATAAAACTGGCACTCTAACTATGAATAAAATGACAGCTTCAAACATATGGTATAGTGGCAAACTTTGCAAGGCTGAAAATAGGCAAAAGAAAGGGTTGGATTATCTCTATGAATATGATATTAATGACCCTGGTTTTAAAGTACTTCAATAAGTGGCAGTGGTGTGTTCAGTGGCCAATTTTGATCCCAGCGTTCCAGGAGATAAGGTTTCAGCGATTCAAAATAACTAACTTTTTGATCAGGCCGAAAAAGAGGAAAAAATTAGATAGTTAGAAGCATAGTGGAAGTAAAAATTAAAAAGTATGCTCTATCTGGAGATGCCCACAACAGGAGATGCTTCTGAATCTGGTCTCATCAAATTTTTCCAGCCCATCGAAGATATCACCTCCATTAGAGAGAGGTTTCCAGTTGCTCGGGATAATGAGAACAAGTAGTGTCGCCTGCCTTTCAACTCGACCAATAAATACGCCTTTTCAGTCAACCATTGCGAGAAGTAAAATTCACACTACTGCATCTATGTAAAGGGAGCACCATAAAAAATTTGGGCTCTCTGTAGTTCTGTGGACGTTGGAGGAGTTGCAGTTGATAAAACGGCCTCGTGGTAAAAGAAATTCATTGATGTCAACAATTCATTCGGTAGAAACGGAGAGAGAGTGTTGGGCTTTGCTAAATGTCATCTGCCTAAAAATAAATATCCATCAAATTATAATTTCCAGATTGAAAAAGATGATCTCTTAAAGAATCTTTGTTTTGCTGGAGTGTTCTCTCTTTCAGATCCTCCAAGAGATAGTGTTCCTTATTCTGTGTTAAAGTGCCGCTCTGCTGGCATTAAAGTTATCATGGTCACTGGTGATCAGCCTATAACTGCTGCCTCTATTGCCAAACAGTGCAATATCATCACTGAAGAAACTATCAATTAAATTGCTGAAAGAACTGGCCGCACTAAAGAAGAGTGCTTTACTTAATCAAATGCCATTGTTATCCATGGTGATGAACTCACACAGATGGCTCTCGAAGATGAGGGTTTGCCTGAATCTTAGCAAGGTAAAAAATTATAGAGGTGGTTATCCAAACCTCAAATAGTGTTTGCACGGACGTCACCAGCTCAGAAGCTGATTATAGTGAAAGGATGCCAAAAGATTGGTGAAGTAGTGGCTGTCACAGGAGATGGAGTGAATGACTCTCCGGCAATAAAAAAAGCTGACATTGGGGTTTCGATGGGGATCACTGGTACTGATGTGGCAAAGGATGCGGCCGACATGATTCTTTTAAACGATGATTTCAGTTCAATTGTAGTTGGAATTGAATAAGGTCGCAAAATTTATGACAATATCAAGAAAGCAATTTGCTATGCTCTGAGCTCTCAAATTGGCCAGATGGCTCCCTTCCTCGCCTTTATTATCTTTCAGATTCCTTGTCCCGTAACATCGCTTCTAGTGATGTATATTGGAGCTGGTACTGACATGATTCCAGCCATGTCTCTGGCCTATTAACCTGGTTAACTCGATTTAATGACCCGCAAGCCGAGATCTAAAGAAACTCATATGGTCACGATGACTCTGATGGCGCAATCTTACGGTTATATTGGGTGGCTTTAGTTTTGGGGAGGTCTTTTTTCCTACTTCGTAGTTTTTAATGATTTTGGCTTGCCCCCTGCTCAGTTGCTCCAACTCGCAAACGTCTACATGGTTGAATCAAATACTGGGGATGTCTATAATCCAACTGACCCCTTCTTTGGCAATACTTATCTCAAATCAGCCTACGCAACTACTTGCCCAGACTATAGTGGCCACTCCTCCGATAACAAAGTATTGATGGTTGATTGGGTATACACAGTTAGTGCCTCCTACGATCTGAGAAATACTATGCTAAAATGCACACAGGGGAACGGGGTGGCCGTTTACTCTCAAGCTGTTAAATGGGGCGCCTGTAATGTTCAATAAATTTCGCCCTTCACTAATCTGCCAGTCTGCTATACAACAGAAGCCTGTAAGTATGCTCAAACAGCCTATTTCTGCGGAGTCGTCTTGGGGCAGATCTTCAATGCATTTGTTTGTAAGACCCGCATCTTACCTTTAAAAAGTCAAGGCATAACAAATACCTTCTTACAGTTTGCTATCACAACTGAAGTATTACTAGTAATTGCTGCTGCATACTTTTATCCATTAAACATAGTCTTTGGCACTCGGGATGCTATATTTATGCACTATGGACCTCCTGCCATCCCTTTCGCTATGATGGAAATACTAGTGGATGAAATTAGAAAATACTACATTCGAACCCTACCTTCAGATTCCAAGGGAAAGCCCCATTGGTTTGTGCGTGCAGCTCTGTGGTGATCTCAGATGATTAATCATATCCATCAATAAAGCTAAAATGAATAATATATAATAATAATTGATTATGTAAAAAGATGAATAGGCCATCCAACTTGTCGATAGCCACAATCATTTATTGGATTACGATCAAGGAAAAGAAGTTGAATAAATAATCGCATAGGCTCATAAAGATGGCATTGTCTATTCGATCACCAACACCACCAGATAAACTTAGTACTAATCTTTAGTGGCTCTTGAGAAAAGATATCCCTATCTACCTTTTAAACATTAATAACACGCTTTCAAAATCATTCCTTTCTTCGGAATACATCCTTGCTTCATTCATTATGAACTCGACAATTAGCACTGGAAAAACAATTTATAAAAAATCCTTGTCAACAAATAATTTTATGGAATTGGGTAAATCGGGCTTGATTACAGGCAAGCCACCCTTGAAAAGGATACAAAATAAAAGCAAGCATAATTCTTTCACGAGCAACTGGAAATGAGTTTTCGGATGAATCGTGCTGTTACTGTTCACTGCGTCAGAGCTCATGGAGAGATACTAAAAATCTTTAAGAGATACAGTAAAATATTTGAAGAATATTCTCGAGCTGCCGATAAAAATTATAAATCAGCTCTTTCTGAATCCTAATTATTATTGGCATCACAGTATAAGACAAATCCAATTATAATGCACTCCTATGGTGGTTCGAAATAAATTACCAAATCTCTTTTAAAGTTAAAGTACTTAAACATATTCTTTTCTTTGAGTCTGAAGCGGAGTGAGTAATTATGTGAAGTTATTCCGATAGAAAAACTGCTGCTTTAAACAGATGCGCCCTACCAAAATGATGTTTCACTGTTGATCAAAGAAAATATTATTCCTAGTAATCTTGATGAGCCAACCATCAAATTATTGTAAACAAAAAATAGACTGAGTTATCTGCGAGCCAATTTGGGTCTATCAAAATTTTATAAGCTGGATAGTTGGCACTTCGCAAAGATAATTTTTCAAAACTCGCTGAAGGCATTCCATTTGAAGTGATAATATGATATTAGTATACTCTGATGTTGATTCCTTTATATTCATTAATAAAAATCATACTGCTTCAAGGCTGGTTGGAAAAAAATTGGTTGATAATAGTCTAACTTTCCGACAGATTCTTTTTTAATCGTTAATTTTATGATTCAAGTTTATTAATTTTTTGTTAAGCTTTTTGTAACTCCTAGACATATTAGCCTATTTGTCTTTCATAATGCTTTTTCTATTATTCGCGAATGTTCTGCCATTCCTTGAAGTATAAACTGTAATCTCCTACTCTTGCTTTGAGTAATTTCTCAAATTGAATTTTTTACATCAAAATAATTTGCTTGTCCTTCTGGTTAACCCTTATCGACTGGTATATTTTGAATTTATTTGTCAACTCCTTTGCGTTCGCATCAGGATTTATCAAAATAGATTGTAAAGATTCGGTGGTTAGCATTCACCCAATCAAGTACTGCTATGGCTCTAGTTTATCGAGTAAGACTGCTCATCATTTCAGATATTTGATTGCTGATTAATGGGTCGACTTTACTTCTCCAAGGGGCACATTAGCTTTGTTCTATTGATTTTACATCTGAAAAGATGTCTCCTTGCTATGATTTGAGTTCTTTACATTCACTCAATTACTCATTAGATCTTTCAACTATAAAAATATTACTTTGAGTGGGATCAATTCTCATATAATTAGTGAGCAGTTTTTTGATAGGGATCACATTATCTTCTTTCCGATTCTTGACTTCATAATAGAGTTTGTCCAAAGCCCACAAATTGATATTCTTTGGAGATTTCTAGATTATTGATGCCATTTGGATTAAATACTTTTCTACAAAAGACAAGTCTTTTTCTGCTGTATTGTGCATGGTTCCAAACATAATATTTTAATATAATGGATCATAAAGATTGATCCATTATTTTACTGATTCAAAATAAATAAAACAGTCAAATCAGTTGTCCTTGCAAATCAGATTGTAAAATTCGCTCAGAAGGGTATTAAAACTAATTTAACTCTTTATGAATCTCCTCCAGACGTTTTTCCAGATGATTTATCTCTTAGCTCTGTAATCCACAATCAATCTGCTGAGAATTATTTAGTTTATATAGCAAATTAGAAGCTTCGATGATTATAACTCAATGCCCAGCAATTTGTTCTCTCCTTAGAGAGATCTCACTAATTAGTCCACATTCCTGCTGAAAAACTGTTTTAGGGTTAGCCTTTTAGCCCTCACATCGTTGATTTCCTCATCATTAATTGCAATATTGTGGAGAATTCTCTCCTCTTAACGCTTAACTTGGGCTCTTCTCTAAAGTGCTTCGAGGGCAGCTTGAGATTCCCCAATTTATAATCTTAAGGCTTCATATAATAACCAATAAATTTGCATTCTCTCAAGTTTGAGATCAGCTGCTTTTTCTTTCAATTCAGTGTTTGATGTCAACAAGACTTAGCAGCCAACTGTTGTCGAACTGATGTAGTCTTCTAAGCTGGGAAGAGCTTCATTGTATAGAATACCCAGGTTTTTGATGTACTCCTATCTTTTAACAGCAAGTTTATGCACTTATTTCTTAAGATTAATCAGACAAATTTTGTTTTAGGATAATTCTCGCTGGAACGGCTCTACGACTTGGGTTGTATTGATATCAAGCTCTTTCTTTTGATTAACATTAACCTCAATCTGAGGAAAAGCCAATCTATACCTGCCTAATAGTTGTTAGAACGAAATCTTTTACATTTTTTCATAAAGCGTTTTCAGATCGGAGCAGGGGGAAGTTAAAAATAGCTGAAATTATTCTGATGCAAAAATGAAATCCATTTTAGCACAGCAGTTTAAGAAATGAGTCAGATATTTCACTCTTTCTTTGACTACCTTGATTGAATTACTTCCTGATGAGTGTTTACGAGGTAGGCAAGGGATAAACACTCCCGGCCATCTTTGCACTAATATTTATCTAAGAGCATCGAACTATCTGTATCGCCTTTAGATGGTTAGTTTAGTAGGATGAGTCAGCTTGACAATGTAGCCGACATATGCTGAAATTCCATGGCCGCGGTTGATTCCTTCGACCACTTAAATTTTAACCTGAATAAGCTGGAAAATACAGAAGTGCATGGCTCTTACAGCTCCATGACATAAATCTATTCCTAATCGCCTTCAGGATCCATAATATTGCGACAACAAATTGGCTAAAATTGATTTATAACTCTAATAAATTGATTGATTAAAAAATATCATTCACTGATACGGAGACAGGCTCCGGCGCAGTTAGTACTCACAGATAGATAGAAACTTTGATCATTTATTTAACCTTTCAAATCAAAAATCTAAGAGGTGTGTTGATCACTGCGAAATCGGACTGTATGGTGAATGGTGTCTACTTACAATCTTACCTCGCTTTTTTAAGGTAAAAAGAGTTAAGGAGAACACAATTCATTGTTTTCCATGAGTTGGGTATTGGCATAGATAAAACCTGTTTTTTAATTATTTTTAGTGGAATACAGCACAAACTGTTTTTGATCTCCACTGAATGGTTATCCTTGACTGTTTAAAGCCATAACTCCAAAGATGATAGTAGATTAACTTGAGCCATATTTGTCAATCTTCAAGGTTAAGCTTATCTTTCTTGATTTCGGAAAAGCATGCAAACTATTAATTTCGTAAAAATTATTATTAGCTTTCTTCCCCTCTACTCTTTAGATCTTTACCCCTTCAATATTATAGTAACTTGCATAAGGACCGTTCATATCCCACTAATATTTCCCTTCCCCAATACGCTGGTCCATGACTTTATAACTAAATTTACTGCCTTCGCAGGTCATCCTCCATATTTATAGTTGATCGACCATATCTCGAGTGATAAGTCTTCCAGCATTGATGGTTTCAGTTTTACAGCCAGCTTTTTGAATCGCTATCACTTCATTATGCTTATTCTTGGAAAGGACAATTGCAGATCCACTTTGACCAGAATATATTGATAGATCATGATAAATATACTTCTTGGCGATATTTATATTCTTTATACATTTTTATTGGGATAATCCCTTTTGAAAAACTCGCATCACACCTTCTTTGTTGGCAGGATTGGTAGAATTTTCAGGATAGCCCCAAATTTAAATAGAGCCTAATAAGCTATTGAACCCTATTATAAGTTAAAAATATTCCTCCCTGATAACTTTCTGCGTGAGTTTCAACAGCGCATAGTCACCCTCCAATGAATTGATAGTAATATCCTCGTACTATTATGGATAATAAAACTGTGATATTCCAATTCCATTTTCTAAGTTACCCATCAGACCAGGAAAGAATTTAAAATTTTTATTAACTTTCCTTGCTTTACGATCATAAATATAGTGAGCACAGGTCAGAACTAGATCTTCAGAGATCAGAAATCCTGTTGCTTTTCCTGTTGGCTTATACGAGTTTTGGTACTAAAAAAGTAGTAACCCTGTGCAGGCATGTGCGGTTTATTTAATTTATGATCTCACCACTTGGTGCAATTATCTTGTGCTGAAAAATACGTCGTCATCCAGTTATAAACTGTTTTTAGAGCTATCTGCTTTGTATATATGTGTTTACTTGCTGCTATTTTTCGGGATGCAGTATTTTTCTTATAAGCCCTTTCGCTCGTGTCCAAGTATTTTGTTGGCCCTGCGAGGGCCACTTTGGTTGCTGGAATGGTTGCTTAAGACTATGCACATCCTCCCATTTGTTAATATTTTATACAAATATAAGAAAATAATTCTCAAATATCAATATTCGATTCCTATATTATAGAAATCTATGCCACTACTGCCCTATTTTATAGTCAGTAATCTATATTCTTCAATTTGCATTATTCAGCGATATTGGGTTCTTTTTAATCTAATTTTTTATGAAAATTTATAGACAGTTCATGTCTTTGGGTTGAATTTAGTTGGTATGAATGAGTTGAGCTTAGCAGATATAAGTCAGGGGGGTGTTTACTGTTTACTGACTACTTTTGATTGTGTTCCAGTTCTGATTTTTTCAAAATGCTTAGATGCTGATCCACATTTGGGAATTTACTGATTTTTATGTGAATCCCTTCATTTTTAATTTACTACACGAGCTTATTAATTCCTTTATCCATTTTTAAATTTAATTCGCTGATCTTTTCAGATAGATGAGATAAAGTTGCTGAGGTGTGCTGCCTTGCTTCTTAAATTTGCTTGAGCGAATCAAACAATTTGTTACTCAATTAGATATGAGTAATTAGCAGAGGATGAAACCATTTACTGGGACTTGCAATCAGCGTGCTAATGTTGTCAAAATACAGATTTATGAGGCCATCAGGGAGGTAATTGTCTACATTTTATTCTTGGTTGTAATCATCAAAGGAATCCATAATGGCCTTTGGATCCGATCCTTGTCTCCTTTCTTCATTAATGAGCATTTATTTTAAAGGTTACACCATTTTATAAGGCATTTACTTTTAAAATTACTGTACAACTTGTTGATCGCGATTAATTTAGATTTTTTAGTTTGATAATTTATCCATTTATTATTTCTTCACCTTTTATGCAAATTTAATGCTAGCTGAGTACTATGAGTGATTCAACTGGAAATATAATTAGTAGTGAATAAGTTTACTGAGAATGGATTTGTTAAGAAAGACTCCAGAATTACGACTCTGTCCCTTATGAGTATGCACTCCAATCAGCCTTATTTTCCCATCCCAAGTGCTGGCCATTATTGCGCTTCCACTATGCCCAGTGCGTGTGGGCAGATTATGATAGACGGTGTGTTCTTTGATTTCCAGAATGCGACCGCTTAGAGTTGATCTTTAAAAAAAAATGTCAAAGCAATTTTTACAATTATAGTAGCTTTGACTGGGAAAACCTGCAATCTCGGCTTCACTGCCAAATTTTACAATTCTTTCGCTCTCCACTCCGACTTTGGGATAATTTTAAATATCCAAGTCCTCGGATAGGTATATGAGGGCGATATCTTAGGCTTTCGGAAACTTTAGGTATGTTTGGCCATGCCCAATAGGTTAATATTGGAGAAAATGTTTCTCTGCAGAGCGGTAAATTTTATGATTAGTTTTTAGATAGCCACTAGTGTGCTTGGGGATGAATATGACTGACGTGCAAGCTCTGCCCTTGTGTTCAAGGAAGATCGTATGTGCACAAGTTAGAATGACTCTTTTGGAGACAGCAAAGGCTGTGCCATAACAGATGGTTTATAATTTATCAGATGGACTATACCAGTCAGCCCTAATGATTCCAACATTGTCTGCGAATTTATCAGCCAGTTAGTGAAAGGAATGTTATTGAGCTATCTTTGGTGATTAGGCTCCAGATTTCTTTGGTCCTTGAGATTATTAATGCCTCTTCATGATTAAATCATAAAGACTGTTATTTATTGTTCTTGAATAATATTGGCTAATGAATTCCTATCTTATTAATAAGCTCTTGTTTTCTATTTTAAATACCAGATAAATATTAATCGCATCTATGGATAGTGAACAATTCTACAGCTTAAAATTATTGTTCTTGTAATTATGATTGTGAATCGTATATATTTTATAGGAAAATTATGGGGTTGGGGTTGGGGTTGGGGTTGGGGTTGGG
>Ga0302188_10001390_pt1 | contig 19040 bp, 22 predicted proteins | sample II_Bog_E2_1_FD_198783 | JGI IMG/M metagenome (GOLD analysis project Ga0302188, IMG submission 198783) | Peat permafrost microbial communities from Stordalen Mire near Abisko, Sweden - II_Bog_E2_1 | ecosystem: Environmental > Terrestrial > Soil > Wetlands > Peat | place: Sweden: Abisko...
TTAGGACCAGTACGGTCATTAAAGCGGACGTGTCCTAGTACGTTGGGTTCTTCCCAGTGAGAGGAACGGAATTGGTTGGAATTCCCAGTGGTATCTGGAGACTCTCCATTCCTTATTTTTTCGTATAGATTTCTAGATCCTTCATGGTCTCCATATCCGTTTGCTCTAGACCATTCATCAAACGAAGGCATAAATTTGTCTTGAGGCATCGTCAACAGCATCTCCCGGTAGTTACTGCCTCCGGGAAGAGTGTATCCTGCGAATTTAGTTGATTCACGCGGTTTATCGCGGTATTCGTTCCATCTATTATGTGCTTCGCTCTCTTGTTGTCCTAGTCGTATAGATTCTTCATAATCCGCTTTATCTCCAGACGCTTCTGCTTTCTTATACGCAGCTTGACGAGCATTTCCAAGACGATAATATTCATTCCTTAACGCTTCTTCTTCACTATTGTCTCCTTTTGTCACTTCCTTAATCTGTATATCATTCTCTGCAATATGCTTCTGAATGTCGGCAGGGGTTACTTTCTCTTTTCCCTTCCCCTTCAACATGTCATCCAAGCCAGTCCACTTCATCTCTTCCGGTCCTACGCCGTTCGCCAAAAGCATCTTGTGAATGTCCTCACCCGGCATTGGACCCCGAACCTTGTCATTCAGTATCTTCTCTGACTTCAAAAAGAATGGCTGAGATTTATCGGATGCTTTGTAGGTAAGACTTCCTTCCTCGTTCTCCATAAAGTTCCGTACAGGAGCCGGTACAGGAAGATCCTTGACTGCATGTTTTCCTGCTCCGTAGGCCAATCCGATCCCTAGACCCGCTTCTGTGGCGTACTTTATAGCTTCTTGGTTGTTTCCTTTGTCGTATGCATCCTGAGCCTGCTTCGCGTTCTGGTATGAGCCTTTGAGAGCTTGGATAGAGAAGAAAGCACTGAGTAGTTTGGATTGTGGAGATCCTACAATCAAAGCCAGATTTGCAGGACTCGTCATACTATCAGCGAATTCTCCTACGCCCGTGGTTACTCCTGTGGCGATAGGATATTTCTCTTTGTTCTTCTCGTAAGCCTTATCTTGTAGAGCCTTCTGTTTCCTTAACCAATCTGCATCTTTTTGGTGACCACCTTTCTCTGCTCTCTCAATCTGTGCATCAACCGTCAGACCTGAGAGTATAGGCTTGTTAGCCCACTCAGGCATCTTAGGTATCGCCGTGCTCAACGGCTGCGCAGGCTTCAGTTGCCGTGCGTGCTCGCTCTCCTCTGTTGTGATGGGAGATGTTTTCTTCTTCTTCAGATGCGACATGATCTGCTGAGAGATATGCTCATCGTCCATGTCGGACGGAAAAGATATGGTCCCCAATCCTTTAACCTGAACAATTTTCGTGGTTTTCTTAGAATCAGGCATACCGAGATTATACCTCAAATAAAAGAAACGGCGAACCTAAGTTCGCCGCTCTACCATGCCTTACCACGCCTTGCCGTTCCAAGCCGTGCCGAGCCGGACCTTACCGGGCCATGCCTTGCCTCGCCTTAGCCCACCAGACCGAGCCATGCCCCGCCGAACCAAGCCAAGCCATGCTAATTTAATCTTATCACGTTAAATCCTGTCACTTGATAGCGACCAAATGACGGGCGAAAATCCCCTACTCCTACAATCCGTCCAGCGTATTGAAGAGTATCATTCATCAGCGCAGGATTGATGTATTCGGGAAGAAGAATCTGGAAACCAACAGTGCATTTCCATCCTATCGCCATCGCAGGCCGAACACGAGTGATTGCACTTCGTTGAATTACCACCCTGCGACGATCCATATAATCAGGTTCTTTTAACCCGAAAGAGCAGAGTTCTCCGAGTGTTGCAATTCCAGCCTTAAATAAGTCCATAGCCGACTTGCGCGGGGAGCGAGGATCTTGCTTGAACTTAGCGGCAGAAATAACAGATTGCCGGAAGTATTCTGCTGGAATCGACACTTCTCCTTTTTCGTCCCTGTATAAGTATGACTCAACATTATCTGTCTTCTTGGCCGCTGAACCTTTTGCCGCCTTCGACTTTTCCTCAACTGCATCACACGACCAGCGATGAAATAGAATCGGTGCCGTTCCTTCGATTGTCGCCTCAACCATGTATGGGGTTTGAATTTCAATGTCCAACTGCGCATCGTTAGACACACCACTCAAAGCGGTTACTTTCGCATCCATTTACTGCCTCGTATGCCATTGGATTAGCGGTCAGATTTAGGTTCTCTGTCCCAATACGGAGATTTGCACTTGGCGCAGCATACAGGCTTCTGCCCGTCTTTGCTCTCCCATTCGTGCTTGCACCGGCTACAGACCCAGATTGTCCTTTTTTCTATTCGCTGTGGCATACTTTAAGTATATACCTATGGTTACTATTGTCAAGAGTTAACAAGAAATATTTTATACAGGCACTATGGATTGTGTCTTTGCGTCCCATATATGCGTGTGTCCTTGATTAGAAGATTGTGGACCAACAGGATTACCATCCTCATCGTACAGCATTTGAGGCACGGCTACGGGTGCTGGAACGACTGGCTGCACGGCAGGTTGAGCGACAGGGGCAGGCGTAGGACTCATCTTATCTTGCAAGTCCTTCGCTTTCTGTTTAACTGCATCCAACCGTCTCTCGTCTGGAGTCTCTCCCTTTCCTATTTCCTCACCACGACCTACGTTTCCTAGAACATACCCTGCGTAGGGTAGAGTGCGAGCGAACCCTTGAGCTACTTTCAACATCTTTACAGCCGTTGCAGGATGAGTCATCGCTGACGCTAATAAGTTAAGTGACGCCCATTCTCCTACTAGAGATGCCGCCGCACTTCCATACTGTCCTCTTGCTGCCTCTCCTCCCGGAATTGCCAGCAACATAGCATTCTTGAGTAGCGCAAAGTTCTGCAACGATGCTCCACCGCTGGCTCCTATTCCTACAGGGCCGTTGATCCTCTCCATAATTCCAGTTAGCTCTTTTACATTCTTCCAGTTAGGTCCAAATATTATCTGTCCTCTTTCGTCTCCTATTTTAGCTATGGTTTCTGCAAACCTGCGCTCGTTGAACGCTTTGGTGTTTAAGTTTACAGACTGCCGCATGGTGTCCATAATGATCTGTCGTTGGACAGGTTGATGTAGTTGTTTTGGAAGGACTGCGAATAGATCACGTGTCTCTTGATTCCCTATATTCGGATTACGAATTAACGTAGCAATAGCTTCTGGCTTCTTCGTCTTGACTATCTTCTCAACGAGAGCCTGCTCAAACATCTTGTGTTCGTTCGCAGTGAAAGCGTTGGCCGCACGAATCTTCTCTGGCAGTCCTTGTATCCCACTTTTCTCAGCAGCATCCATCATGGACTCATCGAAGAGACCAGACATGTGTTTCGCAAATCCTCCAGCCTTTGTAGACAATGCTTCGTCTAGTTTTCTGGATATTTCCAAATAATCACTACGTATATCCTTTACAACTCTAAACGGTACATTGTCTGGAGAATTGATTATTTTCTTAAACAATTCTTCGGAATCTTCTAGGTCTTTCTTAGGTAGTAAGTCTTTTTTTAGTTCTAAATCTGCCATTTTTTCTTTCGCATAATCCTTCAACGATTTCATGGAAGGCATAACGTCATCGACAACTCTATCTTCCAATTTTGTAACCGTGGTCATCACTGGCTTGCCGTGGGCATCCAATACCTTCGATTGAACCTGAGTTTGTACCGGAACCTTGATAGTTCTCTCGTTTACATCTGTGGCGATGTCGTCGTACATCTGATTCTGGATTACGCGGAAACCTTTTTTGTGATTTTCAATTCCATCTTGAACTAAATTACCAAGTTCTTCAGGGGTTCCATTGAATTTTGATATATCATTTGCCACTTTCTCTACTACCGCTTTCGTCTCAGCGTTTTGAGTTTGACGAAACTTTTCCATCTTTCCGCTTGTAAGAACGGAGCCTTTCATAAATCTCTCAACGAAACTAGGTGCTTTTCCTGCCGCCTCTGATGGCAATAAATTAACCCCTGCTTTTTCAGATGCAAGAGCGGTTTCCTGTAGAGGTTTAACAGCGATACCAATACTTTTAGACCCTCCTAATCCAGCACCCTCCGCTGCTGCTCCCATACCAGCCTCTATCGCAATCCGTCTCTTATTCTCCTCCGCGCTTGGCCTATGCTCGTATGGGTATACAACTGTCTCCAATTTCTGCCTAGCAGACTCTCCCACTCCTGCCCCTACCCCCGCTCCTGCTACCCTTCCGACGATTGGTCCAACTGGTCCAGTTATCGGGCTAGTCGTAGCGCCAGCAGTAGCGCCAGCAGCACCACCAGCGATGCTACCAGCGGTAGGAAGCTGGTCCAATATCGCGTGTGGGCTCGTTAAATTGTTCGCTTTCTGCTTAACCCAATCCAAACTCCACTTCTCAGGTCCAGCCTTCACCACGTCGTATGATTGTGGTAGATCGGTATCCGGGTTAAGCATGTGCTGGGCAACCGGCTTATTGATAAACTCCGATCCTTTGCGTCCACTTGTTTTCGCTTTTTTCTGTAAATCTGCTACATAATCATTTGCGTAAACTTCCCTGTCGTCTGGATGAATTTTGTATCCTTTTTTGGAAGCATTCATCACGTTCTCGTAACCAACGTCAATATCCTTACCGGAAGGACTCTTCATCCTGTATTTTCCGTGTTGGTCACCCGGCTTGAATGCGAACTCGGTGGTGTCTTCGGTGGGAGTTTGAGAGCTATCTTCGTCTGTAACTAATTCCGCTCCAGCAGGTAACTTCATAGACGAAGAATCATCGACCAACTCAGCACCGGGAGGGAGTTTCATCTTTTTGGGAGCCATTATTTTGGCACCTCAGTATAGCTCTTAATATCCGACGTGTCTCCTGTTCCGTTGTAGGTGTAAAACTTGTTCCCAATCTTGATCTTGTGCTTTGCTCCTGCACCTCCACTTTGCGGCGTAGTAGATGCGCCGGGGAAGTTTGGCCTTCCGCTCTTTCCAGCATCATACTGCCCCTTCAATGCATTCAACTTGCTTCCCATCAGTTTCGTGTAATACTCAATTGCACCTTGAATCTGCTGTGGAGATTGAGCATTATTGATAGTCTGGTTGATCTCTGCGATTTCTTGATCTGTTGCTCCTGTGCCCTTAAACGTCTTCGACAACTCACCAGCCACGGCGCTCTTTACCGCATCAAAATTAGTCGGTGCAGGCGCTCCTGTCGCAGTTGCAAAGCTGTTAGCGTATTTATTGAACAGTGGGTAATCCCCATTATTCAACGCTTCTCCAGCTTGACGAAGAATTTCCAAGTGGTCTGTGGCAGTATTGAAGTAGTTGATATTAACCGCGCCTTGACCAGCAACCATGTAACGCGTAATGGCCTTGTCTGTTTGGAATGCGATACTCTGCGGTGATCTAAATCCTGCTTTAGCAGCATCTCCAGCACGCATAGGAATAACGTTTTCAGGATCGGCAGGATTGTAGACCATAATATAACGATTGGCTCCTGCTGCTGCCATTCTCGCCACACCCGGATCGATTTTTGTTTCCTTGTTCCAAATCTGCCATGCGGCCTTACGCGCAATCTCATCCGGGGTAAGAGGTTGACCAGACGCCTCTTTAAGAAGAACAGCTTGGTACTGCTTGTCAAACGATTCAGGTTTAGATGCAGCCGCCGTATTTCTGCCTATTCCAGCCTGCTCATTCTTCCATTGTTCAAACGTCCCCTTATATTCAGGATGCTGTTTCTGATACTCTGCGAAGTCGGCACGAGTCCTAGTCGATTCCGTGGTGTTTGTTTCAGGAACAAACGTTGCAAGCATGTCTTGAGGTACAGCCTCACCGTTTTGCAGACGATACTGATGAGTCTTCTTGTCAAAGAGAAGGGTGACATCCTGCCCATTCATCTTTCCCTTCACATTCGCCCAATTTCCAGCCGTGGTCATGACGTACATCTTTTGGATTTGATCGTTCCTGAATGACTGAATCTCTTCAGGAGTCGCATCAGGATTCATCGCTTGAAAGTTCTTTACCGATGCATTGAACGATGCAAGTTTTGTAGATGCATCCGTCTGTACTCCCTGTAATGCTTGCCTCTCAGGTGATAAAGGCAAAGCGGAAATCATCTTTCCCGCTTCAGTCTGTGCTTTTACTTGTTCTGGAGTCTGTGGTCCTTGAACCTTGTACGCTGGTCCTGTCGGGACTTTCTCCCCATCTATATCCATCGTGGGCTGGCCGTAAACGGGTGGAGCTACAGTCGTATCATCCTTCTTATTCCCAAACTTCAAGTCTCTCCCAAGCATCTTCCCAAACTTCATTATCGCGTTAGGATGATCGAGGCTTTTCCAATGCTCGTTACGGGATTGAGTGGCTTGGGCTAGTTGGTCTTGAAGTTTTAGGTAATCTGGAGTATTCCTAGACTCTTCGGGAACTGACGCAAGTTTAGTTTGTAGGTTGGCAATCTGTCCTTGAATTTCATCATGCTTATCCTGAAACTCTTGCGCCTTCATCCCCTGCTTACGGGCATGTTGCTCTTCTTTTCTTCCTAAATACCCTTCTCCAACCCCCAACAATAAGCCGCCGAGAAGTCCTCCTCCTGCATTTTGCGCCATTTTTATCCTCCGGCCATCGCAGAACCAGCAGCTTTTCCGGCACCCTCACCAACAGATGTAAGCAACTGTTGCCAGAATGGTTTATTCGCAAGGTCTATCTGCGCCCCTGATGTCGTTGCGGAAGTACCCGTTTGAAGAAGATTTGATCCCATTGAGCCTAAAGTTTCTGCTGCTTGACCAGTCAAAGCGGCAGTCCATCCCGCAATATCTGAATGGAGTTTATCATCCGTCATTGCCGCTGAAGCTGCTGTACCACCGCTACGAGAACCAAACTCGGCCTTAGTTTTATTCTCCTGCTGCGCAGATGTTTTCGCCGCGCCTATTTCTGGCGATAGAGTCTGACTTATTTTGGATGGATCACCGCTTAATATAGAACTAAAGAAATTCGACGCTTTCCCAACGTCAGACTGTCCTTGTCCGGTAGCCCAACTGCCATTGTTAAGGAGAGAATCACTAGCTTTTGTCGCTGTTTTGTCGTTCCCCCACATAGAAGTTAACCAACTCAAATCACACCTCCAAGAGAGACAAAGTTTTCCTGTATTCTCTTGAATCGCGCCCACTCCCGGATAAGCACAATTCCTTGAAATAGTATACACTAGAAGGGTCAAGGGTTGCCACCCCGGACGAATCCTATCGCTAAGGAGAGCGAATATGACCCTTCCATCTGCCACATTATACCCAGAACAACCTGTATTGCAAATGGATTCACAAATAAAAATGTGCTCAACTTGTAAGACTCCTCAGCCTTTAACAAATTTCGGTAAAGATACTAATAGGCATGACGGGCTTTGCTATAGGTGTAAAAGTTGTGCGAAGATATACGCTGAGAAACTCAAAGAAAAACACGCACTTGATTTTTCTACAGAAAAGAAGAAAACCTGTTTTTTATGTAATACTCAAAAATTTCTAGATGATTTCTATAAACACGACTCTTGTCTGTACGGGAAAAGCAATATATGCAAAACTTGCACATCTGCCATATATAAAGCAAAATGGGCAAAACAGCCTCGTCCACCAGAATTAAACAGGAGGAAAAATAAAGAGTGGAGAGATGCTAATAAGGGGTATTGTCAAGACAAATCAAAAACCAAGAATTTTACGTATTACGGCGTAACTAGGGAGTGGTACGAGAAGACGTATTTAGATCAGAATGGAAATTGCGCTATATGCGGAATTCCCGATAAAGAGAGCGGAAGGAAACGTATGTCTATCGACCATAATCATAAATGCTGTCCTACTGGTCGTGGCTGCGAAAAGTGCCGTCGCGGCCTACTATGCACTAAATGTAATACTCGTCTTGGTGTTCTAGAGTTGGGCGAGTGGGTTAAACAAGCAAAATTCTACCTCAACAAGTACAGCAGCAAAGATGAACAAGATGACGGGCAGGGATCGCTATTCGGTCTATAAATTATTGAATTACTCGGACTGAGTACAGACTGGCCGTTGGTGTTCCAGCCAGTACGCACGTCAATCTAACTGTTACCGTATTCGCCGACGATACGAATGAATCGAAGCAGAATCCTGCCCCCGGATTGGTTTGGGGGCTGCACACCGCTACCATCGTCGTCGTGGCCCCTGTGACCGTCGCCGTAGCCGTGATCGTCTGCCCTACCGTCATTGGAGAGCCACCCATGCTTGCCGTGTTTCCGCTCAGGTACGCTAAAGGTGCTCCTGAAACATCCCCGTATGCCGGTTGGCTTAAATGCGGAACCCCGGTATTGCTGATCGAGTCTACCCATTGATGCGTTACCGCGTTAACCGCCTCTACACCTCCTAGCGTGGTCGTGGTTGGATTTGGCAACTGAGACGGTGCGGCAGTGCCGGATATATCGCTAAAGGAAGGCTGAGTTGCCGTGAATGCCCCTGTCATCGAATTGTATGAATTTAGCCATTCATGAACCACTGAAGGGGTGTTTACCGGGACAATAGGAAGACTCATTGCTTGCCAGTTATTCCCGTCAAAGAACGTAATCGTGAAGTATCCCGGCAATAGAGCAAACGAAGCCGATCCGTTTATTAGCCCCGTAGATGGATTCAGTGTCGCCGTAGCCGTCCCCTGATTTTCGACGAAGAAGAAATAGGGATTTGAGATGGCAGAGTTCAACGTGACTACTACCGGAGAAGACGAGTTAACCAAAATAAGAATCCCGTTGTCGCTGGTCTGAGTCACATACGATGCCGTCTCTGTGTTGACCCCTCCAAGGAAAGGAAAATATGTAACGTTACCAGTCTGAGAGTTGAATGACGATACTCCAGCCGTCGATGCGTTTGATGAGTTAATAGTCTGAGTGACTTTATTTATAGTCGTAGCGTTTGAACTTGTGCTGGCATGTAGAGCCTTGACTGCATTTTGAATGTCAACAATAGCATTCCATGAGTTTCTGTGAACCTGCTGAACCTCTGGAGGTAAACCAGAGATTTGGCTCTCAAAAGGAAATCTCATTGATGTTGGGTTATTAGACATAGATTATCCCTCACCCCCACTGTCGCCAAACGGATTCACTAAACGATATTCCGCGTTACTACCCCACTCCTTTACCTCGAAGGTGGTTCCCTGCATATTTAATTGAAATTGATCCGTAGAAGAGAATTGGAATGCCATCAACTTCCACTTGTTAGCGCCACCTTTGGTGTTGAATTTCGTTAAAGTTCCACCCGAACTTGGAAGGATTATATTCGGTGAACCATAGCTTCCGTTTCCTGTGTCAGACACAACAAAAGATAACGTGATTGGATTAGATGACACATATTCAACCGTTACTTCATACAAATGCTGCCATTCTTTTCCTCCTATCGCTGGAGTCATAACAATAGATGTTCCTGTTTCTATTCCTGCGCTCGCCATCTGACGTACTGACCCATCAGCGCATCCTACCAGAGTTCCTTGTTGGCTTAAACCCTCACTTGATGCATGGATTGTGGCAGGGAATTGATATACATCCCATACCCATCCGTGATTCTTAATGTCGTAGACTAGAGTCCTTGGCGTACTGGTGGCGTCCAAGTAATCATAGTAAAGGAAACCGTTTACTACAGAGAATCTTTGTCCTTGTGGCTGTGAGTCGTCTGGTGGATAAACGGTTACTCCATTCCTTGTTATCGGTTGAGGAACACTAGGCGCTGAGTCTGCGTTCTCGTGACTAAATAAAGGATACAAATCCTGATCGGTAATGGAAACCGAAGCGGCTCCTCCCGGTGATGCGTGGATACCGTCAGACACTCTGAAAAATATCGTTCCTCCTCCTTCAACCGCCAAGCACCGTGGCATATACAAACCACGATTAATGCTGGTTTCTTGTAGCGTCCATGTCGATCCTTGAGTCCCTGTTACCGTCGATGTCAAATCAAAGAAGTTAGGCATGATAACCCAAAATCTCTTGATCGACGCTAAAACTCCCCGTCCACCGCTCATGGCACCATTGACTAACGTCTCTCCGGGATCGGTTACCTCTAATTGATTTGTGTCGGGTGCGGAATCAAGATTAGACCCTTTGCACCAGTAGAGAGTCCCCGGCCTTAATGGGTCTCCTACCGCAAAAGTGAAGTTGATATTATCTGTCGGTCCAAACTGATATGGCAGAGGTTGATTGGCTAGGATAGGCTCTGGAATCTCATATGATAAATTGGTTCCATCTGGAACTCCGGGAATCGTCATGCTTGTGGTAGATGTTGGTCTTGCAACGAGGATGTAAGCCAGTGATGTTGGTGATCCTATAAGGATTATCGTACCAGCCAACCAACGTACATTAAATCCAGTAGTAGTCCCTCCAATCGCTCCACCCGTCAACCAAGTTATAACTCCACCAGAGATGCTAACCGTTCCCTTTTGAGGCAAATCTATAGATGGAAATGGCTCAAAGTTGTCAAAGTCTAGCAACTGGTTTCCTAGTTCCAAATCCGTCAACAGATCAACAATCGGCGTATTAGTACCACCCGGTCCAAGATTATCGTTTGGTCCTGTTGCTACATAAGTGAAATTGGTGGTGTTTTCATCAAGTCGATAATAGTCAACTACATCAACCTGCGGGTCATTCGACCATATAGATGATACAGAATTTGCGATGACCGGAAGAGATTGCGCTGTTGATTCGGGAGATGGATTCGATAATGCTCCTGTAGCTGTGCTACGGTACACATATCGGTATTGAACATTCTGGCGGATATTAGAAGAGATTGGAGGAATTACAACTCCATCGCAAGTCAGAATGAGAGACCTTCCAGTGTGGGACCAGTAATCCCAGTCAATCTCTACGTCGTACAGACCAGTACCGGGAAAGGATACTGTGATAGTTGCTGTGTGGAACGATCCTGAACCGTCAATAACTCCGCCAAAAAGAAGCGGCAGAGCTTGAACTACAGTCATTGTTTGGCCGCGTAAAAGACCGCTGGAGAACGACCCTACAAGCGTTGCCCCTCCACCGATGCCGAACATGATCTGATCTTTGTATTGAATCGTGAATGTGTGCGTCCCTGCCGCTGGAATGAAGAGGCTACCAACTACGCACACATTGAAGTCGGCATAGTTTCCTTCCGGCTCCAGCGCGGGAGTGAAAAGCGGGATCGTGCTTGCAACCGAACCGTCTGGATTCAATACACTCCAATTTACAGGCAGTGTGTCGTTCTCAGGGGTAGAGTCAAATATCCACGAATTGCTTGTCGGTGATACGTCGGGGACTGGATTGGTTATTCCTCGAACAATGCCAGAACCTCCATCAGCAGGGTTCTTCCAGATGTATTGAGCCACTGGTCCCGAGTGTGGAGATCCTCCGCCTGTACCAATTCCTCCCGGTACAGATCCCCATACATAAGCCGTTACGTCCCCAACCGTGGCAACGTTCGCCGCAATAGGATTGATCGTGACCGTCCAATCGAGAAGAAAGTCTCCACTGTTATTGTTGAACGAAAAACCTAACGGCGTTGATCCTACCGAGTTGATCCCCACATGCAATTGTGAGGCACCAGTAGGAACTGTAACAGATGTTCCTGTGCCAATTGAAAAGACGATGGGAATCAGTCCACCCGGAGCGATGATATTTCCGCTAGAATCAGTAAACGCTCCGACTATGATCGAACTCGACCCCGGAGTAGGGAATGTGACAAACTGACCCGGTGAACCTGCGGTTGGTCCAGGTGTTGCTGGACTTACTCCGGGTGCCGATCCGTTCACTACTGGAGGGGTTATCAGAGATGCTATTACTGATAAAAGTATAGTTGATCCGGCAACCAACTCTGGTCCTCCGCCAGTGATAATAAAAGGAGGGGTTCCGTCTGATGGGTTTGTCTGATTGTATGAGTAATTTGTCGAGTTAGCCCCGCCAACATTTGTCCACGGAATAGTTTTTGCCGAAAGCGGTACTGCTGTCGCGCTCGTGACAATATTTCCGGTAGAGACTAGAGGGGCAAGTTGAGGCTCGCGGATACCTGTCTTGTAAACAATTCCATCCGACCGAACTTTCATTAATCCATTAGATACAAAGTTTACAGGCGTTCCTGCTGGTCCAAAACTGTTAGCTCCAAGATACTTTGTGAGAAGAGTTACTGTGTTTGCAGGGGCAGAATCTCCAATATACATCCATGGCTGAACTGATGCATTAGGCCGAAATGTAATCATCGATAGAGGATGACCGCTCATGCTGGTTGCTATTGCTGTAGAACCTGCATAGAGAGTTGTTCCTGCTCCACCAATGATTATGTATCCTGAAACAGGTCCGTTTGGGGTAGAATCGTTGAGCCTGGCTAGGGAATGAACGGCTGCTCCAAGGGTTTCTATCGCTGCCGTGAGAAGATTACGAAAAGATATTCCTCCAAGCGCATAAGCGCGGATATTTTGAGCTATACTCGTCCTACCAGCAGGAATTCTGTTGAGGGGACTTGTAAGATCGACGCCTATGAATTTCAGAGCCATCTATTCCTTCTTCGTGATCGGCTTTCCGTTATCCTCTTGTTGGAAACTCTGAGCGCATTTAGGGCAAAGAGTTGTTGCCACAAGTTGATGTGCTCCGCAACGATTACACCTGTTGTCGCTAATTTTGATCTTCGCCATTAGTGCTCCAGAAAATCTCAACTACTGAAAATACTCAGGATGTGTTTTACGGAGTGCTTGTATCTTGCTATCCGTAATGTCGTTGTACCTGTTCTGACTCCTATCTTGTGCCTGACCGCGCTGGATGATGATGTCAGCGAACGATCCTGTCGATTTTAGGCGAGAATTCTCTGCTGCACATGCCTGAATTGCCCTTGATTCTAGTTCGAGAGCAGACTTAAAGTCTGCCCCTCCGAGCTTGAAGCACGCGAGCGACTGCGCTAAATCGTAAATTATATCGACATCGCTTCTTGAAATTTGCAAATAATCCGTATCAAGTGTTGGAACTGGAGCGTTACCGAGAACCGTTAAACCTATGGACAATCCTACGGGCGCTGCGATGAAATCAATCCCTCCAGCCACTACCACTGGTCCAAATCCGGTTGGGTTTGAGTCCCACTCTGGACTGTAGTTGTCCATATCTTTGATCGAGTCCACGCTTACCGCTATTCCGTTTACGTTTGCCAACATAATCCACGGTGTATGCAGTAAAAGATTCAAACCATCCTGATAACGCTTCAAACAGTATGCCGATCTCTCCCTATCTGTCGCCTCTGATTCACGTCCTAGCAAATCTGCCAAGGCTCCATACTCGGCTACCCATGCGTAGTCGTTGGGGATGCCTAATATAGTAGCAGTAGGAGGATTTAACGCTGTTCCTGATTGTGATACTACAGCCTCATAGGTTCCGGGTTGATCTGGTGTAATATCCACGTCAAACGACAATGGAGGTTCGGACGATACCATGTACGTTTGGGGCGTTCCTGATGGCGCTTGCAAATATCCTGCCTCGTAAAACTCCTGCGCTACCGAGTCATCACGATAGAGAGTTGCAGGGTTTCCAGTTACCGGGATATACCTCATCCTTGCCACGTCTATAACCGTATCCGGTAAATTTGTACGTCTAGTTCCCGGTGTTAATCCTATCCCCGGCATGAGAGATTGATTCGCGTTAGAAACTTGCAGCATCTCATCCCTACGATGCTGTAACGCACTGCTCATGCTCGCAATATCAAACTGAGTTGTACCCGTCCAAACCCCGCCAGAAGGTTTTTCCAAAAGCATGTACTCCATGTTTATATAGGATTGCGTATCGGTGACTGTGCGAAGACGAGGACTCCCCGTAAGTGATCCTAGCGAGTTCCATAGGTTTGTGGGGTTATATGAAAAATCAGTCTTAAATGTAAATGTCATGCAGTTGAACATCCTAAGTGCTTTAATGATATAGGTCTTTAACTCATTATCAGTCCAGAACACCATCCCGCTATCAGCTAGGCGAGAGGCTAACTGTTGACGAGCAGATAAAAACGTCAACCAACTATATGATCCTGCCACAGTCTTAAGCCTTCTTGCTTACCAACCTTTTACCTTTGGCTCTCTTTTTCTTTCCACTCTTCAATCCCATTCCAAGCATCCCTTGGTTTGCGATCCTGAGAGCGGAAGCGTGATCTGGAGCTACGAATTTCTTGCTCTCATACTTTCCTTCTGGTCCTTGCCCATCACTGCACACTCGGATTACAAAACCGTTTTCTGCATTTTCGATTTCGGTAGTGATTCGGCTCTTTCCAGAGCTAGACGGTGATGCGGGCGCTGCACTCGTACCGACATTCTTTTTCTTCTTCGCCATTGTCCTTTACCTCTTCGCTGCGTATTTCTTTGCTGGTGCGCTCTTCTTGACAGTCTTAATCTGCGTACCAGATTGAGATCCACCACCTACTTTTTTCTTTGCTGGTGCTGGCTTTGGAGTAGTCTTCTGGTTTGCCTTCCGTTGTTCTTCTTTCTCTTTTGGGCCATCGAATTTAATCGGTTCGCCTTTCGGCTTGGAATCGAAAAGTCTTTTGACTGGGCCACCGCTCATCCAATCAGCCGCCGTCTTCCATCCATCTTTGACCGTATTTACGAGATCATATGTCTCTTTTGACATATCAAACCCTCTTCCGAACAGACCGTTTCTTGGTTCCGTGTTTCTTCAGATTTTCACTCTTCACTTTGTCTACTACACCAGCACGAGATACTTTTCTACGAGACTTCCCCGCCCTTGAGTCCTGAGTCGATGCGTTGATCTCGTTGACCATCTCACTCCAAAAGAAATAGGCCCTAGCCTCTCAGCCAGAGCCGTTGCTTATTGGCCTCAATATCTCCCGGATGAGGTCAGGGCAGGTTGCTCATTTATCTCTTAAACTCTACCACGTTCAACGCTTTGACGCCACTTTTTTCTTCTTCGTCTTCCTCTTTCCGACATACTTCCCAGTTCTACCGCTTGCACCTTTTCCTGATTTGATCTTGGAATGCTTAACCTTATGTTTCTTTCCTCCAACAACTACATCGACGGCGCGAGTAGGAATTCCGTGAATATGGGTATATGCACGACTCTTACGATATGATTCCTCGTCTTTAAAGTGTTCTGTCGGCACGGTATCCTCCTATCGAGATGCTCTCACAAGCCAAACTGCTAAGTACTTCTCATCGTCTGGATTCTTCGCAACAATGTCCTTGTAGTGCTGGCAACGGGCTAGGATAAAATTAGCAACCAGTGCTTGAGATGGACTTGCGTTCGTAAATGATACCGTGTTTGGACCTAATCTACCGTCTACTTGGCATCCTAAAACACCTTGTAATATCTTAACTGCCGTTCCATATCCCATATTCACACTGGCGTCGAATACCCGCTTCGCAACCTCATCACTGGATATTTGATCGAACCATTTGTTCCAAAATACAGCATGATAGAAGTTTTCTACCTCGACTCCCCTCTGATCCTGTGGAAGCTCGTTGATCTTGGCAAACTGAAGAGGAAAAGAATTGCTGTTTATTCCACTGATAGCCATTCCTCCAGCATCAGGAACAGTTTTATATTCGCGGCTTGAATCCTCATTGTCAATCATAAAGTTGTAGCATGTTTCCCAATCTGACATCGCTTTCCCCTCTAAAAAACGGGCAGCTTTTGCGAAGCCGCCCAATGTTGCTTTGGTCCTGCGGATGGTCACCCGCAAGCTGGTTAGACGGTAGGAAGCGGTTGCAGCGTCGATGGGTCTGTCTTCAACTGCGCTGCCTGATACGCCGCGATAGCCTTCTGAAGATCGCGCACACCCTCTGAAATGTCTCCGAGGATGACCGGACTTAGGCTGGTATCGGCCTGAAGCGCAGTGAGCGCAGTCTGAAGTGCAACCAGTGTCGAGTCAACAGGCGTCTTGTTCGTGATTCCCGCGATGATCTGTGTAATTGCCGTGAGCAGGGCAGGGATCAGATTGTCAATGGTAGAGGAAACGCCGAACGCGCCGAGCACTGACGGAAGCAGGGAGCCGATGAGGGTGATGATCGTGACTAGCATTATTTCACCGCCTTGATGAGAGTCTGAAGCGCAGAAAAGTTCGTGGTTACGGCTGTGAGGGCGTCGATAAGCTGCTGAGGCTCACCCGCTGCCGGGTTGGCGATAAGTTGCGCGTGGTAACTCGCGGGGGCGCATGGAGATCCTATATTCGGCGCTCCGCAATAGAGCAGGTCGGCGTAGTTGAGTGAGACGATGACCTTGTTGACGATAGCTTTTTCGGTTGCGTCCGGGATGTGGGTTCCGTTGGCCACGTCGGCCTCATATTGAACCAATCCAGCACGGACGGCCTGAAGATTAGCATTGATCGAGGCGTCGGTTGCGTTGATTGCTCCAGAGGGCAGTGGTGCAGTCTTGTGTGTACAGGCGGTAAGGCAAAACGCCAGCATCAGGACGGCGGTGATTGCGGTGATTCGTTTCATGTGTTCCTTCTTTCACTTCGTCGTTGCCGCATCGACTTGCGCGGCGGTTGGTGCGTCTGGTTTAGTTGGGATGGTTGGCGGAGGAGGCATAGGCTCTGAAGTTTGCGATGATTTAGACAAAGCCTGTCCCGTTAGTAATCCGATACCAGCACCGATGATACCAGAGGCTCCATCTCCGCTCATCCCATACGTGTGTGAAACTACAGAAAACACCGCTCCTATTATGATCACAAGAATAGCGATCCATGGTGTGTTTAGTGAGTTTAATGCTACAATCAGCTTGTTCATACCGTTCCCTGCTCTCTTATCCTTTGTATCAACTCCCGCTCCTCGTCGGTGAGCGGCTCGTCTGGAATTCTATCCAGATTGGAGCGTTTAGGGCCATCGGCGGGGGATGGTGCTACAACACAGTCGATTGGCGGGTCCGGCTGGTTGGGAATAGGGGGCGGTCCTGATGGTCTTGATGACATTTTACCAATCCTTTCCTGCTTGCTGTGTGGAAGAGTTCATACGCACAGTATATACCTCGTTCGGTTCAACGATGCTCTTTTGTTGTGGAATCTTTGCCTCTGGATGGTGCGTGTAGTAGTCAGCCATGATCTGTCGGAAGGCTGGATAGACCTCGTGAAAAGCCCATACGAAAAAGCTCATACATGCGCTGAGGAGAACGGCGAAAATGATTGACCACGCCTTCGCAGCTCCATGCACGAACGAAACCTTGTTCGTTATATCAAGCTGGAATTTGCGATGCTCGGCGACGAACCCGTGTTCACCATCATCCCCGTTGAATAGCTCTTTATACACTTTGTCGAGACGGCCCTGCGACTGCATAGCTGGGCACCCATTGACGTGCCGTGCAAGCATGAGTTCAAAAGCGTTCATAATCTCCCTCGTTCCGCTATCCACTCGCCTGCGATCATCTTCGTCCAGTCCCATCAGCTATCCCTCGGTTACGCCTGTTTTACTGCTTTCTGTCAACTTATCCTGTCTGGCTTCCATGTGCTGCCGGGTAAAGTCGCGCCCTTTCAATTCTCCAATAGCCCCAGCGCGTTCACTGGTTAAGATTCTCAACTCTTCCAAGATAGCCGTCTGCGTCCCATCGACCATGTGAATCACCCGGTCGATCCCCTCTTTGGCTTCACGCGCATACTGAGCCGCCTTCTTGTCGCCAAAAGCCTTGACGAACGCGGCACCAACTGCGGCCCCTGTGAGTCCTGCCGCTCCGATCAAAGCGATTTGCACGGCGTCAGAGATCATTAGCCATCCTTCTTCGATGCAGGAGCCTTAGACGGAATCCCACGGCTCTCCTTGGACCCTGCTCTCTAGTTTTGTGTCGCATCGACTACGATCTGCGCCGATGTCAACACTGTGGATGCCCAGTAGTCAACCTTGTGAAGATAGCCAACGTTAAAACTCGCTCCAAAATTGTTTCCAGCGATGTACATGTTGCCGCCTGTGCGACCTCCCACCGTTGACAATCCAATGTCGGACCAAGTTACAGTCCCATCTACCGTGGTTGCTCCCAGATCGTTGAACGTCGGGATACTTGAGCCAGAGGTTCCTGCAATCGATACTTTCTGTATATGCCCTGCGGCATCAAGAACAAGGCTTCCAAGCGCGTATGCGGTTGTCTGCTGCCAGAAGCCTCCAGAGGTTCCCACTTGCACACCGTTGACATACACAAAGTATCGTGAGCCATCATAGGTCAAGCACACACGATACCAGGCTGTACGGCCCTTTTGTCGCGTCCGTGAAAGTCACTGTCATATAAGCCATCTTTGTTTCTCCTTTTTCGCTTTTCCGGTTGATACTCCTTAGTTTGGGACTTATATACTTGAGTCCCTTTCATACAAACTCCATGACTTCCTGCGCCATCCGCTTCGCGGCAATCTCGCAGTATTTCTCTTCCCGCTCGATCCCGACCGCAGTCAACCCCGCGTCCTTCGCAGCGCGCAGCGTGGTTCCGCTGCCCATGAACGGGTCTAAGACGCTCTTAGCCAAGGGAAAGAAGGTTAGGCACCACTTCATCAAAACTAGCGGCTTCTGCGTGGGATGAGAGCGGCCATCCTGAAGCGCTGCAGCCCTAGAAAATGTGAAGATGCGAAGGGCGCGGTTTTGGTCTGTCCACGCCAGTTCTCCATCGGCTAAAGAGAAATCTCGCTGCCCCTTGTCCCAAACCAGCCATCCCATCGAAATAGGCAAGTCGAAATAGTTTCCGCCCCAGATGACGCTGGCCTCAGCTTTCGAGCGGCAAAGCGCCAAAAGTTCGTCCGAAACAGGTTCCTTATCCCACCCCGAGCTGCCGTAATCGACCCACCCGTTCTTGGCGCAATTGCGGTCACGGTCGGCATTGATACCATACGGGGGATCGGTAAGCAACAGGTCGAACCGGCCCAACTTAGGCAAAATCTCGCGGCTGTCACCGTGATAGATGGATATGCCGCCGAACTCGAAATATGGCTTCATTCAGTCTCCAAGGGAGTCATGTATATAAGTCCCCTTAGTTTCCACCACAATGATAAAACAGGTTGCCAGTCAGAGCCGAGAATGTGAAGGTAACTGCTAGTTTGGTCTGAGTGGTATTAGCTACAGGGGTAGCTGCCTG
>Ga0302188_10001394_pt1 | contig 19012 bp, 21 predicted proteins | sample II_Bog_E2_1_FD_198783 | JGI IMG/M metagenome (GOLD analysis project Ga0302188, IMG submission 198783) | Peat permafrost microbial communities from Stordalen Mire near Abisko, Sweden - II_Bog_E2_1 | ecosystem: Environmental > Terrestrial > Soil > Wetlands > Peat | place: Sweden: Abisko...
GGAGTAGTTTAAACCCTGCTCCTGAAAGCCGAGTCTGAAGGGCCTACCTTCATCTCTTACGCAGCTTCTCCACAAATTAGGTCTTTACCTCCTTTGTGTGCCTACGACACACGTTCGATGTATTGCTTGATGACTTCCAGAGGAGCACCTCCACAGGAGCCGGAAAAGTAGCTTCCACTCCAAAGAGAATCCATCCAAATGTATTTATGCAGTGTTGGGAATTGTTTAGCGCGAACGTATCTAGAAGATACACCTTTTAGACTATTCACTAACTTAGACACAGCCACTTTAGGTGGATAATTAATTAAGAGGTGAACATGATCTCCTTCTCCATTGAACTCTTTTAGTTCTGCCTCAAAATCATGGCAAACGTCTCGGAAGACTGACTCCATAAAACTCAAAATTTCCTTAGTAAAAAGTTTTTTGCGATATTTCGATACAAAAACCAAATGAACATGCATCATAAAAACACAATGACGCCCATGTCTAATTCCAGGCTTAGTTCTCTTTAAAACTGCTTCTTTGCTATTTCTTTGACTTTTGTGTTTTTGCATTGACTATGACATAAACCAATGTAATCTTAAATGCAAATGAGTGATTCTAAATCCAAACGAAAAATGGCAAAAAGAAAGGAGAAAGATCCCAATCAGGTGACCACCACCTTAAGATATAGAATCAAAGACGCTTCAGAAATGAACCGTTTAGACGGTCTTGCTCGTGCTGTTAATTTTGTGTGGAACTATTGTAATGAGACCTCATACAATGCGATTCGCAATCATGGGAAGTTTCTATCCGAGTTTGACTTGCAGGCGCTCACTACTGGATCAGGGAAAGAATTGGGAATTAGTAGTGTCACAGTGCAGGCAATATGCAAAGAATATGTCACTAGGCGAACTCAATTCAAAAAAAGAAAACTCCGTTGGCGAACCTCAAGAGGTTCGAAACGCTCTCTAGGCTGGATTCCGTTTAAGACGAATGCAATTCAGGTTGAAGGGAATAAAGTCTACTACTTGAGCCATGGGTACAAGATTTGGCTATCTCGTCCGATTGAAGGCCGGATTTTGTCAGGTTCATTTTCTCAAGATGCTCAAAGCCACTGGTACGTGAATCTTGCTTGTGAAGTGTCCAAAATAGATCACAAGCATACTGTGGAGGAAGTTGGCATTGATCTAGGGCTAAAGACTTCAGCAGTTTTAAGTGATGGCACAGTCATCGACAATACCGCAGAGTACAGAAAGCTTGAAGAAAAGCTTGGAAAAACCCAGCGAGTTAACAAGAAAAAACAGGCTAAAAAGATTCATGCAAGGATTAGAAATAAACGCAGAGATTTTTTGCACAAAGAAACTACTAAAATCGCAAAGAAGTATCACACAGTTTTTGTGGGGGATGTTAGCGGAAAGTTTGTACAATCAGGAAATGGAAAAAGTTCATCAGACGCCTCAATCGGAGTCATTCGAGATCTTCTGAAGTATAAAGCCATTAGGCATTCAGGATATTGCTTTGAGGTGAATGAAAGTTCCTCCACCGTCACTTGCTCGCACTGTCACAAAAAGACAGGTCCGAGCGGACTAAGTGATCTTGGGGTAAGAGAATGGACTTGCAGCGAATGTCACGCTCATCATGATCGAGACGTCAACGCAGCTAAGAATATTCTCCGATTCGGACGTGAATCGCTAAGAGCGACGAAAGTCGCTTAAGGGAATCCCCAGCCGCGCAAGCGGCGAAGCCCTTTAGGGCGGGGAGGACGTCAAATCATCGACCAATCTTACAGCACTTAACAAAATACTCTTGAATCCTAATTCCCATTCGCTAATTGGTGTTTTATCTAAAGTGCTAACAGGCGGACCGCCTGTATTGGTCACAAGAATTGAAGGTGGACCTAGATCGTTATAAGTAGAATCAACCCATTTTTCTATGTCTTTTTCAGTTTGAAGGTTACAAACATAAGCTTGATGTTTACTACCTAATTTCCTTTGCGCAATCTTTAAGTTTTCCAGATTTCTAGAACAAATTGATACTATTGCCCCTTCATTTGCTAAAGCTTCAGCAACAGCAAAGCCAATACCTTGACTAGACGCTGCTACCATTGCAATTTTTCCATTAATATATAAATCCATAATATCTCCTATGACTAAGGTAGCTGATACATCGCACTTTATGCCTCATAAGTTAATAGTGTTCATTATCTTAGTCTTGGGTGTTTTTTTTGGGTACGTATTAACTAGCTAGTTGGTACCGAATTGGGACTAACAGAATTGGGATTAGATTCCATTTCCATTGATTTTATTAAAGATTTTTCAATTAGTCACGATCTCGATTTATGTATACACTCTCGTTATACGTACTGAAAAAAAAAGGGATTGTCGCATCTTAATATCCGATACGTTGCACTGGATTTATTCTAATATCCTAAAATTAGTTTACGAATTCTGTCCGATATTACCGTCTAATAACCAGACTACTGATTTTCAGATGTCTGAAAATCGTACTACATAATAGGTCCGGCTAATGAAGTTTTCTGTTTTGACATTTTAATTGAGGTTTTCACATTTCTATTTTTGGCGATCCCTTGCTTTAGGCTGCATTTGCCTTATGCGGCGTTTTTGGAATTCTTGTTCCATGGCCTGAGTAACTTTTTGTGTTTGTATCTGGGTGGGTGTTTTTTGTTTAGGTTGGGTAAGGGTATAGCCTTTTTGTCCCAGCTTAGGTCCAAAGATTTCTTTGAGTTGCTCGTTTTGAAATTGTTTGCTTTTAAGTTGTTTTTCTTGGCGCTGGCTTGATTTGATTTCAGTCACCAAAGTGCGGTCGGATGATTTTTCCACGGCTTGCTTAAATTTCTTTAAATCTTCGGTGAATAGGGTAACCCCCCGGGTTCCTCGGGAGACGGAGACATAAAGCTGATTTTTAGAGAGGGCACCAGCTGCGGCGGAGTCAGCGGAAATAATCACATGATCTTTGGTTTTCCCCTGAGAGCCCTGAGATGTGGTGGCGTAGCCGTGCAGGAAGTGCCGGAATTTTGAATCTAGTTTGACACCCATTTCTAAGTGAAGGGTGCCATCTGATTCAATCCGTTCTATTTTTCGAATCGTTCCATTGGGGAGCTTGTTTTTAGTTGAGCTTGTATAGTTTGCTTTGAGTAAAATTAAATCACCTTCTGAAAATGCCTTTTCCTCACCCTTGACCACATCAAAGGATTTTGCATACTTTTTTGGATGAATCATTCTTTCTTCTTGAAGGGGTAGGCCGCACATGGATGATAGCTGTTTAATTTGTTCAGAATCGGTTAATTCTTTTGTACGCGAAAAGGATTCCAATATTTTTGAAGCATCCACTGATTCGATGGTCATTTTCTGGATTTGGCCGTCAGTTTTTTGAAAAAAAGCACCTATTGTGCCGCTTTCTTGTTGCTGAAGCATCAGTGTACCGCTATTTATCTCCTGCGGTTCACTACCAGGGCCTAACATCACAATGCGGCTGTACGCTTCTTGAGAGTCTTTGTCAGTGTTTCTGATAACAATTTGTCCTTTTTCTTCTCGGGTAATTTCCCAGATTTCCCCTTGCTTGAATTTTCCTTGCTTGGCGTGGAATGAAAGAAAATGACCCTGCTCTAAATTTGAAGCATATTCTTTTTCAACTTGGGTAAAATTAAGAGATTGGTAAGTTTTGAGTTTCACTTCCTCCTTTGAAATGGTTCCACTTTGCTTAAGTTCATTTCTAATAGCTTGGGTGACTCTTTCGTGCTCTGCCCAGGTGGGAGTAACCACTAAAGTGGTTAAACCTTCTTGGATTTTGGATAGGTATTCTTGAGCCACGGCTTGAGCCCTAACCTCATGAGTCAGCGGGCTTCCGTTTTCAGTGGCTGACTTTAAAGCTCCCATCTTTTCAAGAATCTTAAGACCTTTGGAGGTTTCACCTTGGGAAAGTGCTTGAACCGCTTCAAGGTATCTGGCTTCCTTTTGCCTGGTAGTGGTTGAAATTTCAGCGATGGGAATAGGGGAATGATTTTCAATCAATCTTAAGGCATCGCCTGCTGCTACGGAATTATGTTGCTTTGTGTCCCCGACGAAAAGTATTTTTGCATTTTGTTTTTGAGCCAGTTGCAGCAACTTCTGCATTTCACGCGTTGAAAGCAGTCCAGCTTCATCAACAATTAGAAGAGAATTTTTAAGATTTTCTTGTTCAGTTTCGTTTATGAGAAGCTTTTGCACGGTTATCGATTGATCAGATACTTCATGTCTCAGTGTGTCTGTTGCTGAAGAGGTTGGGGCTGCTAAAACGACAGGAATGGATAGGTTTTGAACGATTTGTTTTAGAGTATAAGTTTTTCCTGCACCTGCCTTGCCTCTTAGATAAAGAAACTGACTTTGAGAGTCTAAGAGCTGTTTTGCCGCCAAGTATTGTTGTTCGTATTTTTGCTCTAGCGGTTTTTGTAGTCCTGCCGAATTACCTAAAAATTGCCCAGTATTTCCATCTTGATCAATGATTTTTAAAATTTCATTTTCACGATCTTCTTCCTCACGAGTCATAATAGACTGACCGATTTTAATAAATTGATCTGATTTGAGTTCCTCTAGAAGGGACTCAAGGCTTGTACTGCCTGCTGATTTTTGAAGGGCAACTTCAAGTAAGTCTTCTTTTCTCACGACTGACTTTCTTGCAAAGACATGATCAATTGCGTAGTGAATGGCTTCCTTTGTAGCTTTAATTTCAGTAGGAGATCGTAAGTCCTGATAGATATCAGTTTGCATTTCAAATTGGGAAGTGGCCTTTTTTTCTTGAGAGGCAAGAGCCGTTTCTTTCACTAAATCCATCATGCTCTTTTGATGTGGAGTGAGTTGGTCTTGTTGAAGTTTAAGCAGGTCTTCTTCTGAGAGATCATGATTTTTATCTTTTCGGGTGATGTGAGCTATTTGTGAGAGTGCGTTATTATCTAGGGTTGCTCCTGATCTAGATTCAAAATCTTCCTTTATAGTCTTGATTTGATCGGATCGTTTACTAAACAAGGTTTCAATTTCTTTAGGAAGGTTCTTAATCCTCCATCCGTGGCGGGACTGCTCAATCTCATAGCCCAAGGCCTTAACTTTTTTGGCTAAATCATTTCGGTAGACGGCTGTAATAAAATTGCTGGATCTGTAGATTTCTTCTGTTTCTAATGCCTTGATCTTTTTTTCAATGGGGTCATAGGTAGCATTGAAGACCACGCAATGTGTATGAAGCTGTGGATCTAAAGCCCGAGAGCTTAAGTGAGTGAACCGGCAGCTTACCAGGTTTTTTGTGATACGGTTGTCCCTGGCATTGACTGACTGGCCTTTTCTCACTCGAGCCTGTGCTCTCTTTTCTACTTCAAAAAAAGCGTTTTCGAGTGCTTCATGATGGGCTTTAATGAGTCTTTCGTCTTTAGCTAGGATGGCTAGGATAGAAACTGACTTAGGTGCTGAAAAAACCATGTCATAACAAGATCTGCGGTTTTCTTTTTGGCGAGCCGTGAGCTTTTTTCCGGTTTTAGGATTGAGACCGTCCGCAAGTAAATCAAAGTCTTTGGCTTCAACGCGTGAGCCTTCTTTAATTCCTAAGTGCTCTAAGGTCTGTCCATGCCAAATTCCATCATACTTTCCTTTTTCAGAATAATATTCCCCATCGTTCAAATGCTCTTTAAAATAGTTTTTCACACTCCGGGCATCCGACTTAACTTTGATCGTGATCATGGGAGGATCTCCAAAGGCAGGATGAGAGGAGTTCCAGGAGTGCAAAGCAGGGGACAGGGGAAGGGGGCTAGGACCGCCCCCTCATACCCCGGCTTCGCTTCGCTGCGGGCAGCCGCCAGCAGGGGGCGCGGGGGGCCCCCATTTGCTGGCAGCAGCCTCTGCCTTGCTCCAAACTCGTTTTGTGGAATGCTTTCTAAGTAAGCCTGTCTTAAACCCAACACGGGTTGCCCCTCTTGCTGTTATCTCACCGGATTTTCTTTCTCCGGCCTCGGGCTTTGCCCGAATCAGACAATATCCCAGCTGAATCCGTAACTCAATTTTTCTTCTTAAACACCAACTCCTAATTGCTTCGCAATTAGGAAAGCAGTATTCATGCATAGATCACGCAGGAATAACGCAAGAGTTATGGATAGTTCATGGATAATTAATAGGTAGTTCATTAAAAATCACGCATCACTCATGAATTAAAGCGCATCCATCAAGCATAGTTCAAAAATAATCATGCAAAACTGATTGAACTTTAAAGCACGTTGTAATAATGTCAACGCAAGATTCGCGTGTGTAACTAACGCATGATTCATGCATGACTCATGCAAATATAATTGAGGTTTCACGAATGGAGAATAGGAATACACGATTTCAAGCGCTACTTGACGCAGCTTCCACGCAAGAGAAAAGTAAGGTGGGCGCACTGCTTGAGCTGAAGCAAGAGATCGCTCAAGCAAGATCACGCAACTTTAGCTTTAGTCGCATTGCTGAGTTTTTGAAGCAAGTGCAGGTTGACGTATCGGCTGATTCCGTCCGGCGCTTTTGTCATGAGGTTTTAAAAGAAAAGCCATCGAGGAGAAGCGCAAAACAAAAGAAGGGGAGTGCTCCATCGCAGCAGGAAGTATGCACGGCGACCTCAGAACTTGCAGCACCTTTAACGCAGGCTCAGCAAGCTCAAAGCAACCCAGTTAGCCCAAGTCGGGTGGGCCCACGCCCAGGATTTCGGGTGGCGCGGGATGATTTGTAGTTGATTTGGTATTAAAACGGTATAAAAATAGTACAAATCTACTGCTAAATGAAGTATCATCGAAAATTGAAATGGATCTCATGATTAATCATCACTTAGGTGCCTTAGCCTCGGCACCTTCAAAGATTCGGTCAAAACAATACTCGACGTTTGTTTTAGATCTTTCTGCAGTCGAGTATGTACGAAGCTTACCTCTTACGCTTTGGAGGTGTTTGGTAGATCTTGCCCTGATGCATGGCATGCAAGTTAATGTGATTCCTCCTACTCAAACAGACCCTAAAGACTATGCAGGTCGTATGGGACTTTTTGCAGGTACGAGCTATGTTTATCCATATTCTGAAAAAAAACCGGAGCGTTTTTTCCCTTTAATGAAAATTAGCAATGATCAAAATGAACTGCTTTTTGAAGAATCTCAACGTGTGTTCTCTTATTGTAATGCAACAAATAATTACGTGAATCGCCTCTGTGAAGCTTTTTCGGAACTTGCAGATAATATTTATTTTCATTCTGGAGAAAAAGAAAATACGGGATGGGGTTACGTTCATGCGCAAGCCTATCCAAAACGTGGGAATATCACGATCGCCCTTGTGGATGTGGGAGTTGGATTTTATGGGTCTTATTCTCGAACAAACCAGATTCGAGGCCGAACAGAAATGCAACTTCTTGAGGATTCTTTTAATGAGTTAGAAAGTTCATTAAATCAGAATCCAGGCCGAGGACACCGCGGTATTGGACTTTTTGAAGTTCGCGAATTTATTAAAAAATTTACAGGATCTATTGGAGTTAGATCAGGTTCTTCTGAGCTAATTGTGACTCAAGTGCAAATGTTGGTTGAGCAGTTAAACTACGATGTGGATGGCACGTGGATTGAATTAACGGTACCTATCTTATGATCACCATTTCATTGAAAAATGTAGGAAAGTTTTTAACGGGCAGAAGTCTTGCAAAAGACCTTGTGCAAAAAAATCAGAAAGCCATTCTTGCGTCTGGTCAGGTTGCTTTTGATTGTACTGGCATTGAATCTATGACTCAGTCGTTTATTTCTGAGCTTTTAGTTCAGCTCATCCATTTAGGGGTTCAACTCGAAAATGTAGAGCTGGTGGAGGTTTCCCAATCGGAATTTTCAAACCGATTTGTACGAGAAAAACAAAGGGTGAAGAACCTCGTGCTAGCATAAATAAGAATGGGATGGGTTATGGCACTTGTAAAAAATGAACGGTCTGAAAAGAATAAACCTGAGTTAAGCCAAGTAGATCTCGATAATTATAAAATAATTAATATTGATTTGCCTTCATGGGCAATTCAAGCATTAGATCAAGAAGCTACTCGAAGAGGTGTTGCTCGCCGCGCGTTGATTAAGATGTGGCTTGTGGATCGTTTAGATGCCGATCAAAAAGCGCGGTTACCCTCAAATTTTAAAGCTGAACGTATGGAGAATATGAGTCCTGATGAGATTTAGCTATCAATAGTTTCAAACACTAAGTCATTGATAACATAAGGAATAATTTTGATTCATATGATTCAAAGCTATGATCCATCGGGAGATCTCCATTCTCATTCATCTGTTATTGGATTGCGTCAATTAGACTCTGCCATTCCACTTCTGGTAAGAATAAATTGATTTTGTTGCATTAGTAGCGTCAATTACGAAATCATTACCGTCACTTCTTAGAAAAAGAAGCTCTTCGCCAGTTTTTACATGAATGGCAAGTGTCTTCCCTACCTGACAGTCGCGCAGTGCTCCACCTATAATTTTAACTGACTTATAAACTTGGGACGTTGCGAATTTGGAAGCTCTAAATTGCTCAAGATGATAGTGGAATCCCCTTCCAATTTGCTTTTCCATTTCATGATCGCCAATTTGTACGCTTCTCCAATGCCCATCAGCTTGTTGAGTGAAAATACGATCCAGTTCTTTTGTCCCCTTAAAAGGGTCAACGTCTTTGACATTTGACCTCGTGAGCTTTTTCTTACATTGAGTGAATTTACTCTCACGTCTTTCCCTAAAAGGAGCAGTAAGCCCCTCTTAAAACGCAATAGAATTTGGCATCCCATTTGCTTTACTTTCCAGTTCATGAAGATAACCCAGCAGCAATTGCTCACTCAACTGAAGCAAGCTTTGACTCTGTTTATCGAGCATTTTCCAGACGACGAGGTTGAAGCTGAAATGGATGCTTTGATTGAGACTGTGTATTTTGACCTTGAGTCTCAGTTGCGAGAAAGGCAATTGCGCGTGCTTCATTAAGAAAACTAGGTGTTTTCAACTTTTTGAAGGTGAGTTGAAAGCGTAGACATTGCTTTTTAGCAAGGTATGGGGGATAAAAGCCGACAAGGAGTGGCCTCGCAACTACTTCTTGTCGGTGTCTTTGGTTGGTTTCGTCGGTATGTCTTTTCTAAAAAAACTCTGAAAACATCTGCAATTCGCTATCCCCTCGAGAGGATCTGGAGTTTTTTCTACGGTGTTTCTTTTTTGAGGGATGTTTCCAGTTCTCTATAAGTGATTGAAGGCCCTGTATTGCATAACGGATTTCATTTGCTTGTAAACTTAGTTGTTTAGCTATTTCTCGTTCTAAGAGCAGGAGTTGTTTTTGGTCAATCCTTTTTTCATAAAACATCCAAGCCTTGTCTTTTTTGGCAAGCTTGATTTTCTTTTCCACTTGGCGCAGGGCGGTCTTAAGTTCGTGAAAGAGATTTCTGAGGGTAGAAATTCCATCCATCTTCTCCCAGCTTGGATCCTCCAATTCGCTGAGCGTGGACAAGGTTTGCAGGCGTGAGAGATCTCTTGCTTCATAGGCTTGTTGGACCTGATGCCAAAGCTCCATCTTTTTGGGTGAAAGGTCAGGATTGCGATCGGGATGGAGTTTCCTGGCCAGATTGCGGTAGAGTTCTTTGAGTCTGCAGCTTTCATGCTTTTGCCGCTGGGAGGGCTGCTTTGGAAAGGGTGAGGCGTGAGAGGAGGTTCTTTCTTGGTGAGTGTGCTCGTATCTAGAATGAGGCGCATCTTTTTCATAATCTAAAAAGTCCTTTTTGAATTCCTGGAACGCCTGTTCATAGCTTTGGTATTGGGAACGCCATTGCTTTTTAGTTCCAAAGAATGCCTCAAAGGCCAGGCGAAAAAATTCTTCTTTACCTGCTTGTTGAAATTCATTTTCAGACGCTTGAAAAGCTTCTTCATTTTTGGCATGTGTTTGAGCATGAAAATCCATTTTTTTAATTTCTTCTCCCTTGGCTTTGAGTCGCATCAGTGACGTGTAGGCTTTCCAGGGTGTGCAACCGGTTAAAAAACTTTGAGTTTGAACCGCTTGTACGATGTGTTGGAGTTCGCAGCATTTGTGGCTCAGTTCTCGGATCTCAGTGAGTTGACGCCAAAAATGAGAATGAATCCATGTCTGGTACTCGGGCACACTTTGAGACTCGTGCAGGTCAATCCATCTGCGAGCAGTTTGTAGCTTCTGATAAAGTTTTTTGCATTTGCTGTGCTCCTGCGCTTTGAGAACGCTAGAATCAATCCAAACTATAGATCGACAAGAACAGGAGTGGGAGGGAATCTTACGTTGATTCATAATCTTTTATCCCCTTCATTACCCCAAGAATCTATCCCAGGATAACTGATTTGATGTTTGATCTACCAGTCCACTCGTTCCAACCTCAGCTGAGTAGCTCCACAATGTCATTTGTGCTTGCTCCGGGAATTCACCATAGCTAAGATATTCCAACATTTGCATTTCAGAAATAATAGGGATTTGAAGGCGAATGGCAAGGTGTGCCTTATGCGTATCCAGGCGGGAGCCGACGAGGTAAGTCGTTTGGCGAGTGAGCCGATTTGCATATTTTGCATTTGTTTTCTCAATCAAAGAGATGGCATCTTTCCTGCGCAGGCAGAGTGCTCCAGTGATGGCAACCCAAATGGTCATGGTTTTTCTCACTCAAAAAATGAACCAGCGCTTCTTGCAATGGCTTTCGCTTCAATCTCATGACTGTAGCAGTTGAAGTGCGGCCTGTACAAATTTCTTCTTCGAGTTATGAGGTGCATTTTGGTAAAGTTTTAGAATTTCTTGAAGAGCAGTGTCTGAAGAGATCAGGCTCATCACAGAGGTGATGCTATTGAAACTTCTCATGGCTTTTCGTTTGTTCCTCTTTTCCATGGAGAGTCCCACACAGCTAGCAAAGTCAGATCGAATGGCAAGGTTTGCCATTTTAACGTCATCCAACGAGAGTTTGAGTGCTTGAGCTAAGGCCGATGCTTTATTCCAGGGAAGTGGAGCTCTCCCATGCTCAATATTGGAGATGAACTGCACCGAACAGCGACAAGCTTGGGCAACATCGGCTAAGCCAAGCTTCTGCTGAAGTCGTGCTCGTCTGATTAAATAACCCAAAGGACCGTACGATTTACTATTCGTATTTGTAATGCCCTTTGGGCGACCACTTTTCATATTGGATGAATATTTATCGTGACTCCATAGATTAAGCAAATAGGAAATGACCTGATGGAATGCCAGGGAATCAGGCGGCGCAAAAGCCCCCCTCACAGGCAAAATGCGTTTTTCATATTTGTGACGATCCAGACTACTCAAACACCTCAGTGTAGGAAATAAGAAAGAAGCAAATAGTTATTTAGAAATTCATGCGATGGAGAGAAGAAAAAAAGAGTGTACACTTTTTCTTACTCAAAATTATCCTTGAATGAGATAAGAACTACGATATCCTCCAACTCACGCATAGGTCACCTGCCGTTAGGGGATAACAGCAGGTGTTGTTAGCGAGGAGGTGAACCTAGTTATGTGGAGGAAGTTTCTAAATCCACTTATCCTCGCCAACAATCCTGATTGTTTCGCATATTCTTTCGAAGAAAAATACTAAGAACAATTTAATTGCATCTGCTTTTCTTTAATTATTCAATTTTAATAAAAGCTTGCAAATTTTAAAATAGGTAGTATTTATTATTACTTAATTGCTTAATCCTTCATCAAAAAGGGACTTGACCCACATGAGAGGTATTTATGAGTCCAGCATCAGAGATAGGGTTGCCTCGTGTATTTCAGTGGATAAAAAAAACAAATGATTTGCGTTGTTTTTTAGCTTTGTTATTAGGTCTTTCTCCTAGCCTTAGTTTTGCAGTCTGGGGAGAAAATCCACAGCAAGAAAAGGATCCTCGCCAACTGGAGATGGCCACGAATGAAGAGGAAGAAGAGGAAAGGGATGAAAACATCCAGTACTCCCCACCTTGTATGTCTACGTGGTATGATCATGAACAGGGTACACACAAGAATGAAAGCACGATGCAATGGGGTGAGAGCGCACCTGCTTATCTGATTCATTGCCATGGGGCAAATCTCATGGGTTGGCATGATCATGAGGGAACCAAAACGAGTGTGGTGTGTAAGCAGTTGGGTTATGGATCCTTTGATGTGATGAAGGCAGGGACTTTTCAGATGGCTTGTCAGTGTGTGGATCCCCAGTGCAATGCGTCTGTTCTTCCTGCCACAGCTGCCTTTAACAATTGCAAATTTCGAATCAAACAACGCAAGAGTAATGGGACTGAAGTCACCACGCTGTGGAGGACGGTAGGGGATGAGTGTTTAGTTTTTAATGAAGAAGATAATCAGGCTCCAGTCACGCATTTACGGATTGAATGTAAGCAGGTATCTGAACCTACAGAGGACGAATGAAACCAGAGGTGGCGGCATGAAAAAGATTAGTAAGGGGTTCCTGTTTTTTTTAGTCTTTTTTTTAGTTTTCGGTATTTCACATCTGGGTTGGGGAGGTTGGGAGGAGGAAATGGAAGCACAAAGAGCTTTTCAGATGTCTCAAGGCATGTGCTACAGCACGTTGAGTGCATCGAGTTCAACTCAGGCTCCAGGGGCCATGTGTGCAGCGGCAGCAGAGGATTATAAATGGCCGGGTCCGTATCCTAGGACTTTGAAGCTGAAAGTAATTGACCAAGGAGTGTCTGACTTTTATGCCATGATGAAGAACGTTCAGAAGGCCGCATCGACTTGGTCTCGATATGCAGGCATTAATTTTGAGATGGAAAGAGAATTTAGTGAAGATCACGATATTGTCATGCTTTTTGATAAGAACTTCATTCATCAAGCAAGTGCATGGTCCACGATTGGGACTAACCCTACGACGATTAAGAGGTATGGAGGAAAACCTATCCTAAGTCTGCCTCAGAACTGTCCTCATGAAGATATGCTGCATGAGTTTGGCCATGTCTTAGGTTTAGTGCATGAAATGCAAAACCCAAGTAACGAGGATGGGTTTAAGCTTAAATCCAACCAAGAGGTGTGTGCCTACTATAAAAAAAGGTTTAATTGGTCTGAGCAGATGGTGATGCAGAACATTCTGCGGCCTGGGATTAAGGCAACCAATTATTCTCAATTGGATCCCGCATCGATCATGATGTATCCGTTTCCAAAAGAAATTGTAGACGGCAACTATGAAATTCCTAAGAATAAAGAGCTCTCCGCAACTGACAAGAAATTCATCAGTCAAATGTATCCGAAGAAAGATTTTATTTATATTCCGGAGGATGACCCACGAGTCTCTCGTAATTTTAGTTCGCTTGGAGATATGTTTCAAACGGGAGGTTTGATTTGGAGTGGGGTGCCTCAAACGAGGATGAGTCATCCTGATGCGGTCCAGTATTGTCAAGGTCTAGGTGCGAGATTGCCTACAGAAAAAGAATGGGAAGCTTTGGTACGGGCCATGCGTTCATCATGTGGAATATACGATTCTGATTTACTGCCTGGAACAAGAAATGATGAGTTATTTTGGTCATCTGATGTTGATTTGGCTCAGAATGCCTACTATTTCAAAGGTAAAGATGGAAGCTTTGATAAAAATCCCCTCAAACTTTCCTTTAAACAAAATGTTCGATGTGTCGTGAGTGCTGGAGCTAGATCGAGCAGGAGTCCAATACCAGTGCCTAAGCCTCAAACTGTGGCTCCTGCTCTTGTGTCTCAGCCAGTGGTCAAACCCGTGGTCAAGTCAGATCCGAATGCTATTGTACGGGTTGCCCAGAACGACTCACGTGTTTCTCGTGCCTTTGCAAAACTGGGGGACATGTACCAAGCTGCGGGATTAATTTGGAGTGGAGTTGCTCCGAATCAAATGAATCACTACGATGCAGAGAAGTTTTGTCAAGGTTTAGGAGAGCAAGTGAGGCTCCCTACGAAAGAAGAGTGGGAAGTTGTAGGAAAAATCATGAGTCCAGGAGGAATATACAATCCAGATTTATTTCCTGGGATTCGAGGCAAATACTTTTGGGCCTCGTCGGTGTATCCTGCCAATTCCGACCTCGCCTTCTACTTCAGCGGCGTTGCTGGCAAGGTCCCTATCAACTTCCGTGGCTCCCTCAACGGCGTTCGTTGTGTGGTGCCTGCCGTGGCTTGGTGATTTAATTAGTTTTATTCTGATAATTATGCATTATAATTAGAATGATCATAGGAATTCGAACATCGCATGAAGTACCACAGACTAAGCGTTTTTTTAATATTTATTAAGTAATATAATTAACTGAATCCAGTGATTACTCTATACCACAAATGTAAACCTGTCTCTCTATGCTACAAGTCGTATCTTGTGAGAGAGATTTACCTGATCGAGTTAAAACTTCTCAGATAATTTTATTATTATTATGTAGAAAAACCTTGCAAATTTAAAAATGACTGGTTAAGTTTTTACGTATCCTTCCATTAGGGATGTGAGGTGTATACGGAGGTGTTTGTGAGTCAAGCCTCAAATAAAGAGTTTTCTTGTGTTTTTCAGTTGAGATCTATTTTTGTCAATCAGTTTACAATATTCAACTTCCCTGTCTTCGTGCTGAGCGATGCATGTCCGTAGAATAAAATCACCTAGAGTGGGAGAGGAGCTTTTTTAAAGAGCGGGTTTTGTCTGTTTTCGTAGCCAATGATTAAGGAGAGTGTATGCAGAAGTTTGTTTTTTTATCGTGTTTGCTCAGTCTTTATCCACAGTGGAGTTTTGCTGTGTGGGGAACTAGTGGATCGGTCATGAGTCAGGAGGATCTTCGGCAAGTGAGGAAGGAGCTTCAACAGGATGAGGAGGAAAATAAGAAGATTCAATGCGCTCCTCCCACGATCTGGACGGATCATGAGCTTGACACGGGTGTTCGACATAAATGGAGTCCAGCCGCTCCGGCCTACCGAATGCATTGCTGGGGAGCAAATCTCATTGGCTGGCATGATCATGAGGGAACCAAAACGAGTGTGGTGTGTAAGCAGTTGGGTTATGGATCCTTTGAGGTGGTGACGGGGGGAAAAATTCAGATTGCTTGTCAGTGTGTAGATCCACAATGTAATGAGGCTGTGATTCCTGTGACCAGTGCCTTTAATAATTGCAAATTTCGAATCAAACAACTCAAGGGCAATGGCGTAAAAGTCACAACTCAGTGGCAAGAGGTGGGCAATGAATGTCTTATTTTTGATGAGACGAATAATGCCGTACCCACGACACGGGTAGTGATTGAATGTAAGAAGTTATCTGAACCTACGGAGGAAGAGGATTTTTAAGAGCGTTCTTGTCTTCTCCTTCTTTACATATCGTTACTGATCGTTGCTTATCGTTCCTCATTCTTGCTTTAGGAAGATATTTTAGAGTCTGTCTCCTGACGAAGGGGAAACAAACAGTTTGATCTTAAAAGAGGTTTTTATGCTGAATTTTAAGTCTTTTTTTTCAAACTCATCCAGCTTTCACTGGAAGCTTATTTGTGTAGTTTTTTCTTACACACCTTTGGCCTTCTCAGTAGAGGATCCTGTGTTACCCAGTGCACCACCGGCTGCTCTGGTCCAGGTAGTCCCGAATGACCCACGCGTAACTCCAGCTTTTGCAGCCTTAGGTCCGATGGTTGAAGCTTCTGGCCTGATTTGGAGTGGGGTGGTTCCGAAGGAGATGAACCATGAGGATGCCCTTACGTATTGCCAGGGTTTGGGTGCTCGGTTGCCCACTCATGAGCAGTGGGAAGCTTTGGCCAGGGCCATGGGTTATGAGCTTGCTCAAAGCAGGTACAATCCGGATCTCATGGCAGGAACTCGGGGTCAGTCCTTTTGGTCGTCCTCACTGTACCCAGACAATCCTAGGTTTGCCTTGAACTTTCATGGCAGCACGGGAGAGCTGGTGAGTAGTCTTTTGCACTTTGAACTGAGTGTTCGGTGTGTGGCTGCAGCGGAGGGAGTGTGACACTGGCTTGTGTTCTTTCCGACTTAAGAGAAACCTCTAGCAAAGGATTCAAATCATGAAATTATACTTCGTTTGTTTAATGATGTTTTTAGTGGGCGTCAATGCCTTAGGCATGATGGAATACGATAATCTTGAGGTGGCTCAAGCCGTGAATGCATATTGCCGAAGTTCGGGTACAGCACCGCCTCAGGTGTGTGAGGCTGCTGCATCGAGAGATTTTCTTTGGGATGGGCCATTTCCCAGAATATTGAAAGTGAAATTTATGAATGGGACCCCGGACAAAATGAACCAAGTCAAAAAATCAGCCAGGATTTGGTCTGAGTATGCAGGTATTTACTTTGATTTTTTAGATCCTTGCAGCTCGGAATATGCGGATATCCGAGTTTCATTTAACGACAATCGCAGATGCTGGTCTCATGTAGGTCAGGCAGCCACTACGGTTTCCCCAAATAAACCTACCATTTCTTTTGGGTGGCTGGATGAGCCCACGATTTTGCATGAGTTTGGTCATGCCCTGGGCTTAATCCATGAACATCAAAGTCCTGCTTCGGCAGTTGCTTGGAACAAAGAGGCTGTGTATCAGTACTATCGAGAGCTGGGATGGACGGATGACATGATTGACACCAATTTTTTCAGATCTCAAAGGAACGTCACCAACTCTGAATTTGATCCCAAGTCGATCATGCTCTATGAGATTCCAAAAGGATTTGCCAAGAACTTTACTGCTCCCAGGAACACGGAACTGTCGGAGCTGGACAAGAAATTTATTGGTAAATTATATCCGAATCGCCCGTTTCTCGTGAGCACAACCCATCATAATGATCGCAAGGTGTCTCATGAGTTTTCTGAGCTGGGACCTATGCATCAAGTGGGTCATTTGATTTGGAGTGAGGTGGCTGCACAGGCGATGAGTCACGCGGATGCCCTTACGTTTTGTCAAGCTTTAGGTCGAGGTTCGAGGTTGCCCACCCATGAGGAGTGGGAAGCTTTGGCCAAGGCCATGGGTAAAGGGGTTGCTCACCGGAAGTACGATCCGGATCTCATGGCAGGGACTCGGGGGGAGTTTTTTTGGTCCTCTTCTGCTTACAATGCGGACAGCTTTTTCATCTTCCATGGGGACGATGGAAGTATTTCCCATAACGAGGCTAACAATAGTTTTTCAGTTCGATGTGTTGCTTTAGGCTGGGAACCAGCCCAGGTTAAAGAACCCCCCAAAGAACCCCTAAAAGACCCCGAGAACCCCACCGGGACGGGAGTCTCAGAAAGTGCTGAGCTGACCCTGGAGAGTTACTGTGGGCAAAGTCATTGCTCCCAGTACAATCAGTCTTGTGTAGAACAAACGAGAGAGGTTCCTGGGTCCTTTGTTTTTGAAGCAAATGAGCTGCATCGGGACCCCTGCACTGAGTGTGGGAATCAAAAGCAACTGCGGTTGGGTTTTACCCAATGTCAGTATCAAATTAAACGTTTGAAGAATAAAGTTTTTGTCGAAGGAGTCAAAGAAAGTGCCTTTGACACGACGTACGTGCCAGTGGAGCAGGACTGGGAAAAGCTGAGAGTGACGGTGGAAGCTTTGCCTTAGCCCTGGAGAGGTTTTTTGGGTCTTGGAAAACGAGAGTTCTAAGATCAAGGGTTTCAAGCAGGAGGTGTTCATGAATCCAGCATCCAAGATCGGTCGTGTATTTCAATGGATGAAATTCCATTATTTCACGTTATTCCTGTGCTTTTTTTCTCCATGCGTTTATGCCACGCAATACACGTATCACCCTGCCATCCAAGATCTCCAATTAGGAGAAGGGTTTGATCCTCTGAATCCAAAGCATAGAGGATTTGAACCTACCCCGATTTGGTGGACACGAGAATATATGATAAAAGGTGTCAACAAAGGGTAAATAGTATGGGTAGTAGAAGTTATACGTTGGAGTTTAAAAGGCAAGCTGTAAAGCTGGCAGAGAGCCTAGGATCGGTGATGAAAGCTGCAAAACAGCTAGGCATTCCGGATGTCAATATTCATTCTTGGAGAAAGAAACTGAGAGAATCCGAAGGAGCATCCTCGAAGCTCACTGTAAGCACGTCGCTTGAATCAGAGGAAATCAAGAAGTTAAGAAGAGAAAATGAAGAGTTAAAACAAGTGAACTTGATTTTAAAAACTGCAGCGGCTTTTTTTTCTCAAGACCATTTGAAGAAAAATATAAGCTGATCAAGAAAATGAAAATGGAATTCAAAGTAAATATTCATTTGTGCTGTCAAGAGCTAGGCGTCAGTCGTTCAGGATTCTATTCTTGGATGAATCGACCTCAATCAACTCAACAAAAAGAAAATAAGATGCTAATTGAAAAAGTGAGGGAAATTCACAAAGAGAGTCAAGGGACCTATGGTCTTCCAAGAATTCTGGTAAGTCTTAAAGATCGGGGTTATTCTTGTGGTAAAAGTCGGATCCAGAAGTTGATGAAAAACGCTCAAATTTCTGGGCTACTTAAGAAAAGATTTAAAGTCAGAACTACTGACTCAAATCACTTCGATCCGATTGCACCTAGGATTTTTAAAACAGAGGAGCCTGCTACACATCCTGCCAGACCGAATCAGCTTTGGGCTAGTGATATTAGCTATGTCCCGACCCGGGAAGGGTTTTTGTATCTGGCCACCTATTTGGATGTTTGCACAAGAAAGGTGGTGGGATTTTCGATGGATGATTCGATGGAAACCTCTCTCATCTTGACCGCGCTGGAAATGGCGCTTGGGCAGCAATCACTGACGTCTGGTGAGCTAGTCAGTCATTCTGATCGTGGTTCACAATATGCATCTGATGCGTATCGGGCTAAACTTGCAGAGCTAAAAATTGTTTCCAGCATGTCAAGAAAGGGAAACTGCTACGATAATTCTTTTGCTGAGTCTTTTTTTGCGACACTGAAGAAAGAATTAATATACCGAACTGAATATAAAACCAAGGAGGAAGCGAAAAAGGCTATTTTCGAATACATTGAAGTCTGGTACAACCGGAAACGAATTCATTCTTCAATTGGATACAAGACGCCTATCCAGTTTGAGGCCGCTCAGGTCGCATAAGACGCGTGTCCATTTTTTCGGGGTAAGTCCA
>Ga0302188_10001395_pt1 | contig 19004 bp, 10 predicted proteins | sample II_Bog_E2_1_FD_198783 | JGI IMG/M metagenome (GOLD analysis project Ga0302188, IMG submission 198783) | Peat permafrost microbial communities from Stordalen Mire near Abisko, Sweden - II_Bog_E2_1 | ecosystem: Environmental > Terrestrial > Soil > Wetlands > Peat | place: Sweden: Abisko...
GCCAAACAACGGCGCCCTTGACACCCCTCCGGCCACAACAAGGGCCTTGTTGCGAAAATTAGTTGACAGGAGCCGACGCTGTCATACACGGCGTTACTGTTTCGTGCGGCGATCAACCATATCGGCCAAGCAAAAGCATCACTCGATACCTACTGGCTGTCAGAGAGTTAGACAGTTACCGCTTCAGGATGCGCGGCCGAGTCCTGCACAGGAGCGCTGACATAGCCTTCATGCGCCATGCGCGCTCCCATGGGAATATACGCTTCCTGCTCCTGCGGAGCCCAGGTGGCCAGGCCATCTACGTAGCGGTTGTACATGCAGAAGGCGGCGGCAATCAGGACCGTGTCGTGAATCTCGGTGTCCGTTGCGCCTTGATTGTGCGCGCAGGCAATGTCTTCCGCGGTAACGTGCTTGCCTCCCTGCTGCACATGTCCGGCGATGTTGAGCAGCGACTTGAGCTTGGCTGAGATAGGAGCGGATTCGAAGTCCCGCTTGATTGCGGCGATCAGCGCGAAGTTGCCGGCGAGTTCGGACGCGCCTCCCAGATGATGGGCGGCGGCAGCGCCGTGACTGGTCTGGCAAAAGTGGCAATCGTTCTGGCTGGAGGTGTAGGTGGCAATGATTTCGCGGTCCGCGCTGGAGAGTGTGTTGGGTCCGCGGAGAAGTATTTCGGCCAGGGCGCGCATGGGCCTGGCTGTCTCCGGACGAAAGGCGAATGGTCCGGTGATCCCTGGAAGTCCGTCTGGAAGCGTGATGTGGGGCATGGGATTCTCCTTTGCTATTGAGCAATCTCGATTGTTTGCGGTTCGGGGAGGACGATGGTTTGGCTTCTGCCGCTTTGAATATCGTAGCGAGGCAGCGCGAACATGAGCAGGCATGGAATGAGCGCGGGGAGGGCCAGGAGTTGAATGGTGATGGGCTTGTAAGTGCCCATGATATCGAAGACGCGGCCGACGAGGATTGGCCCGGTGGCGCCACCGATGGCGTAAGTGGTCCAGGTAAGGGCGTAGAGGGTGGAGAAGCGCTTGAGGCCGAAGTAGCGGCCCAGAAGATAGGGTGTGATGTCTCCCTCGCTGCCCATGCTGAACCCGATGAGAGCGGCAGCGAACAGTCCTGCCGCCAGGCTGTTGGCAACAGACAGGAACACGATGCCGAGGACAGTCATCAGGAGCATGATCTGCGAAACGCGGGGGCCGAAGAAGCGGTCGAGAAAGAGGCCTGTGAGAAGGCGTCCGATCAGGCTTGTGGCTCCGATGATGGAGATGGACCAGGCCGCGCCTGCGGCGGAGACGCCGCGATCCGTGAGCAGCGCCGAGAGATGCGCGATGGCTCCATTCACGCTGATGGCGTAGAGGAAGACTGTGGCGGCAATGATCCAGAAGGCGGGGGTCCTGAGCGCCCTGGCAACGGGCGCGCCAAGTTCCGTGGAGACCTGGTGGTTCTGATGAGTCACAGGGCGTTCGCGAACGAATGCCGCGGTAATGGGAAATCCTACCGCAAGCGCGAGCAGGCCGAGGGTGAGGTAGGCAGCGCGCCATCCCAGGTGAGTGATGACAGCCTGGGCGAGGACGGGAAGCAGCATGGCTCCCAGCGCACTGCCGGCAAGCATGATGGAGAGCGCGAAGCCGCGGCGGCGATTGAACCACGTGGAGATGGCGCGGGAGTAGCCAATATATGCTGTGCCGTTGCCGACCAGGCCGATGAGAAAGAAAGTGAAATAGAAGTGCAGCAGATGCGGCGTGAGCCAGGCGAGGGATGCGTAGGCAGCGGAGAACACCGCAATGCACGGCAGGATAATGCGGCGCGGCTTATAGCGGTCCAGCAGGAATCCCAGGCCGGGCGACGCAGCGGCCAGGGTCAGCGCGGCAATACTGAATCCAGCAGAGGTGGCTTCGCGATGCCAGCCGAAGCTCTCCGCGAGCGGCTTGAGGAAGAGGCCGAATGTGTAAGGCACAATGGCCGCAAAGCTGACCATGACGCCGAAGAAACCGGCGAGAACGATCTTCCAGCCGGGGTAAGCGATCCGGGATTCGTCGAGCTGTGTTTCAGCGGTCAGCGGGATGGACTCTGGCATGAACGGACGCAGCCTCAGGTGGCGATGGTCGCAGCGTGAAATGCGAGGCGATCTGCGGAGACGAGTTCGACGCCCGCCGGGAACGCAGAGATCAACTATGCACCGTGGCAGTCGCCGCTTCGGTCACTCCCGTGTAACCGTGCTCAACGATTTGGGCCGCCCTTTCCCGATAGATACCGGGGTCCTGAGGCGCCCAGGTATCGAGACCATCGACATAGCGATTGCACATGCAAAAGACCGCGGCAATCAGGACCGTATCGTGAATCTCCATATCGCTTGCGCCCAGATCGCGCGCTGCGGCGATGTCTTCCGCCGTCACATGCTTGCCGCCAAGCTGCACCTTTCCGGCAATCTTCAGCAGCGCCTTCAGCTTGGGTGAGATGTTCGCCTCGGCCCAGTCGGTCTTTACTTTCTGCACCAGCGCCTCATCGTGCCCAAGCTGCGCCGCGGCCACTGCGCCATGGATGGTTTGACAGAAGAAGCAATCGTTGCGCCAGGAGACGTGCGTTGCGATCATCTCGCGCTCACCGCGCGAGAGTGTGCTTTCACCGCGCAGCAGCACATTCACCAACTCGTTGAGGGGCGCCGCGGTCTCAGGGCGAAAGGTCATGGGACCCAGGATGCCGGGAAATTCTCTGCCAAGTTCTTCGGCAATTGGAAGTTGAATATGAGCCATCGAGGACACTCCATTCGAGAGGGATACTGCCTTGACCCGCAGGCCGCAAGCGCTGCGCTAGAGATAACGCGTTCATCCTACTTGGAGTTTGCGAGCGTGCGCTTCCATCGAAAGATGGAGAGCGGCTTGCATCGAGCCATTGCGCGTGCTGCCGAACTGGTCGTCAGGATTGGGATTCTGCCTGACCGAGGCGCCGGATCATGGTGGCAAGCAACTTGGGACGGACTGTTGGCCGAGTCCATGGACACTCGGCAATACAGATTCCGCACGACGCTGCTTCAGCGAAGAATGGGATGCACTTGTCGAAGTCCACATACCAGCGCTCAACGCCGCGCACCAATTGTTTCTGCTCGGCGATGGCGCCGGGAGGACACGCGTTGGTGCAGACCTGGCAGGTGGGGCAGAATTCATCTGCGCCGAAGCGATCAGGGGCAGCGGAGACGAGCGGCATATCGGTGGTAACGCCCGCCAGGCGTACTCCAGATCCGAACTTGCGGCTAATCAGCGAACCGTGCTTGCCGAGCTCGCCGAGTCCCGCTGCAATGGCCGGCGGAATCAGAACCAATGCGCCCGCGGAAGGTCCAGGATAGGGGGTGGCGTTGTAACCCTGTGCGCGAATCCAGTTTGCAAGCGCATAGGAAGAACGCGTGCCCCGCGCGTATTGATCGCCGACGTCAACGACGCCGACACCGTTGGTCTCGTCCGAAGGAACTTCTTTCAGACACTCGTAGTTGTGAGCGAGGGCGAGCACGATGACCCAGGGCTCGTCGATCGTATACCCCTCGAAGACATAGAGCGGGTCCATGGGCGCGATGCCAGCGTCGTCCGCTTCGTGGGAAAGTGCTAAGGACTTGATCTCGTCTGCTCGTTGACTGGCGGGAGCATCGATGCGCACTGGTGCCACTGGAACGAGTTCAGGGTAGTTATAAGCGGCTTGAAATGCCTCGGGTGAACCGGGACAATTGCGCGAACTTTTTCTGGCGACGATCTGCAGTTCGCCATAGGGATGTTGGTCAGGCGGATGCCAGAAGAAAGGCGACGGCCTGCGCGGCGTGGTCTCGCCCAACCCGTTGATTAGATTTCCCGAAACCTTGAGCAGCGCAAGCGTCTCCGCCCTGGGCTTGTAACTACCTCGCTTCGGGCGTCGCGGATTGACGTGATCCTGCGCGGGACGGGCTGGGGTTTGAGATGTTGCCATCGCTACTTCTCCGGGGATGTATCTGGCTGCTAGAACTTCAACTTCAGTGAGAGCTGAATCTGTCTTGCGGCTCCCGCAAAGGTGGGCGTTCCAAAGGTTGGGTTGGCAGGACTGGTAACTCCGTCTCCATAGTTTCGGGGAATCGGCCCTTCAAACTCACCGGTTCCATAGACCTGATCGACATCCTGCACGTTCACGCGGTTCAAGACGTTCAGGGCTTCGGCGCTGGCGTTCAGTTTCAATCGCTCCGTAAGGTTGAAGAGCCTCTGCAAGCGCAGATCGGTGTCGTAGTAGGACGCCCCGCGATACGAATTCCGCCCGATGCTGCCGACGCGATCGTTAAAGGGGAAGCCGTCGCCGTTGACGTCGGACCCGGCAAGAATGCTGTAATACTGGGGGCTTTGCAAAGTATTGAGCATTGAAAACTCAAAATTGCGCAATGGAGCGGCCCAGTTTACCGGCGACTCTCCCATGAGGGTCACAACGAGTCGTTGACGAACGTCATTGTCGCTGACTGCGCGATCCAATTGCGGCTCCAGGTAGTCCTGCGGCTCGTCCTGCAGCTGGTTTTCCGTGGCAATGTCGATGGATTTTCCATAGACATAGTTAGCCAGCACACTATAGTGCTGAGCAAGGTCCTTGCGCAGGCTCAAACTCCCTGAGTTATAGATGGACCAGCCCGAAGGAGTGCCGAACAACGCGAAGCCAAAGTTAGGATCAGCCGGTGTAAACTTCTGTCTGCCATCGGAAAGAAAGCCATCCGGAAGTGCATTCACATTGCTGGAACTCTGCAGGCGCATGGCATGCAGATAGTGATAACCGGCAGTGAGGTGCCACCCATTTCCCAATTCATTTTCGATTTCAAGGTTTGCCTGTTCGGAGTAAGCATTGGGAAACTTCCGCTGAACAAACCCCAGCGGGAATTGCTTCAGAATGGAGGGGCTGGGATAGATGCCGTTATGCGTAAAGTTGGAGTAGGCGGCGCCGGCGAGGACCGGGCCCGCGGTTCCCACCATCCCCGCCGGACCAAAGCCTGTGAGGTTGTCGACCGGATCGGCAAACGCGCTCAGCAGTGGCTGGTTCATGTGCGTGAAGGCAGACGCACCGTGCCATCCGTTGACCAAGCTGCTGTATTCGAGGGAGCCGGTATACAAACCGAAGTTCGAGCGCACCACCGCTTTGCCGTTGCGAAAAGCGTAAGCAAAACCGACGCGCGGCTGAACGTTTCCAAACGTCGTGGGGTTCATTTTGCCGACGATTTTGAGATCGCTCGCCGGGGGAAGAAAATCGATGTCGTAGCGGAGGCCGAAGGAAAGAGCAAGATTGGGGCGCGCTCTCCACTGGTCTTGAACATAAATACCTGACAGCTTGTGCCAGAAGGCCACGGCATCGGCGGCTTCGCGAGCCGGGCCGTCCGGTCCGTCATAGAAGCCGTTCTCCCAGGGCAAAGAGCGCTGCGGAACCTGGTTCCCGAAATCGGCCTTGGTCTGTTGGAAGAGAAACTCGACGGCTGTTCCAGGACCGAAGTGGCTAAAGGGGCCTGCGCCGAAGAAACTTTGCGGGCTGAAGATGCCGACCCCTGGAGTGAAATAAGGTGTCTGCGCTGAAAACCAGATCGGCTCAAACTCCACGCCAATCTTGATGGAATTGGAATCGTGCGTGTAAGTCAGCGCTTCTCTGGATTGGAAATGGTGCTCACTGTAAAAGTCCACACCGCCCAGGAATCCGCCGCTATAGAGTGTGTCGGCCACATCGATGGCCGGTTCATAGCCGGCGCCGACCGGATCCATATAGAAGATTCGCCGGCCAAAAGCGATGGAGCTTTCCGAAGCCAGGCGACTATTGAAGAGGTGAAACAAGTTACCGTAAACGGTTTGATCGTGAATGCGATTGTCGCGATAACTCGACGGCAAGCCCTGCCCTGGTGACGCCGCGGCCGTGTTGCCATTTCTTACATTGGTGAACAAATATCCGGCAGCCAGTGTGCTTCGATCGCTGAGCACATCGGTCGCTTTTCCAAACGCATTGTCATAGTCGCCAATTTGCAAAATCGAACCCAGGTTCTCAGGCGCCAGGCCCAGGCCGCTCTTGACTTCATTGATGCTTGGAGTGCCGGGTCCAAGGCAGCCTTCCGTGTTGATGCAGTTCAGGATGAAGTGAGAGTAGATAGGCGACTGCGCTCTGCGCTGCCCTTCATAGCCGGCAAAGTAGAACACGCGATCTTTGCGGACGGGGCCGCCCACTGTGGCTCCAAACTGATTGAACCGCAGGGTATTGAATCCCGGGGCAGAGAGCAGGTTGTTGGCGTCCAGTTCGCTGTTGCGCGCGTAGTCATAAGCCGAACCGTGCACATCGTCGGTTCCTGACTTGGTGATGGTATTCACCGCCGCTCCCAGATTCAGTCCTCCGCCCGAGGCATCCGGGCCATCGACAACGCGGAACTCCTGAACCCAATCAAGCGAGGGACTTACTCGCTGGACTCCCGAAACGGTGGTCGTGTAATTGATTCCGTCCAATCCATAGAAGACACTGTGCGTCTCTCGCAAACCTCCGAAGCTGATCTCGAGAACGGTTTCCTGAAACGCCGACTGGGCTGCGGTACTGGAATCCCGCCCGACGGTCGCTGTGGGGGTTAATAGAACGAAGTCGATGAAATCCCGGTCGGAGATAGGCAGGTCGGCTATTTGTTCCGGGGCGATCACCTGGCTTCCTTCCGTTTGTTCCTTGTCTACGCCTGCGGCAGTATCGCGGACCTCGACCTGCTCAGTGGCAGCGCGAATCCGAAGCGTGATTCGTAAGGATGCAGTCTGACTCAGGGTCAAAGTAAGTGGCGTCTCGTATGAAGTGAAAGCCTCGGCGGAGGCGGTCAGCTGGTATTCGCCGGCGGGCAGACCCGGAATCACGGTCAGTCCCAGCTTGTCAGAAACCGCGGTACGGACCACTCCCGTATCCACGTTGCGAACCGAAACATTTGCTTGCGGGACGACACTGCCTGCCGGATCGGTGACGGTGAGATTCAGCGTGGCGAACTGCTGGCCGTGCAGGGGAACTGCGGCCGCAAACAGGAGCAGCATCCTGGGGAGAAAACGAATCGCGGACCACAGACGGCTGTGTGCAGGGAGAGCGCACAAGTATCGCATGCTGGATATCCTCGTCAAAACCTGGATTGAGAGCGGAGGCGATCGGGGAATCGATTGCTCACGCCGAATTATTGGCCATGGTCCGACCGGGCGCAACCTCCTGATGGATGATCCTGTTCTCGTACCAAGGGTGGAGAGGCGCTACGGCGGGCGCGCTGCCATGATTCGCACAACTCCATCTTTCGATGGATGGCCGGAACTCTCTGCCGCGTTACACTTCGCTGCATGCCGATCCTGACCGAATCCATTGGCAGCATTCCACGCCCGCCATCGCTGATTGCGGCAATCCTCGCTTTTCAAGCAGGAAAAACGAGCAGCGCAGATCTTGATGCGGCGTACTCTGACGCTCTCCGCGACACGATCGAGCGGCTTGTACAGACCGGGTCGCCCGTCCTCAGCGATGGAGAGCAGACCAAACCAAGCTTCGTGACTTATCCCCTGTCCGGGCTCACCAATCTCGCGCCCGACGGCGTGACCATTCCGTTTGCCGACGGCCACACGAGGCAGTTGCCGCGGTTGACTGCGGCGCCTTTCCGCTATGGCGTGCACGCCGCCACCTATCTTGAAGCAGCACGTCGGTATACAAAATTGCCGATCAAGCAGGCGGTGATTTCCGCGTCCGCGCTCAGCTTGCTCTACCCGTCCGAGCCAATCCGCGGATACGCGCGCGACGAGTTTCTCGCGGATTTGATCGATGAAGCGGAGACAGACATTCGAGACGCACTCAATGCGGGCGCCGCCAGCGTGCAGATCGACTTCACCGAAGCCAGGCTTTCACTGAAGCTCGACCCTTCAGGTGGGCTGCTGCGAAGTTTTATTGCTCTGAATAACCAGGTTCTCGACCGCTTTGACGCTGAGGACCGCAGGCGCATTGGAGTTCATGTCTGCCCGGGAGGGGATCGTGACTCCACGCACAGTGCGGATGTCGATTACGCGGGGCTGTTGCCCGATCTCTTCCAATTGAATGCGGGGCGTTTCTATTTGCAGATGGCCAGCGAGCCGGACAAAACGCGTGTGCTCGGAATTGTCAGCCAATTGCTGAAGCCAAATCACATTGTATTTGTAGGCGTGATCGATCCTATCAATCCGAAGGTCGAGACGGCCGCCGAGGTGCGCGACCGGGTGCTTCAGGCGGCTTCGATTCTACCTCCCTCGCAACTTGGAACCACGGACGATTGTGGCTTCGCTCCATTCGCCGATGACACCTCGACCGCACGCGAAGTTGCGTTCAGCAAAATCCGGGCAAGAGTGGAGGGCACTGAACTGGCTGCCCGGATGCTTGGCTGCTGAGCCAGGGGCGCCTACCACTTGAGCGACAAACGGCAAGCGAGCTGGGATAAGGATCCTTTCATCCCGCATAATCCGGATCCATGTGTGGTTCGCGCAACTTCGCCATTTCCAAGGCCTGCAGCACAAATGAGTTCCATGCGAAGACCCGGTGAAATCCATAAAATGGATTCCCGGTATCGGTAGGCAGGTACTCCTGGCTGGTGGGAAAGTTGTTATCCGCATGGATTTCCGCCCAAAGCCGATTGGCAATCGCGCGTTCTGCTTTCTTCCATCCATGCAGCTTGCCGGTGACGTAACCACAAATCTCAACACGCATCCAGCTTCCGCCGTTGTAATACACGCCGTCGGCGGCCTTGCTCGCGTATCCCTGCGCGTAAGAATCGCTCACCATCGGATGCCACTTATCGGTGAAGTAGCTCCATTGTTTCCCTTCCGGGATGCCAATAAAGATCGGCCTTACGCTGCCCCCTTCGCTGGGATAGGGGCAATCCTGCCTCGGCAGCATGACGGGAATATGGTCGAGATGGCTGATCACCATTTCATCCGTCAGCATGGGGCGGTTGAAAAGCCAAAGAGATAGAAACTCGGGAAAGATATCGGAGAAACCGATTGCATCGTGAATGGTGCGCGCGGGAAACATGAAGCCACGGCTTGCGCTGTAATAGCTTCGATATTCCTGCTCCGCAGCGGCAATGTGTTGGTCCGCGATGGATGTGCTCACGCCCGGGATCTGCAGTTCGCGAATCACTCTGAGCAGGACGGCAAGGACGCCCTGGTTTTCGCATAAGATGCTGGTGCCTTGGGGATACTCAATCACGTCGAGCTGGCCCATCACGAACCTGGCCGTGCAAATGCCCTTGCGCTCGGGATCGTAAGTAGTAAGGCAGTATTCCGCGGCCCGTTTGATCTTGTCCATCTGTAGCTCGGTGCCGAATCTGCGGCGATTCAGCAGCGCCCACAGCAGCCAAAGTGGAGTCGAGTCATTGGATTTGCGTTCGAGGTTGGCAATGTTGGGCTCAACCAGCGTGTTGATCGCTCCGTCGGTTCCCTGGTTGTTAGCCCAGACATTGAAAACTCGCTCGTTCAGTTCGCGATTATGGATGCCATTGAGCGCATAGAAGCTGTCGCGCAGATACATCTCTCCGGCCGCCGAATACCAGATGCTGGGCGCCAGCATAGGGAGAGTCTCTTCCTGCTGGGCGTCCCAACTCAGCATCATAACGTCCGCGTACAGCACCTTCTCGGTTGCGCCGCCTTTGAATCCCAGGCCGTCAGCCAAATGGTTCTGGCTGGCGAGGCGATAGCCGCGAAGGGTATCGGGAACCGCATCGTCGGCAAAAATGAAAACCGTTTTGGCTTGTTCATGCCCCATTTCCAGCCGATGATATGGCTCGGGGCGCGAAGCAAGACGAAATACTTCGAGACTTTCCACTTCAATCGCGGGAAGCGGGATAGCGCCTTCCTCGTGCCCTTCTTCCCAATCCGGGAGAGAGAGCACAAGCGCTGCGCCTGCTCCAAGCAGAGAGGGAATGACAAAAGATTGATGAAACTGAGAAAACTCCGACGGAGACGCCGGAGCCGTGTCATTGAACAGGGTGAGATCACCGAGCTTGTTGAGCCGATCGTCCACATCCCACGCGCGGACCGAAATGAGCGTTGCCGAACGATACTTGAGACGCAGGGAAAATATCTCTCCTGCCTGTGCCGTGAAAGGCAAGAGCACGAAGTCTTTCCGTGTCGCCGGCGTCAACTTCACGATCTCCTGGTGCTGTTCGATCTTGATTTGTCCACTCTTCGTCCAATTCGAAGCGACAGGGAGCGTTACACGATTGGCCGAACTTTCTTCGGAGAGCACAATCGTGGTCTCGCCAAACGTCTGCTGGATAAATGCTTTGCCAGTTGCGCGATCGGCGGCAGCGGAGGCAACATACAGATTGAGATCGGGAATGCTGGCAGGCGCGGGCTTCACCGGTACACCATCCCGCCGAATGATCCGGCTCCAACCATTGCGATAGCCCGAGTCAGTCAGCAATCCGACCGTCACACCGGTGCGCGTGCGAAAACCGGCTGCCGGAAAATACTCACGCAGCGGGCCACCTTTGCAATCCGCCTGATCGAAGCTCCAGAGTTTTGCAGGTTCCGTTTCCGGCTCCATCAGGTTGACGAGTTGGTAATGCAGGGTGAACATATCGTCCTGTCGCAAACGAAAGGTCTTTTTCACAACCTGCGACGGCAGTACTTCATATTTCACATCCGCAAAGACGGTAGTGCGCAGGCGTTCGAGTTGCATTTCTCCGGAAAGGGTAACTTTCGTCCGGTCGCCGCTCCACGAATGCGCCTTCCAGTCATCCACATGGTCTTCAAGACTGTGTTCGCTGTTTTGAAAGACTGCGGAGAATTCGCCTCCACGATGGTGCCGCGCGATCGGCTCGCCGTTATATAGGATGGTCACACCATACCCGGCGTGGGCATCTCCGTCTACTCGCAGGGATACCGGGCCAGGTTGGGAGGCTTGAGCACCTTGCAGAGACTCCGGCAGAAGCGTTGCCGCCATGGTCAGTGTGGAGAGAGCAATAAACTCGCGACGGTTCAGGCTTTCGTAGGAGATCATGATTTTTTATTTCCTCGCTATGCTTCAGACTTTGTGGGGATCGTTTGCATCGCGCGCATTGTCTTGCAGGTGCGCCAGTCGCATTAGAGCGAAGGCGTGGCGGCGGCCTGTGGCTGAAAGCTGCTGCCACGTTCACGCTGCTTGCGGAGTGCTTCGTTCCCTTGTGCTTCTACCAATATGCGGGTTTGCTGCGCCTCCTGGTCTGCTTTCAATTTCAGGCCCAGGCGAGCATAGACTCTGGTCAGCTGGTAGTGGGCTGGCGCCAATTGAGGATTCAACTCGGTGGCGCGCTCGAACGCCACACGCGCCCGCGGCCAGTTTTGTTGCGATTCGTAGAGCTTGCCGAGTTCAAAAAATGGATCGGGAGAGTTGGGCGCCAACCGCGCTGCATTTTCCAGCGCAGCAATAGCCTCTTGCTCACGGCCCAGACGACTGGCCAGCAGACCAAAATAATATTCCAGCAGATAATGGTCCGGTCTTTTTTCGCGTACCGGTTCAAGGATGCGAATCGCCTCAGTGTCGTTGGCCTCGCGGGCATACGTCTGCGCCAGACCGACATACGCGACATCGAGTTCCGGATCAGTGGCCAGGGCCGCATGGAAGGCATCGCGGGCGGCGGCGTAGTGGCCCTTGACCATCTCCAGCGCACCAAGGCGCAGTTGAAGGGGCACAGTTGCGGCCGTCTCTGCCATCCCGGTCTGGACCACCTGGATCGCCTCATCGTAGCGGTCCGTGTCCATCAGCAGACGCGTGTAATCAAGCGTGCGATCCGGGTTGGAGGGATCGGCCGCGACAGCGGAGCGATAGGCTTCCAATGCCTCGGGCATTTTTTGCTGTAGTTCAAATGCCGAACCAAGGAACGTGAGTATATCCGCATTCGCGGGCTGTTCGGTGTGCAGGGCAGCGAGCAACGTCGATGCCTCGGCTGGCTGGCCGGCGTAGAGCAATGCCAGCGCCAGGTTGTAGCGATTTTGCCAGGACGGATCGAGTGAGGCCATTCTCCGGAAGCAGTGCACCGCCTGGCTATGGAACTCGTGCTGGCTGAGAAGTACGGCGATCCGATACTCGCGTGCGGCGGAAAGTTGGTTAGCCTCCTCCAAATGCTCAATGCGGCTGCTGGCCGCATCCACACGGCCGATGCGAATCTCTGCTTCAATCAATCCCGCACCAGCCTCCGGGTCGTTGTCGACTAACTGTCCGGCACGAGCGGCCTGTTCCTCCGCCTCGGCATCGCGGCTGGTGGCAAGCGCCAACTGCAACAGGTAGTAGTGGGCAAAGTGATCGTTGGGGTCCAAGCGCGATGCTTCGCGCAGCTCCGGTTCCGCGCCGGCATAATTCTTTGCAGTGAGCAGATTGAAGCCCAGATTCCGGTGCGGCGCAGCGATCGACGGGGCGAGTCGAATCGCGTTGCGATAGTGGTTATCGGCCTCGTCGATGTGGCCGAGCTTGGTCTGGGTAATTCCCAACAGGTTTTCGATGGTGGCGTCGCGGGGCGCACTGCGCTGTACCTGTTCCAACTTGACCAGCGCCTGATCGAACTGCCCGGCGCGAAAGAGACGCACGCCCTCTTCCAACGCCGTGGATTGCGCACTCAACGAGGAAGCCAGGGCAACCAGAATAAGCGGAGAGGCAAGGATGCAAAACCATTTCATGGCTTGACTCCCGCGTTAGCAGTGTCATCGGTGGAAGGCAGGGCGATTCTCTCGCTTTTGATGGCCTTTACCTGGGCAAAGGCTTGAGCCGCCTGTGCCGTCTTGCCCTCGGCGCGAAGAACCAGCGCGAGCTGATAGTGGGTGGATGCATCCGGGTCGTGCGCGAGCCCGCGCCTGAGCACCTCTTCAGCGCGGGGATAGTTTTTTCCCATGGCGTAGGCGCGGCCCAGTTGCGCATAGGCCGGCCAGAGATCGGGCTTGGCGCGGAGGGCTGACTCGAGATGCGGAATCGCCTCCGCGGCACGCTCCTGGGCCACCAGTACGGTGCCAATTTCCGCGTTGGCTTCGGGATGGCCGGGATCGAGTTCCAGCTCCCGTTTCAACTCCCGCAGCGCATCGTCGGCATAACCGTGTTTCCAGTAGAGGTGGCCGAGCCAGAAATGAATGCCAGGCAGATCGGGGTGGGCAGCGGCCACGGCGAGATACTCGGTGGTGGCTTTATCGTCTTCCTCGCGGCTGGCGTAAAGCTGGCCCAGCATCTGATGCACATGATAAGAGTCGGGCGCGATTTCTAACATGTGGGCAATTTGCGTCCTTGAAATCTGGCGGCGGGCAAGAATTAGATGGTAGCGGGCGATGCGGTCGCCGGGGTTTGCCGCCAGCCAGCGCAGGAGGGCTGCTTCGGCATCGTCATAGCGATGCATGTGCATGGCGGCTATCGCCTCTGCGTTGAGACTCCTAGAGGAACTCGGGCCTGGCTGGCCGGGATCGAGGCGGGGGCAGGCGCGCAGCGAATCGTCCTCGTCCCCGGCCAGCGCATAGAGGGCTGCGAGCGCAATATTGCCGGCAGTGCCTGGAGCGGGATTCGCCTGGAGCTTCTCCGCTGCATCGCGGCTCAGCGCAAGAAGCTGAGTGCCCGTTTCTCCGCGACCGATGCGCTCTTGCATGGGAAGACCCAAGGCACCCAGCGCCTCATAGCGATCGATCCCGATAGATTTTTCGATGCGCGCTAGACCTTCTGGTTGCTGATGCATCAACAGCAATAACTCTCCGCTGCGCGCCAATGCTGCCGCGGATCGCGGAGCCAGCGCCAGGGCCTGGTCCAACTGCTCCTGCGCGGCAGACAAGTTGGCTTGCTGGAGGAAAACATCGGCCAGTTGCAGGCGCGCGTCGAGTGAAGGCGGGTCGCGCACGATGGCGCGGCGAAGATGGCCTTCAGCCTTGGTCCAGTCGTGCTCTTCGGCGTAGATGGCCCCGTAGATCAGATCGGAAAGAGCGGTGCCCGAGGACTCCTCCAGCAGTTGCTCCGTCTGTTGGGTGGCGGCCTTTTCATAGGCCTCGCCGAGCGCGAAGAGCAGGTCGGGATCGCCGGGAAATTGTGCGCTTGTCTTACGCAATTGGAGGAGGGCCGCATCCATCTGCCCCGCGTCCCAAAGCGCGGTTCCGAGCCAGCTTTGGGCCAGTTTATCCGCGGGATCCTGGCGGATCGCCTCACGCAGGAGCGCGGCGCCTTGCACCGGACGATGGAGCTTCACGTCGTCGATTCCAAGCCAGAGACTGACACCGCGCATGCCGGGCCGAAGCCTTTCGGCGCGAACCAGCGCCTGGGCGGAATCGTCGAATTTCGCCTGCGCGTAATAGACAAGCCCCAGGTTTACGTAGGCCTCGGGCAATTCCGGTTGAAGGCGCAGGACCTCCCGATATTCACGCACGGCGGCGTCGAGCTGTCCATTTTGCTGATCCTGCTGAGCGGCGAGAAAGTGCTGCTGAACGGAAGCACTGTTTTCCTGCGCCCTGCAGGAAGGCAGGAGCATGCAAGCCAGGCTGAGGATGGCGGAAGGCGGCAGGAATCTCAGTAGGCGAAAGCCGAACATTGTTTAACCCTATCTCCCGGACCCCGGTGAAGAGGCCCGGGAGATTCTGGCGTTCTAAAACGAGACTCGAAGGTTGCCTTGAATGCTTCGTGGAGAGTTTTGTCTGCCGGAGGCGATGCCGAAGTTACCGTCGCCGGCCCCGGTATCAAAACCTGTATATTGCCCCGGTCGATTGAACGCGTTGGAGAAGTCCATTCGGAAGATTGTTTTCACCCTTTCCGAATGCATGGGAATCTGTTTGGAGAAGTTCACGTCTTCTTCGTGGCTGGCGAATTCGCGAACCGTGAGCGCACGCGGTGCATCGCCAAAGGTAAAGTTGGGGGCGATCGTGAACGCCGTCGGGTTCAATCGGCGGCTTATTCCCCACTTCCAGCCACCGCCGTGATAGCCATTCATATCCTGACCCTGGACATAATTGGGACGGGAGTTGGCGCCGAGAGCCTGGCCAGCAAAAATTCCGGAGTCCCAGCCTGGAGAAGTAACCGAAAGTGGAGTCCCGCTCTGGTAGGTTTGGACGGCGGCAAACTGCCACCCACCAGCAACCGCGTTGACAACGCCTCCCTGATTGGCGAAGCGCTTTCCCTTGCCGAAGGGCAGTTGATAGGTGTAACTCAGGACCAGCCGCTGCGGAATGTCGTACTGGCTTAGTCCCTTTTCGACCTTCAGGTTGTACGTGTTCAGAGCGCCCGAATTGCCGTTGCCATTCCAATTCGACTGGAGCGGATACTCCGAGTCGGCATTGGTGAGGGTCTTCGACCAGGTGTAGTTCACGAGCATAGTGAGGCCCGCGGAGAGGCGCTTTTGCATCTGGGTCTGGAGGGCGTGATAGGTGTAGGTGCCGAAAGGATCGGACATTGTCACGGAATCCACTACCGCATTTGCATACTGCGGGAACGGCCTCAGCGCCTGTGAAACCGTGCCGTTAAATCCAGGATAGGGCGACGGAACAAGAGCTTGACCCGCACATGCAGTACCAGTTCCTTGCGCGCTGATGTTTTGATAGAGGCAACTGCCGAGAGCCATGTTGGCTGGAAGTCCCTGATTGGGGTCGTGCATGAAGGACTGCAGGTGATCGCCATGATCTCCGACATAGGCCACATCCACCATGAATTTTCCAGGAAGCTGCTGCTCGATGTCCAGAGTCCAGGTCTGCGTGGTTCCCGGACGCGCAGTTTTGGACATAATGAACGTCGGCCCCAGGCCGTTCATTACCGTGGGATCGATGAACGGAGGCGTCGGTCCGGGGTAAGCCGTGATCTGGGAGAGAACCACATCCGGAGTCTGTGGAGTCACAGAGCCGGGGTAGTTGTAACTCCCAAAGAAGCCCTGGGAGTCGTTTTCTCCAAAGCCGCCAATCTTCAGATTCTGGTAGTAGATTCCGTACCCGGCGCGAACCAGGGTTCCCGGGGCAACCTGATAGGCCAGTCCGACGCGCGGGCCAAACGATTTCTTGAAGGTGTTCTGGTAACTATTGGAACCCGTTCTGCCTTTGCCGCTGCCCAGGAATTCATAGGCTCCCGGAAGTCCGCCCGCTCCGGGATTGGGAAGCGTGGGATTGATGAACGACTGTTGACCATGCGCCTCGGTAACAGGCGTTGGTATCTCGTACCGGAAGCCGAGATTGACGGTCAGCCTGGGCGCGACCTTCCAGTCGTCCTGGATGAAGGCCGCGTAGTACTTCACGCGCCATCCAATTTCTTCGGGCAGTGCGATTTCTCCGCCGGAACCAGCGCCACGGAAGAAGCTGGCATATCCAAATCCCGACTGGCTATAGTTCGGCTGGGTCTGGTCCGGTGTGCTGGTTGGGCCGGAGCCAAAGTTGAAATTTCCAGACGTATTGGTCAGGATGTCAATGTTGAACTCCTGCAAGCGCGTTTCAAAACCGAAGGTGAAACTGTTGCGGCCATGCTGCCAGGAAACGTTGTCGTCATATTGATACGTGTTGTCGTAAAACTGATCGGCTCCGTTGCTTGGCATGGCTGCGCCATTCGGATAGTTATAACTGATCTGGGGGAACGTCGTGTTCATGACCCCCTTCAAACCGATTTTGTCAGGCCAGTTTCCGCCGTAGCTGCCAATGCCGCTGAATTCCTGGCGATAGCGGCGGCTGAAGCCGGCATTGAAATGATTCAAAAGGTTGGGGCTGAGGATATAGTCGTAGCCGAAGCGCACATAGTGCGTGCGCTGGTTGGTGGAGCTGGCATCGAGGGGAGCGCCGTTGATGACATACCCGGTCGGACGCCAGTCGTAGTCGTAACCGCCGCTGATTTTCTGTTTCGACCCGATATTCTGGTCGATGCGTACTTCGTACATGTTGGCATCGGTTTTACTCAGAGACGTCTGATAGAGGTTCAGGTAGGGCGAGGTCGCGGAAGCGGGCGCCTGGGGCAGGTACGGGATGGCCGCCTTGAAGATGGGATCCTCTTCGGACGCAGGAATCATATTGGTGGGATTGGCAAACCCGCCGTAGGGTTGGCATGGCATTCCCTGGTTCGCTCCCGTGCACGTGGAGTAATCGTAGAGAATGTGCGCCGGGTAGGTATTTCCGAAGACCGTAGTCGGCTGCAGCAGAGCGGAGAAGTCGCCGCCCGTCATGGCTTGGGTAGGCGCCGAGTTCAAGCCGCTCCCTCCCACGTTGTACCGGAAGCCTTCATAGTTGAACATAAAGAAGGTCTTGTTGCGGCCATCGTAGAGTTTGGGGATGAAGACCGGGCCGGAAATGATGGCGCCGAAGTCGTTCTGTGTGTCGATCGGCTTTTGCGATCCCTCCAGATCGTTGATCCAGCTATTGGCATCCAGGCTTCTGTTTTTGAGGTTGTCATAGACCGATCCATGGAGGACATTTGTGCCCGACTTTGTGACGAGGTTGACAAGGCCTCCGCTTGTTCTCCCGTACTGGGCGTCGAAGGTGTTGGTCATGACCTTGAACTCCTGCACGGCTTCGACGCTGACTCCGTAGTTCATCTGGAGGTTGGCGGACGCCAGTTCGATCGTGCCTCCGTCCACCAGAATGTCAGTGCCGGATTGTTGGCCGCCATTGAGTTTGAAACCGCCCTGTTCTGTCGGGGAGTTCGACATCACTCCGGAAAACCCCGGCGTGATTGTCACAAACTGTAGGGGATTGCGGGGCTCTCCGCCGAAAAACAGCGGGAGGTCCTGGATCAGTTCGCTCGGCACCGTCGTGCCGACATCGGAAGATTCGGACTGCAACTGCGAGGCGTCGGCGGTTACGGTCACACTGGTGGACGAAGCCGCTCCCACTTGCAATGCGATATTGACGGTCGCCGTACTGCCCACGTACACGGTGATGCCCTTCTGCTCGTAAGGCGCAAACCCAGTAGCGGTTACAGCAAGGGTGTACGTGCCAGGCGGGAGTTCGGGGAAAGTAAACAGGCCCTGGTCGCCCGCAACGGCCGTATAACGGCTGCCCGTATTTGTCTCCTTCAGATCGAGGGAAGCTGCGGCAATGTTCGCGCCGGTTGAGTCCTTTACCGAGCCGCTCAAAGTGCCTCTGCCCGATTGTGCCAGGCCGGGGATGCCGGCGACCAATCCAAGCACCACCAAGAGCCAGACTTCCAGACGCCATGGTCTTTGCGCTTTTCGACTAGTTTGCATCATTGTGTGTCTCCTGTGAATTGTTGTTTTCATGCCTCCACTGAGTGTCCGGCGAAGCTAGCGGCAGGGGAGGAGCTGCTTGCCGCGTCCAGACCTTTGAAAATTCGTCCAGCCACCCAGATGGACAGCAACTGCAACAGCGCAATCACCGGTAAAGCGTATTTGAGCGCTGCAATTCCAGACCACCAGTAGGCGATACCCAGAAACATTCCACATCCCAGGCAGCGCCCCGTAAACAGTCCGAATTCGTGGTTGAAGATATAGGCGTACTGGTTGCGTCCCTCCAACCGGGAGACCACATCGACCACCTGCAACTGGATCGGATAGTAAGCAAGATCCAGCAGTGGCTTGGCCAGCAGAAGGCACCCAATGAAGACAAGCACGCCTACGGCGTTGAAGAGCAGGGTGTTGGTGATGGCGCCCAGAAGGAACAGCAGCAGGCCGGCGGCAAAAACGATCCTGCGATGCCGGGGCGCTGCGATGCGGCCGACCGTATACATGAGGAAAGCGGAGAAGACGCCGCCAATGGCCTGGGTGACGCCGAGAGTTCCCTCCTGGCCCACCAGCATCATGATGAGCATGGCTGGCGCGGTAACGATGTATCCCTGCGCCAACCCCTTGAGCAGAGCCAGTTCGAGCATCCGATGCCAGAGGGGATGAAACCGGAAGAAGACGAAGCGGGTGTGTTCCGGATTGCGGAAGGCGCCGCGTTCCAGGATCGCGGCGGCAAGAATGGTGAGGCCGAAGACCACCGTGGCGATGATGCGGTAAGCGCGATTGGCAACCCCGCCCATCCAGCCGTAAAGAGCGGTGCCGCTGATGAACCAGCCGATGAGCGCGGGCACCACGACACCGTCCAGAACTGCGACGAAGT
>Ga0302188_10001400_pt1 | contig 18959 bp, 16 predicted proteins | sample II_Bog_E2_1_FD_198783 | JGI IMG/M metagenome (GOLD analysis project Ga0302188, IMG submission 198783) | Peat permafrost microbial communities from Stordalen Mire near Abisko, Sweden - II_Bog_E2_1 | ecosystem: Environmental > Terrestrial > Soil > Wetlands > Peat | place: Sweden: Abisko...
AAGGAATATGCATTCAATATGAGGTGACTCACATTTTTACTGAGTATTATAACTATACTCTAAAGGATTTGATTAACAGCAAAAAAGAGGTGGAATAGCCTGAACTTTGGTGCGTACTTGAGGGGCTATTGCATCTGACCACTACATTGAGAAAATATAAGCTAGCTGTTACTCTTGATATTGATAATGTGTTCTTGACTCTCAAAGGAACTCCTTGTGTTTATTTGTATCATATCCTTTCTTTTGAAGAAAGCATTAGCTGTAATTAATATGGAATGGGACAATTAACAGCTAGAATCCTATTGCAGTTAACTACCGGATAGACAATAGAACAAACTCCAAGGGAAGAAGACAGCAAAGAACTTTTAGGCCCACTTTCTCGCGTCTGTAATCGCTATAAACTTCTGGGCAAATTTATTAAGTAACTTTTAAACAGATAAAAATCTTAATAGGAAATATTAAAATAGGTCACATCTTTATCCTTGTCAGGCAAAGTCAAAAAGGCAAATGGAGTCAAATTAAATCGTTTTAAATACATAATTCCGGATAATTGCTTGACTTTATAGTCTCAATTGCAAATCCTTAAAAATAACTAAAAAAAGGCTGACGAATCGAGCAGTATTAAGAAAAGTAATGACTTTTCTTAGATTTAATCACAGAAGTAGAAATCAGTAAAAAACTAAAGCTTAACTCAAACTAATGAGAAAGTATCAACTTAAAAGCAATCTGTTCTCGGAGAACTTTCAAATAACAAAGGAGGTGAGATGACTTTTAGCAAACAAGATGCCTCTAAAATTTTAACGGAGCTCTAACGGAAGAAATAAGAGAATAGACTGCAGATGGAGCGATTTCTTCTGAAAAAGAATGAGCTTCTCAATCACATTGACAAATAAAACAAATAAAATATTTCATAAATTTAATCAACAAGCCATAAATAATTTCAAAAGAGAGGCAGCAAATAATAAAAAGGAAGGCGAATGCTGGACAACAGTCAAAAATCACGACGTCGTTGATTGTATTCACTATTTTGATATTGTTTATATCGCGCATGCTATTCGCCTCCCTGTGGAACTGATGATATTGATATAATCATCAATGTGATGTTCAAATGGGATATAATTAATCGATTAGAATTGGCGGGTGATGGATATCGAATAATCGGAAGATGCCAACAGCTAAGAAATTGATTTTTAGCCCTTGAATTTGCGGGGAGATAAGAAACTAACTCTCAACAACGATGCCGAACATCTGGCTTCCTCCATTCACAGCAAAAGGAACAAAAAAAGCTAACTCAATGGAATACTCGATCCCAACAACACTGCCCAAAAATACCATCTGTCTTTAAGAGTTAAATAATTCGGAAACTTTTAGCATTTTCTCACCAAAAATAAAAACAGAGATTAGCGATTCGATGTACTCGATGCCGTGAGAGAATTGGCTCAATAAAAGGAAATCAATCTGAATGGAAGAGTAAAAGATAAACTCGAACGATGCAGGATGATTCTAAGAGTTCTAAGTCGATAAGAGGGAACCAATTTTGTGATGATAGAGGATGAGACTGGAAAATAAAAACTTCAGGTGAGGAACGGAATTGTTTGGGTTGGCATGATCGCATGCATGGAAGTAGGCTGGAGTGAAGGAAACTACAGACTGGATGGCATCTTAGATTTGGGTCTTAAGCTCAATGGATAAAAGGCAATGATTCGAGAGCCGACTATGGCTTATCGAATCCTATTTTTGAAAGGATCTTTGTATAAAAACGATTCAAAGGACAACATTGGATTGAAGATATTAATCAATGAATTGGCAAGTCTTAAGAGAGAAAGAGTTCGCATTAACTGTATTGTTATATTAGGACCTCTTCTCAGCGTCAAAAACACAACTTTGAAAAACGTGTTTTCTGAGAAAACCTATGATGAAGAGGCTGTAGAGCTCATTAAACTCATCAGGGATGAAATTGGCAAGATTGATGAGGATATTTAAATCGTATTCTCACCTTCAACTGATGATATCACATCCTTTTACCCTATTCCCCAGCCCAAATACTGCCACTCCACTGAAATATCTGATAAAAATATTCATTTTACTAGCAATCCAGGCTTTATCAATCTGGCAGGACTAAGACAAAATTATCGAATAGATTTGATCAACGAAGATGTGCTATTTTATATCGATTAGAACAAGACAGGAAAGGCAAAAACAGATATTATGACAGAAAACCTTGAAACTTATTTCAAACAACCCTTTTATCTCACTAATACTTACGATCAGCCCTTTGATTAAACCAATCTACCAGGACTGTATAACCATGGCAAATTTGGTGATATCGTAATCACAGCATCTTAGCGCAGTCCTCCCTTCGTTAAAGACATCAAAGGAAGGCTGTACGTGAACATTGGCTCTCTTGGCATCGCTGATATCGAAACAAATCGGCATTACATGACTCTAATTTCTCTATACGATGGTGAGGGATCAATTGGAGGTCGAACAAAGATATAAATTCTAACAATGTGATCTTATAATCATTTAAATAATATTGATGTGTATCATTCGGTAGCAGAGATTGCTGATGAAGCAGAAATTGATGATTAGGCTGATATATTGGAAGGAGGACTCTTTGGAACGTCCTTTGACTCGCCATCAGTGGCAGTTTTGAATAGAATTCTAGCGGAATTGATATTGGCTTCAAAAAAGGCAAATTATTCTTACATCAGTTGCAGTTTGCGAATTAGTAGGATCTTTTGCATGTTTAAATCTTCAACGAATTTGGCAGAATGGTTAGTCGCATCAATAGTTGCAGCCTTCGACTCCTTTTTTGTTTAGGTAAAATAAAATTTAGTGGCTAAGTCCCAGTGCATTGTCTTATAGCGGTCGACCTGTTTAAGCAATGTTAAAAAGTAAGCAACTCCCAGAACAAAGCCATCATCATAGATAAATGCTTTTGATGATAGTTTTTTGTTGATTTGGTCCTTGCCTCGAGCAACATACTCCACATAATTGATGGAGACAGCCGGGATAATGAAGTAAAACAATTTTAGGTGCTTGTTTTATTTCGAGGCTAATTTGCTAAACTTTGACACCATCAGGTTCAAGTAATCGATTTTGTCACTAAAACGCTAGTCGAATGAAGTGAGAAGCTCGTCTAATTAGTGACAGGCCATTTTTGAAGTTTCACCTAGGGTAGATTTGTTGGCTATTTCCTCAAAGGTTTAGGCGATTTCAGGCTTTTTTGGCAAATATTCGATATTCTTACTTTCGGTATGAAGACTAGCGGATCTGATTAACCTGATAAAACCGAGAGAGTTGCCTACTGAAGTGATGATTTATCTGAATTTATCAATATAGTTTGCATCTTCCTCGAACTTGCCTAATTTTTTAATCTGATTATAAATAACTTGAGCCCTTTCATAAGGGTAAAATCCATTATAGTCCTCCTTTTCGCTATATTATTTGAACCACTTTCTATCCCTGTTCAAAATGTTTTGAATATCGTCCATGAACAAAAACTTGCCGAAATCAATAACTTTTCTAAATAGAATGAAGGGTACGGAGCCATGTAACGATAGAAAGCGTTCACTGTGGTTGACAATATACCCAATCCATGTGTCCTAATCGAGTCTGACAGCTGCTGTATGCTGATGCAGTTAATTATCTTATTTTCCCCTGAGACTTCTAAAAACCGTTGGCTCAGTATGTTGTACTTGTAATTACTAATAAAACTGGGAATATTCCTGACCACTGCCAGAATATCAAATTTATCCCTCTCAATGGTATGATTAGGCAAGAACACGTCATGCAATTTGAGATCAAACAAGTGGTTGCCCATGACTCTCATCATTTCGTAAGTCTACATATCATGCATATTCAAGATGTTCAAGTTGTAAAAGCTGTTGTTAAATGATTCACTGATCTCAAAACGTAAATCGACCATATTATCGAAGATGCGCACTTTTTAAAATTGCACTTGCCTCATTAAATCGTTCATTTCCCCCGCAAAGGGACGAACTCCTTAGAGCTTCTCAATTAGCATTGAACTTGTTGATACTCTTAAGAAATCCTACAGATTTCTCTTCAAAGGAATCATGTAGTTTTTTTAGAATTCAGCAATCATATTCTTTTTAAACTCGATGAACAACTCCTATTGGTTTTATAAATGCGGGCACTGATGTAACAGGCGAGAGGCGTCTTCAAATCCTTCGAACAGGTATTGTAGTCGCTTGCAAGTCTGAGGATTCTCTCTCTTATACTAAAATATCTTCGGAAGAATATCCTTGATGTAGTAGAGAAAGCTAAAGTTTTAATATCTCTGAACCAGCACACGATTATATGATACTATTTCTAGCTTCTTCAACAAATTTTTAACCTGCTTAATCTCTCCCTATGTAATGATCCAATCAGACAAAAAACCGAGAGCATGTCGAAGCCATGTGATCTTCAGCTAGGATAACGGGGTATCGAGAAGTTGAATAACTCCATAATATATGACCACTTTATGAGCATTTTCTCTCGTCTTTTATGTTCGTACTTTTTCGATGGATAAAGTTAATACAGTCAAGATGTCTCGAGCTAAAGTTTTGGAAAGGATCATTGTATCGAATGCTTCAGCTTTTTTTCGTAAAATATAAGCACTGGCCTTGACAGTTTCGAGGGCGAGAATGAGTTTACCCAGAAGTGATTTGGAAATGGCTTTTTCTTAGTTAGTGTGCAACATGAAACATAAATACAGGAGCTTATACAGTCTCAATATTGTATTAAACCCTTAGCATAACATCGAAATACGGTTAGAAACACGCTCTCCAACCACTGCTTTACCTCCTTCCTTTCGGTCTGCATTACTGAGAGAGCTATTCGAGGTAGCTGCACTTTACATGCGACTCAGCCAAACACAAAATTTAGTGTATTGTGACACTATTTCTATTGTTAAGTTTTGCTCCATCGAAGCAACATACTGAGAAATGTACACTCTTTCATCTTTCGGGTCAAGAGAACGAGGCCTTTTTTCTAGAGGGCAAACTTTTAGCATAAACACGCATACGTAGACAAACACAAAGGAGTGAGCTTCGATGATTGGTATTTTTTTCTGCATGGTCCACATATCTTTCCAAACATCTTTGAGTTAATCCCACGTAAAAAGTTTTCTATAGAGCGAGTATGTGCACATGAGTTCTAATAATTTTTTTTCTTCGTCCATATCCATTCTGGTTCCGAGGTATTCATTGATATCCTTCAATTTGTTGATGAAATAGTACTAAAATACTTCCTTCAACTCTTTGTTCTTTTAGATTCTCCCTAAAGGACTGTTAATCTGCACTAGATTCTAGTCGTAGGTAATTTAGGTGATAGTCACCATACAATTTCCAGATAATATTGTGTTTTCATATCTGTTCATTGTTTTTTACAGCTTTCTAACGAGAGAGGCAGTGGAACCAAATTTTTCAGGCTCGTTCTTGGCTAGTCTCACTAATTTTTTATACGCCTACCAGTGCGTACCAATATTTCCATTATTCTGCACTATACAGTCGATGACGTAGACTGACCTCAAAGCTCGTCCTAGTAGATCTAAAATTCCACTATAATCCAGTCCTCGAAACAGTGGTTTGTAGTAATTGCACTTCTTATTGATCATGGAATGCAGCTGAAGCACTATATTTTATATATACGCCATTAGCTTTCTGACAAGCTCATAGACTTTTTTATATACTCCCATAACCCTGGCCGTCATACACTCCGGCATCTAATTTTATTTTTTATCGGTGGCTTCCTACCCATACATCACGAGTGAATCATAAAGATCATGCTCAAGCAAAGCAATGACTTTCTCGACCTAGTTATCGACAAAACAGAAGGAAACTAGTACTTTCTTAATCCATTGAGCCTCGGTCGATTTCTATCCGACCATGCTAATCATGTCGAAAATACCCACATTCTTTTAATAATTCTGCATTGATGCTGGTTTACTATTTGGGATATTTCGAGGAGAGGGTGATTCACGTACCAGATTCCATCGCCAAATACCTGTTCTTCTATCTCCTCCGTTCTCTTCCCGAACTATTTCAAGTAATTGATGTATTTCTGAAAGTTCTAATCAAACAGCTCCTCTTTATATCGTAACACGTACGTTGTGGCTCGCGCACTTCGATGGCCTTCTTCTCGTTTTACTTTTGCTGGACTTCGCCCTCGGAAGACTAGTCGTCGGAAATAAAGAGGTTACGCTTGTCAGTCATCGATAGATATATTTAATCAATAATCAAATCATCTATTAAACATGAAAATAAACAGGATCACGCAGTAATTAAGGATGAGTAATTTTATTGCTATTTGGGGATGGCTCCATGGCTTTGGGTTTATAAAATATGAGTGTCAGTCACTTCATCAGAATGTTTATGGTTATCCTATGGTGTTAAATGAGAATCGTAGTCATGTATTATTTTCTAACTTCGCACAAAACATCTCTTGATGCTCCGCTTCACAAAATATATTTTAGGGTCATGCAGCATGGCACTCACGAATCTTGCCTCCCCGACGTTGTCAGGGATCTTTTCAATTGATATTTTAAGATTACGGTGGGGTCTACTCTATATTTTGGCTCTCAATATTTCTTACTGGCTCATTTGGCAGCCCATCGATTATATATAGAATTATTCCAATTATCTTCAGTAAAATAGAACATTCTTAAGAATTAAAGATCAAATATCAATTTCCTGCTCGATGGTCACCTCATACAGCTTGTGTCTTATTAGGGTTAAATCGTGATATACCTTCTCGTTTTCTGCCATCATTTGATTGATGTCGTTCAGTCTTCGATTCTACCTATCTTTGTGAGACTCAATCTCATCGAGTAGTTGTCTTTGCCTCTACTTTTGTTATTCGATTAGCTGTTATTTATTAGATATTTGGGCCTATATCCTCTGCAACTGCTTTTAAACATCTTCTCCTCCTATTTCCGAGTTCGTCAGACTATCTTTCATGACTGCAATATGTTCCTCCAAAGATGCAAAATTGTCCGTCAGCATTCCCAATTTTTGATGAAGCATCTGCTATGAATTTTGAGAATTCTCCAACTCAATTTAGAGAGCATTGATAGTCTAACTTTTTTCAGCCTAGATATCCAACAAAATGTGTATTTCCGTCTACATTTAATTTTTCTGCCTCTATAATTACTCAGCGAGCATTTCAAGCTTTTTATTGGCAAATTCCTCTCGAGTGAGTTCCTCTGTCAAAGAGGAGTTGTTATCTCGATAGTTGATAAGCTCCATCTATAAATTTTAAAGGGTTTTGCGTAGTTCCTGGTTTTTATTTTAGAGATAAGCATACTTATCTCCCAGCTACCTATTCATCAAATCCCTCGTTTTGACTTATCTCCCCATATCTTAGGTTTTTAACTCATACTATCTTCTCAACCGGTTCAACGATTATTAATTTTTTATCTTGACCATTTCAAGCTGATAGCTTTTCTCTTTTTGGTATTGACTCATGGCTTATTATTAGAATGAAGCTTTTTGGAGGAGTTTGCTCTCATGAAGGTTTCGTTAGTAGCGTAATTTGTCAACTTCGGTATTAAGCTGCCGATTTTGAATTTATAACTACCGAGCTGAGAGTTTCAATGCCTAGTATTCGCGTATGATGGCTGCTTATCCATTAAAGCGATAGGATTAGCGTCCTCCTGCAGAGATATTATAATTTGTGGAGCCAAACAGTTTTGAGCCCTTAGTGGGAGTATAATCTCTTCTATCCATATTAACGATAACAAATTATAAATCTTAAATATCAATATGATGATAATTGAGACAATAGAAGGCGATTCAATATGATGAGTCATGAAAAAGATAGTCTCTTCAATTGTAATAGGTAGCATGATATATATAATTCTATCGAATGGATTCATTATCAAGTAATAATAATAGTTTCAGAGACCATGGATTTTATTTCCAAGAACAAGGTTGTAGTGGGAATATTTACCGTTGCTTCGTTTATTGGAGCCGCTCTGTACATATTTACAATGATATAGATACTTTGGTCCCTAAGATTAACCCAAAGAAACTGCTTTATCGATGATACCTTGCTAGTCATAAATCAGTGATCTCAAGACAGTGTTTACCAGCAAAATATTTGAGCTTAAATCGCTAATTAATTCAGGACAATTTAATGATGAACAACTGAAAGAGATAGTGACTTATATAATCACCCATATCTAAGCTAAAACTTTCTAGATCGATCGTGAGGATATGATAAAAACCCGCGAATTAAAAGACCCCAATAATTTCAGTGTAAGCGTGTATAAATTGGTGGAATGGTTGAAGTAAAAATAACTAAAAATAGAAGAACTGCAATAGGAGCAATGGCAATTTATTAATAGTCTCACAATTCCGCAAGAATAGAAACTAAAAATCAATAAGGAAGTCAATTAGAGTGTAAAAAGATAAAGAATTAATAAAATTGGTAGTTTTTATGAAAGATTAGCACAAATATACCTCGTGTCCAAGAAGAACTTTTTGGTCAATCATGGAGAAAAACTGGCTTCTGATTTGGTTGAAGTTTGTAAATCGTGGAGTAAGGAGAATCTTAAATTTGTACCCACCATTTTGAACTTGATCATCAATCAATCTATTGAAGACTACTAGCCTGAACTGATAGACAACCAACTAGAAATTGTGCTCGCTGTGGGTAAAAGTAAGCTAAATCAGAAAAATTCGAAAAGAACCTTAAGCCTTAGATCGAGGCCTATCAAGAGGTAATGGGTAGATTGTCCTGCAAAATAGAAAGAGATTTGCTCAGCAGAAGGAGTATAAGTGATTGATGAATAAGAAATGTAGAATATTAAATCAATTTATACATTCCAATCCTTCCTCAGAGAACGACATGATTAAATCTCAAATTTGCCATCTCCACAATCAGCCCATGGACAAAGTCTGCGGTTTGGTTCAGTGCTGTCGAGTAATGTGCTCCGATTGCTTTGTGAGTCATCAGGCTGAAACCTCTCATGGCACATCTATCATATTAAATCAGCACTCGATCAACTTTTTCACCACTTTTACAGGTTTTATTCAGTATAAACTGCTGCACTGGGCTGATAACATTCGCAGAAACGGATACGAAGATGTTTTTGTCTCCAATCGATCCATATAAATTTTAGGCCCGCTGGGATAAGTGAAAAATGAAATGAGACAGGCCAGTGCATAGGTACTTTAGAACTACTCCCAACTGATGCTGGGAAATCGTTAATTTGTGGTGGATAATCAGTCAAATGAACAGTTACTCCATCCTGATTTTCTAAAAGACATCTTTGCCTTGATGATGGACAAATGGTAAATCACAGCAAGGATTATCATTACCAACCTAAAGGCCAAATTGAAGGAAATGTTTCCAACTAAATATTACTATCAGTATGCCAATTTCAAAATAAAGGATAACCTATTAAATGCTATCGAAACTTAAAGGATGAATTTGATTGGCAAAGTGAAGAATGATGTTTTCTACAATGGGCAAAAAAATAAATCATAAAAAAATAAAGGGGAAATTAATATCTAAAGACATGTGAGGTTTAGTGAGCATCATGAGCAAGTTAAGACTTAAAGGGCGGCATATTCGGCCGAATTCTTTTAGCTGCCTTGGAGTATCAAGAGAATTGAAAGTTTATAGTAGATAGGGGAAAAGTCTCCCTCCCCCTCAAAAAACATCTGCTCGATTCAAAAGGATCTCAATACTTTCAACCCTTCGCAACAGTTAACATAAGTTGAGTAAAAATAGTAAAAAAGTGAAAAGATTCCAAGCATCAATTAAGATGCCTCTTTTGATGAGAAAATGAACAGTGTATTGATATAAAACAAGGAGTTAAAATAATAAAATGGTAAGCTGAAGAGTTAAAATCAGATATTGGTGGAGGAAAATTAAAAGTTAAAAATGAGCAATTAAAAGTTGACGTATGAAGCCAGACGAAGACCACTCGTTTATAAGAAAGGGTCTGAAAATACGATTCCAAGCTCGAACAAAATTTTAGAGATGAATATAATTGAAGGACAACAGTTTGGCAGCAAATTGGATTTTTCGCTTGTAAATGATTGCATTAGCAAACTTGCCAAAAACCTTCATTTGAGTCAAGAGTAAATTTGTTCGAGACTTGGTATTCTTCAAAAGAATTGATCTAAAATATTCATTATTGCCTCATTTTATGAACCATAAGGTTGTATGATTTGTTGTAAGGGAATAGTTTATTACTTTTATTGTCTTGGTATTTATCTTCAAAGAGAAATATTTAAATTCACAATCAGGCAACCAACAGTTATTTTAAAAACAACTACGATTTCGCTAAATTGCTTAAGATGCACATTGAGACATGGCAGCTATTCCTATCAATATTTTTGTGATAAATTCTGATAAATAGTGATATAATAGTTTTCTTGTTCAAAATCATTAGATTATAATATATAGCTAACGACCAAAATGCAGAACATCGCCTAATCTATTGAGTTTATCTTCAATTTTGAGGAAAAAGGAGTTGCAAGTCCCAGTTCCACCACCTACTCCACTTTCACAGAGCATGCATAACTCTAAAAACTTAAAACTGTGGAAAAGAAAAAAAGGTTTTATTCTTCTCTTACCTTACCCAAGAATATGAAAGATGTATAGATGTCAGTGATGGAATGGTTTGGAAAACAGGGAATTGAGTTGGGCCAACCTTAACAGATCTTTTAAAATTATTCGTCGGCTCACAGGAAGGAAGTGATCAAATGTAATAGAAATTTTGATATTCCTACCGAATAGACCCTTGTCCATAGACGATTGAAGAAAAATCTAACCCTTACTATTTGACTTTTATACTTTTTCAAATTCATACATTAAATCTATTTATCCCTTTATTATAATAAAAAGAATCAATAGATGGCTCATCAAATCAAGTCCGTGGAAGGAGTTTGTTTTTTGGGGATAGGCTTGATTAGCTCTTCGAATTGGGTAGGTTGCATGTTGGAAGCGTTGAATTGCATTGTACCGAAATTCATCATGTCTAGTCCTGAGGCGTTTGACATTCCGCTCATTGTGTTAAAAGTCGTTGGCTTGCTATTACTGAACATCTCCAGAGGATTTGATTTTTGTGTCAATGTAACAGATGGAGGTTGAGGCTTTGGTTGATTGATATTCAAATTAGAATAGTTCGTGGTTGCAAAAAGTTGTTGCATTGTGTTAAAACTCATTTATGCATTTTCATTGCTCGGAAACTGTTGATTGATTTGAGTTTGAGGTGGGAGTTGAAAAGATTGATTTGATTGAGGTTGGACGGAGGGTTGGCTAAAATTAAACATGTCGGGCTCGTTGAAGTTGTTGGTTTGGAATAATTTTTGCATGGTGTTGAAATCATTGATATTGATGTCGGTGAGAGGGTTATTTATAATGTTCACTTCAGGAGGCTTAACTTCATTTTCAAGAGTCAAAAGGCTTTAAGGTTGATTGGTAGTGGGCTATTTATTTATCTTTTTTTTACTGAAATTAGCAGGCTATATTTTGGATGGTTGACTCCCTAAAAAATTAGATGAAAGATCGATCTATCCTTTTTGCTGCGACAGGTTAAAGTTAGTTGTTGCAAACGATTTAGAGTTTAATTGATTTGGCTGATTGCTTCCAGCATTAAACGCGTATCCTGTTGTATATGTTGACGTATTAGGGCTGGAACCGAAATTAAAAGCTAGATTATTTCCCGCGAAAAGGTTAGTGAGGTCATTATTGTTATTCTTTTGCTCAGATACTGCCGGCTGCACAATTTTGGGAGGCGAAACGTTCTTTGGTTATTATGCGAAGAAATCAACCTCGTTATTCACAGGTTGAGAGCTTACATTAAGGGATTTAAAAAGCTATTGCATATTTCCAAGCTCATCATTTTTGCCCATTACTATAGTTGGCTGAGGTTACTCTTGGACAAATTAGAAAAGCGACTGTGCTGGGCCTTTTTCGATTTTACTCTACCCAATTAAATTAAAATCAAGACTAGTATCCGTCTTTTAAGTTTTGGAGGGTTCATCATCATCCAGAAGACTTGATTTTTTTGCAACTGCATTCTCTTATTAAATTGGTCTCAGTTACTTGACTTATTTCTTTGGTTTTTCCTCAGTGGCGGCATCCCCAAAATAATTTGGAAAAGCTGAGCTTCCAGCAAAAGCATTCCACCCCTCTGACTCAGATGATGCTTCCTTTTCTTTTTTCTTTTTATTCATTCCTCCAAAAGCTCCAATATTCAGCGATACCCTTTTGTTTCCAGTATTGAGCTGATTAAAATTTACCTTAATATCATCGACCTCTGTCTCATACTTTTTAAACTCTTAGTTTGTTTTTTGCTGAGTGTACAGATGGGAAAAAACTTTATTGTTTAGCCTCAGCTCGAAGCTTTCTCCCTGCTGAATGAGGTTAAGTGCAAAACCATCGAGAGTGAAGGGGTATTGGAAAGATACGTTGATTGGAAGCTAATTTTAAAGGACAACCTTCCGATCGACAGTGATCTTCAATTTACCAGAAATAATTGAAAAGTCTAGAACAATGGTATGGAACTTTTCCTTGAGGGAAAACTCCCAAGTATATCTTTTCTTGCTGCTTGCCACGTGTCTGCCCACCTCTTAAATTTAAAACCGAATGGCTTGAATCTGCTACATATCAATTTAAATATAGCTCAGGAATATCGATTATTGCCTAGCAGAATTTACAATTAATTGCTTCAATCATTGGTCTATGCCAATCTAAATATCACATAAGAAGAGAAATCAGTTAATTACAAAATACATTAAAAATCATCTGCTTTAGAGGTGCCCACCTTCCAGCTGAGATAATGCTTTCTCAATATAGGACTGATACTTTTGGGGTAGTTTTTCCATTAGTAGCATCATTTTTTTCAGCAAGGCCTGATTGGGCTCTGTCTTGCAATGGCTAAGTTTCTCCATGTATCTGAATCTACTTGCTGGATCCAGACATAGTCCGCCAATAGTTGCACCTTCCTCTTGCGAGAATAGGTCCATCTTAATCGACTTTTTCTGTTCACATTCAAAGAATTCAATCGACATCACTTATAAATTAATTATACTATCATTCTATTTAAAGTATTTAAGCACCGCCCTTAATAATGATATGTTTCTGATAGCAATTTAGGAGGCAAAACTATTACAAGTATTATAATTTAGGACAGTCACATAGAAGGTTGTAATGAATAGAGCTGAATCAGTAAGACGAATCAATGCCCCACACCTCGATTTCCTCAATTACGAAGTCTTATTTTTTGGAAAGAATGTCTTGATTGCCGAAAGTGTGAGTGCTGCTGGAGCTGCCTTTATCCATATCTTTCTTGATGAAAATGCCATATTTGAAGCCCATCCCTATTCCTATTCCCATATCTTTCTCAATATAGACAAAAGTTTCATTTTTGCCAGTCCATAGATATATTTCCGGTTTTATATTTTCTTCTTTAAATGTAAAGATGAACATCTCCCCTCTTCCTGTCTTGCCAGTCTGCAAATTTTATATCAGGAATGCGCCAAATTTATATCCTTTATACTCTTTGATCAGAATAATGGCTGGTTCGATATTCTTTGATTTTTTTAGGAAGGTATTGAAGGATGTGCCGTCGCGTGTTGAACCATACACTTTAGTCCAGTTATATAGCTGGTATATTACGGGCATTGACAGTACTATATTAGAAAACTAATCCTTGCTAATAATGTCGGAAGGCTCTGCTAAATTTCCAAAGATAGCGCTGGAAGGGATAACCCTATTAAGCTCTGGTCTGAGCTGACTTTCTTCTGTTCTGGGAATGATGTTTTCGTGGATAATATCGAAAAAGGGTATATTGGTAAGTCTGTTCTTCTCTTCCCCCTAGTCGAGCTCTCCTTTTGAAGCTACATTCTCCAACAATACTTGAACTTTCCCTACAAGTTCCTCAGCCATATCAAGGCCAGATCTTTCTTCACAACTATGAACCGAAAAAGATATTGAAGCAATTGCTTTATGATCCAATTTCAACTGTTTCAGCCTCTCCTTGTATTTTTTCTATATTTTAATGTTACCCACTCGATAGAGCAAGAATTGCACCACACTTATCTTCGAAGGCACCTCACTCTCGCCCATCTCTGGGATCTACATGAAGGTTGCATCTTGAATATCCACCGTTTCTACGATTGCATTGAACTTTAGTAGCCGTTAGACTCAGTTATTAAGATTTATACCTGTAAATTTGTCAATGTTTTGTTTGTCATCGAGTGTGGGATTGAAAATAAGGTAGTTTGAGTTAATTGTCAGGCTACCTCGAATATAGCCTGATAGCCCTGCATAATACGACACCGAATATTTTAGGTTAATAAACTAATGTGCATTCTATGTTGGTTTTAATAGCTGACTAATTTTAATATTGCTCAGCTGTTCGGAAGGCGCTTCTTCTAGTTTTGAGAGATCAGTTCCTTCAGGCAGTTTGATTTTCTGAGATCAGCATAAAATTACCATTCCTGGATAAAGGTTTCCGCTTATGTTATTTATTTCTTTGATTGTATTCTCATTGATGTCCAGTTTTATAGCTATGCCGAAGAGGGTGTCGTTTTAGTTCGTGACGTATTCAACGTATTTCTCTTCGCTTTGAGGGAAGAATTGATAGTAAAGGGGATGAGAGGGAGTCACCTCCTCCTCTTGCGTATACCCCTCGTTCCAATCATAGTACTGTGGCACATTCTCATTGAGATCTATTTTGAAACTGATCTTGTCGTATTTCTCCTCTTCGTTGAGGTTGGAATCACGGCTGAACATCTTAAGCAGAAACATCTTATATTTATTATAACATATCTAATAACCAATCATACAAACACTCCGCATAAGCGGTTATCTATTATACGAGTATTAGAGTTTTGATTATATACGACTGCTTAGATCAGTGTTACTCATAAGATGGATTAAAATTGACTCTATTATAATTCAGCAATGGTGGATTAATTTTGTTTTTGGGACGCAAAAAGTATCGAGGACACTTACATAATTATAGCCAATACAGTGGTCGCTTTCTTTATTACTGTATATAGCTGCGGCAGCCTGCTTCGCCTCTTCCGACTTAAAGAAAAGATGTCTAAATAGAATTGGAAAAATATTCTCACTCTAAATATATACATCTCAAGCTGGGGATTAAGCATTTCATCTGTTAATCATAGTATTCTTAATACAAAGTGCCTACTCCATTGAAACTTTCTTCACTGAGTTAAATACCTCTCCTCCTCCCACTGATATCTCGCCATACTCTTTCAAGTTTTGCATACTTGATAAAATTCCTGCATTTATGATCCAGACGATCTTTCTGACAATCTGCTTCTTCAAGTATAGAATTATCTATCATACAGTTACCAAGGGTTGATGGCGACAATCGATGCTAAAACCTTTACTAAATCCGAATTAAATTTTATGAAAGGAGCTGAGTATTTCTTCAAGGGAAGAATCTGGATAATTATTTGTGGAATTATTGCCATTCTTATCTTTTCAAGCCGAGAATAAATTTGGACATCGTCAACGATGTAATTTTCTGTTTACTGCGAGAAATGTTTTTATCGAATTGGCTGATAGCATTATCACTTGCGGCATATTGATCCGATCCCTCGGAATATATATGAAGAAACTTGAAAGAGAGTCAAGCATGACCAGTTCTGAAAGGAAAAAGGTATCGATTGAGGCACTCAGGTTGAAAGATAATATAAAATAATGATAGTTACAAGTATTTTGGGAGTATTGGTCAACATCACCTATCTCCTGATCTTTCCCTTGACGGGACACATCGGACAGTGCATATAATCTTTCGATCATCACCTCTAGTAAGTCTATTCTTATAAAGGTTCAGCATTGGACATACAATTTTCGGGATAAGCTGTCTGAATTTTATCCCTCTCATCTGGATACTGTACGTCTATAAATTCTCCTCCCACTAAGAGACAGGAATATAGAAACAGATAATCAATTGTAATCATATTCCTCCTGATAGTTCTCTTTTATCTTGAATTTAATTATTTAATGGACGCGTAAGCTGATCTGGAACACCATCTTCAGCCAGATGAGGCTGTCCCCCATAAAAACTCAGAAGATAATAACAACGGCTACGACTAGAAAGAGGAAAAGCTGCAGCAACGCAGAAAGGAAGATGCCAAGTCTATCTTCATCGAAAATGTAGATTATAAATCCACCAAGGAAGATTTATAGTTGATATTTGAAGACTGTGGGACCATTACAAGAGTCACAATTCTCAAGGATCCTTTTACAAAGCAGCCCAAAGGATGTGCTTACCTCTCTTTTGATAAGGAGACAGATGTGGATATGGCTCTCAATTTGAGCGGTACTAGACTGAGAGGAAGAGTAATTAAAGTTCAGAGAAAGAGGACAAACATTGTAGGAATGTCTAAATCTACACCCAATGACCGCAAGTACGATATGATCAGCCAGATGGTGATGCAATATCGTACGCCAGCCAATTTTAGAGGTAAACCCCGAGGGCGTGGTAAATGATCGTTCCAAATAACCAATCACTGATAACCATTTAAAGTTATCAAAATCTATGAACTCCTAATATTTAATTTTTGTTTAATTATTTTTAAAATGAAACGCAAGCCTTGCTTGAAAGACGAGAAAGATGCCGTCTTGATGACTGAAAGTAATTTGAAAATATGTCTAAGCAACCAAGAATAGGCTTTTGAAACACTCGAACTTAATGAATCGCTGCACTTGCAGTACTATAGTTTCTCAAACATTGATAATTTACATCCATTCATAAAGCTGCATAGTCTCTTCCTTAACAATAACGTCATCGAAAAAATTGAAAACTTGCAAGCGCTTACAGAGTTAAAAACACTTAATTTGTCATACAATCGCATTAAGATCATTAATAATATTAACCATCTCCATCAGTTGTATACCCTCGACCTGTCCAACAATCAAATTTAGTCAGTTTAAGGCAAATAATTAGAAGGATTAGATGATCTACATACTTTGAAACTGGGAAACAACAGACTTAATTCATATGATGCCATTAAGGGAGTTAGTGCACTCTCAGGGTCATTAACCTACCTTGATCTTGCTGGAAACGAGTGTCTCGATTATAATCTTATGATGTATTCAGAATTATTGGCTAAAATGAAAATTACTGTGCTTTCTTTGCAGAATACACTCATGAGCAGATCAGTGCCAAACTATCGTAAAACAACTATTAATGCAATTAAGTCATTGCTGTTCTTGGACTAAAAGCCAGTCACTGAGGATGAAAGACTCTTAGTAGAAGCCTGGATGAAAGGAGGAATTATTTTGTAAAAATAAATGCGGCAAAAGATAAGATAAAAGCAAGTATAAAAACAGAGTAAAATATATAGTTAGATGGAAGAGCGTAATCTCATCGTGGAGGGAAAACGCAAAAGAGTGGTCTAAAAACTGACCCATGCTGAACAGTAAAAACTTGGCAAGTTAAATAAATTTAAAAGCAGTTAATAGTATGATCTTTCAGAGGAGGACGAAAAAACCATTGTCAATCTTAATATTGAAGATCTTTAAAAATATTTGGAACTCATGGTGGAAGCAGTGAAGTATACAGATTTGGACAAATAGCTGGGAGATGGAAAAGTGTAACTTCCAAAAATGATCATTGATAATTAAACTCCCACTGCCATATACGTCTACAATGTCACTCAGGAACAACTTCCACTCATCATTCAGCATTACTACCCCAACTAAACGAAGCCAGTATTGATAGTCAACTATGAAAAGCCTTAAGAGGCTAGATGGATTAAATAATATGACTAATTGCTGCATTCTATTTATGAGCAGTCGAGGGGAAACATAGATATGGTGGTTCCGCTGTTTAATTTATAAATTTATGATTTTGACAGAAACGTCAGTCGAAAGGTCAGAAGATTTGAAGTTGAAGAATTAAAGGAAAGACTGAGCGGCATGAGAGCACAGTAATAGCAAAGACAAAGATCAATCGAAGCGCTATATGAATTAGATTGATGATTTGAATTGGTATGCATTCATTTAATCACAATACAGTATTTTAGCGTAAAATAAATTTATTAAAGTCACTATTTTATTATAAAGAAAGTGCTTTTATTAATTGTGGCTTTCTCCTATTCATGGAGTTGAATGTTTGATAGATTCGTCCAATAGTATCAATTTTGATTGTTTGCTATCTTTATCAATAAAAAACTAAGCATTTGCTGAGTCTTTGAGATCCAAAAGATATAAATTCAATTTTATATGGGGAATTCCAAGTCATAGGAGTATAGCTCCTTGGTAAAGCATCGAGACAGCAGCTAATGGATTGTATTGTAAGATAAAGATGTTTACGAAGTTTGGATTAATAAAGCCACATCTAAAAAGTATATTGTTTACCCCATCGATGCTAGTGAAATTGAGTCCGAGTAAAAACTGCAGCTTTATAACTTTAGACAACAAAATCATGCCAATTTGGTGACCATTTAATGCATTCTCATCGATTACCCTACATAGCTATGCTCTACTTATAAAAATTGCTATTTACTTGTTGAGTTTATTCCCATGAGGCTTAATACGTTTCGACATACTTTAACATTCTAAGAATCTCTAACTGTGCTCGACGCTGCTCTTATGGGATATAGTGTTTTGAATTATATCTATGGACCTCTCTTGACTTCTTAAGAAATGATTTGCTTTAATGAATAGGGTCGACCCAAAGTATGGATTAATGAAAATTTATCTCTGAATGAGCCTTGCAAAAAAGCAAAGATGGACTAATCAACCATCAAAGAATCAAATACCCTATCATAAAGTTTAAATGCTGCTGAAGATTTATTAAAATCAAAAACTTATGAGTGTTTAAGATACATATTTAAGATAGTGGAAGACGCCTCCATATAAAACTTTCCTGTTGAATTTATGATATAATTTGGAAAAATCCGTAATTTTGACGATGGCTAATAGCTCATATCAAATTATTGCAGAAA
>Ga0302188_10001402_pt1 | contig 18907 bp, 10 predicted proteins | sample II_Bog_E2_1_FD_198783 | JGI IMG/M metagenome (GOLD analysis project Ga0302188, IMG submission 198783) | Peat permafrost microbial communities from Stordalen Mire near Abisko, Sweden - II_Bog_E2_1 | ecosystem: Environmental > Terrestrial > Soil > Wetlands > Peat | place: Sweden: Abisko...
AGCCCACCAAGGGGATTGTGTTGACAAAGCTCTCGCGAAAGGCCGGCGATACGATGGATGAAGAAACGTATATGAAATTCCTCAAGCAAAACCGTCCTGATCTCTCCGATTCCGAACTGCGTGCCAAGGCGGACAATTGGTGGCGAATCAAGTCGGGTGAAACAACCAAATAGCTCGCTCATACTCAGAGTGAGGGTGGACCGTTCAATCAAAGTAAACGATAAAGAACGGTCCACCTCGCACAACGGAACGTGTCAGAGGTTCTGGCCGAAGAAACGGAAGCAAGATAAGCTTGGTAATTGCTTCGAAATGAACCGGCTTCTCGTCTAGAATAAGCGACTTGTTCCCAACCCACCTGCTGAGTGACTGCATCAATCGGCTGTCCGCGCACCTCCAAGGGCCGGTCCCCATTATTGCGTATCACGAGATTGGAGGAGACGCGGAGTATCCTGGTGGTCCTCGATACGATATTCACGGGATCAACATCTCGGTTGCTGCGTTCCGCCGCCAACTTGAGATAATGTATGCCAACGGGTTCCGACCGGTAAATACGTGCGACTTGATTCTCAGGAGGTTGGATCTTCCTCGGGGCAAGCGTCCGATCGTTTTGACTTTCGATGACGGGAGGGCGACCCAGTTTCGCTATCTTGCCAACGGCCGAGTAGATCCGCAGTGCGCCGTCGGCGTCATGCTCGCGTTTCATCACGATCACCCCGACTGGCCATTGCGAGGCAGCTTCTACCTTATTGCCGGCTCAGATCTGAACGGAGTCCCATTTGACCAAGAGGGGCTGGAAAGACTGAAGGTTCGCCAGTTGCTGGATTGGGGTTTTGAGATTGGAAACCACAGCCTCACGCACCCTAGCTTTCGATTCCTGCGGCGTCGGCAAATTGTGCCTGAGGTAGCGGGATGCGACGCTTACTTGAAGAAGCTCGTACCCGGCATCGACGTTCAAACCCTTGCGTTGCCATATGGCCAACTTCCTGTGAACTCCCGCAGTTTGCCTGCCCTGGTGGAATCGAAAAGTAATTCGGAAAGATATCGTAATATTGGCGTCCTTTTATTCGGAGGGGGCCTTTGCCCATCGCCTTATTCAAGTCAGTTCGATCCATATAAGATTCCCCGGATTGGCCCCAAACCTGGCTATGTGGAGTCGATTCTCATTAAGCTGAGCCGATAGAAAGCCGCATCGAGGTTAAACCTACGGGCCCTGAGCACTAAGAACTTGCTCAAGTCCCTCCGAATGGTCTGATCGATGTTCCCAAGACCTTGGTGTAACGACATTACGTAATAACATATTGGCCCGTGAAAGAGTGATATTAGGGTAGGGTCCTATCATGGACGGCAACTGGCTTTGCCAATCGCTCTGTAGATTTTCGATTGGTCTGATTCTCTCGGCATCGATGATATTGGCCGCATCGGCAGGCAAATCCCCTGATTTCTGGAAATCCGACCCCGGTGGACACCTAAACGAGCTCCGAGACGGACGTCTCACACTACTGCCGGCAGATGAAAACTGGGGGAGTGCGGAGGCTTCGAGTATCGCTTCATTTCCGTTCTGGAACGAGCAAGGAGCCAAGGTCCATATACGACTGAAACTAGGTCAGGTGACCCGTGGGGCAGGGTATGAGGTTTTTGTAGGCTTTGTCCCAGACGGTGTGGAAGGGGGAATACAAGCCTCCGATAACGTTGTTGGAATATCTATCGTCCGAAACGGGGCGAAGCCGACGCTTTCGATAGGATTGACAAGGAAAGAGGCAAGCAGTACGAATCCAAACGTTCGGGGAGATCAATTTGGGAACTTGACCTACTACGGCGGCTGGCCGGGTACCGAAGTTCCCCTGGCGACAGATTCGCTGGATGTGCGTCTCACGATCAACGGTGAAGCGGTCCAAGCTCAGGTTGGTTCGACATTCTCGGAATCTCGCCCGATCGGTCTTACTGCCAAGTTGTGGCCGAGTGCTCACCTAGCTGTTCGGTGCAAAAACGTGAATGACGGACGAGGCTCGGTAACCGTGGACCAAGTCAGCGTCGATTGCCCCCAGCAGATCGGCAATTTTGTCCGGCCGATCGATTTAAGGTCAGTCGTCAATATGGGCTTTAAGGATGACGTCAAAGGGGATCAGAAAGGAGGTTGGACTGATCAGGGAGAGAATGATTTACGAAATATCACTCCAGGCCTTCAGATGATCCATTCGGTTCCCTTCGACATCATCGACCCTCAGGCAAACGGGGGCAGGAGTTGCCTGATGCTCTACTCAACAAATCGGGATTATTTTCCAAAGAGTGCCGGACCAGTCTTCATTCACGAAAAGGCAAACTCTCTGTTCTTTCTGCATTCATCTGCATGGGCGCATACCAAAGCCCAAGCGGCCAAGTATTTGGTCGATTATGAGGATGGAACACGTGTGTCGATCGCGATTGTGATTGGACAGCAAATCGATGATTGGTGGGGCATGGGACCAGTTAGCAACAAAAATGCAGGAGTCGTAATGCGCGTTAGGAACGACTCAAGTTTGAGCGGATCTGTCGGTATTTATGGTTTTCGCTGGATAAATCCTAATCCGGACAAGACAATTCGTTCACTTGAGTTTCAGTCTGCGCTGGGGGAGCCGGTTGTTGGGATTTTGGCCGTGTCCCTTATAAAACCAGGAATAGGCGTGGAGCAGGAGAGGGTTCTTCAGGCTGCCTTTCAACCGGATGCGGTCGTCGACCTAAAGCGCTTTCCACCGGACAAGGACCAGATTTCAGATCAAGTTACGCTCCAAACCGCGAAGTCGGGTGATCCGTTTGTTTTTTCGGTCGCTGGATCCTATAGCGGGGGAGGTGGTGGGAAGGCGATGCTCGATTTACCCGGATATTCTCCGTTGATTGAATCGATGGGAGGAATATCGAGATTCCCGTATGGCCTAGAAATCAGCTTCTACTTCTGGCCGTACACCGCCATGGACTGGTATCCAGTTCTCGGAAAAAAGGGCGGGACTTATGGGACGATTGAGCGCTGGTACTACAAATACGGGGGGCCACAGGACACATTAAGCTATCAAACGATGTTATCGGAATATAAAGCGAAAGGGCTTAAACTTGACCTGCTCCTGAATTGTCATGCAATGTTTAATGGTCGCGATTTTGTCTATGTGAAAACACTGCCTGAAGACAAAATGAGAACTCAAAACCCCCTGGACGAGGGGGTCTTCAATCGTGAGAATCTCGCGGCAATCGTTCGAAACAATGGCGCCCTTGTGGACTATGTCATTCGAAACGGCTATCAAGACACGGTTGCTTTTTGGGAGATGGATAACGAGCGGTGGGATATGCCCGGCGCCGAATACGCAGAGGTTGTTGCCGCCCACGTGAAGATGCTTCGAGCAAAGTTGCCAAAGGCAAAGGTCATTGTCTGCCTCGGGGAACTTGGACCGTATTCTAGTAATCCAGAGGGATCGCATGCCATAACTTGGAGTCGAGATCTTCTATCGAAACTTCGAGAGTTGGGGATGAACAATCAGATCGACTACTTTGCTCCCCACATCTATCCAAATCTATTCGATCACGCAGGGGAAATCACCCAAAACTATCTTCAAGACTGGAGTATTCGTAACATTCGGCGGAGCCTCGACTACATGTCGGCAATGCTGGATCGTTTTGGTTTCAATAACTCCAAGTTCTTCGTGTCCGAATGGGGCGCCCAATCCGACGAACTTGGCGACCAGAGCCATAACGAGTTGATCACGTCGATGGCAGCCGCAATTGCTACCGCCAAAGACATGATGGCGATTCTCGCGCACCCAAGAGTCCAAGGCTCAACTTGGCACCAGTTCTTTGCCTCCTCGTACGTCAGTCCGGAGAAGAAGACGCCAATCAGCCAATGGGGCGAACAGACAGTATATTTCGTGCCAAAGAAGGGCTTTGTTTCAACTCCGCCGATGCAGGCAATGAAGATGCTGACCGCATTCGGGCGATTCGGCACGTTGGTCCCCAGGAAATTGGATGTCCCTTCAGGAGTGCATTACCTCTGCTGTAAGGGCGCGAAAGGGGATGCCTACTACGTTGTCAACTCAACCCCGAATGCGGTGGCGATTCCCATTACGGGACCGGTTCATCGGCGGTCGCTCTTCGCTCCAACTGTTGCTGCCATCTCAATTGGCCGATACGGAAGTTACGGGGATGCGCCGGGAGACATTCATGAGATCCTCGCTCAGGACTTTAAGGATGCAACAGTGCCCCCGTTTTCGGTAAACGTTCTGGAGGTGGCTCGCTAGCCGGACTACCTTCAGGGTGTTCCAGGAGTGTAGAGATGGGATTGTCGCATTACGAGCTTCGGAGTAACATCAATGACTCTAGCGGGGATGTCCGGAGATTGAATTCGTTCGCGGAGCAAAGACCAAGCTATTCTTCCGATCTCCTCAAATGGGATTGACTGGGTCGTAAGGGGGGGATCGAAATAATCTGCGTCGATATCATCGCACCCGATGACGGCAACGTCTGAGCCCACTTTCAAGCCGGCTTCTCGGATTGCTCGATAGGTACCGGAGGCAATCTCGTCATTCAGACAAAAAAGCCCGTGTGGCCAACGATTTGAACCAACGTATTCCCTAAGCGTTAAGAAGTCATTAGAGGGACAGTCGGCCGGGACGTCGATCAAGATTTCTGGGCGTCTGGTTTCCGAAATGAAGGAGCGATAGGCTACGAGTCGTGGATCGAGGGGGTCCAAACTCGAGACCTTTCCAATGCAGCCTATGCGCTCGCAACCAACTTGCCCAAAGGCTTTCATGGCTTCTTCTGCACTTGACCTCATATCCAGTCTGAGCGAATCTTGCCGGGTATCTGGTTTGGGTGAGATTTGGACAAGCGGAAGAATCTTGTCTAATTCCGCCGGCACAATGCGTGATGTGCAGAATGCGCCATCGGCCAAAGAAGCTACCGCACTAGGGTCCGTAGACTCTCCGAAGACGACCAAGTCATGATCGTCCTCCGCCAGAACGCGATGGAACTGACGGGCGAGCCGGTTGGAATAGGCGGCGCCAAACTCATAGTCGATCAATGCGATTAAACGGGTCTTGCCCGTCGCTAATGCCCGAGCCAACCGGTTGGGTTTATAGCCAAGTTCGTCCGCCGCTTTTCTTATGCGCGCGGCCGTGGCTGACGCAACTCGGTGCCCTTTACGTCCGGTTAATACTGACGACGCGGTCCCAAGAGAGACGCTGGCTCGTCGAGCAACTTCCGACAAGCTGGAAGCCATATGCCTTATATGATAGCTGAAAAAGCGCTTTTTCAGTCCCGAATCTACGAATTAAACGGGAGAGCACATTTCAACAAGCACCACGAAAGATGTGATTGGAACAAGCGCGACTGACCAAAGGATAGCACGATCGCTAGCTTCTTAAAGTGGGTGATACCGACTATTGAGTGAACTCGAAGTGGTTCCCAGGATTTAGGGCCAGGTTCTTAACCCAATCCCTCGCTTTAAGTGGTTGGTAGTTCCGCTCGCTTCGAAGGTTCACATAGCAGGACCCCCTATGATGCCAAAGACCTGAATGGCTTGCTTGTACCCATAGCTCTTGAATTCTTTAATCCCATTGAAAGAGACTTGATCTTCAGATCGGGGCTTTCGACCCAGCCTGGGCATAACTGACCGCGATCACAATCCTACCTAAGAGTTTCTCGAACCTGACATCATTCACGCAGGGGCAGGTGAGGTCAGTTGCGCATTCTTCCGAGTGAAAAGAATCTGCAAGAACCCGGTGCGAGCGGTCCGATGCTTTACGTCAATTGCCTGCTTCAGCGTGAGAACGTTTACCGCCGAAGCTGGAAACGATCATAGAGTCCCGTCTTTGGAGGAGACACATGACTAAAAGGGAATGCCAGCGACGGGGTTCCAGCTTGGTCCCCTTGATGAACAATGCCGGCCCTAAACTAAAGGTTTGACCAAGGGTGGCCGGTGAAAATAGTTTTGGGGTATCCTTGAGAATACGTATTCACAGGCGAAACGTCATGTTACTTAATCGAATTTCCACGCTTCCGCGAACTGATCTTCAACTTCCTTTCGCTCTTGAGCCTCTCAAAAAGATCGCTCTCAATATGTACTGGGCTTGGCGCCAAGAAGCAATCGAGCTCTTTCGTGAAATTGACCCGCTGCGATTCGACACCGGTACTCCTCCGGTCGCCCTTTTGCGAGAGACCGCGTCTTTGGAGCGCTTGTCGAACGACCCCACCTACGTTGCCCGGGTTGAAAGAGTTGCTCAAAGCCTGGATGCCTATCTGGAAGCGCCAGACCGTAAGTGGGAAGGGTTAAGTCACGACAACCCTATTGCCTATTTCTGCGCCGAATATGGAATTCATGAGTCATTTGCCCAATATTGCGGGGGCTTGGGAATTCTTGCCGGTGATCATTGTAAAGAAGCTTCCGATCAACACCTTCCGTTTATTGGAATTGGCTGCTTCTATCGCTTGGGTTACTTCCGACAAAGTATCGACTTCGAAGGGAGACAGGAGCACGTCTACACCGAATTCGATTATCGGGATCATGCCTTGGAACGAGTCGCCAACCCATCGGATGGGAAAGCGTTGTTGGTCGAACTTGAACTTCCGGGTCGAAAGCTCTTTGTGGCAGTGTGGAGGCTGGCGATCGGCAGAGTTCCACTCCTGCTCATGGACACAAATGTGCCCGAGAATACACCCGAGGATCGGGCAATCACCGCTCAGCTTTACATGCTCGGTCGTGAAACCCGCTTCTTACAAGAGCTTGTATTAGGAGCCGGCGGCGCAAGGGCACTCAGCATCCTAGGAGTTGTTCCCAGCGTCTACCATATGAACGAAGGTCACTCCGCACTGCTGCTGGTGGAAAGACTTCGCAGACTCGTGTCAAACGGTGCGACTTGGAAACAGGCATGCGATGAAGTTCGTAGCCGATCCGTTCTGACGATTCACACTCCTGTTCCAGAAGGCAATGAGCGATTCGATACCCGCCTTGTGCGGTCTGTTCTGGAACCGATCATCGAAGGCACGACGATTAAACTCGCCGCCCTTCTGAAGTTGGGTCGGGATTCGATCAATGATCCCAATACGTTTGACATGACCGCCTGTGCCTTGAGGCTATCTCGTGCCGCCAATGGAGTGAGCATCCTGCATGGTCATACCGCGCACAACACATGGCATCCGGTGGTGGGACTTCCAATCGGGGCGGTCACCAACGGCATTCACCTCCCATCATGGCTTGGCCCTGAGGTGAGGGTGCTTTGTGAGAAAGCCGGGGCATCTTTTGAACCCGCAACCGTGGTTCCGGCGACCCCGCGAGACATGGGTAGGAGCGTATGGCAACAGGTCGCATCCATCGACGATTCCGCACTATGGAATGCTCACACAGCCCAAAAGCGGGCTCTCGTTGAGTTTGCCAATGCGCGATTGCTCAAACATCATATCCGACACGGCGAGTCGCCGACTCAACTGAGGGAATTGGCCTCTCAATTGGATCCCGACGCCTTTATCATCGGATTTGCGCGACGCTTCGCGCCCTACAAGCGTGCGGGACTTCTGTTCACCAATCCAAGGCGACTTCTCAAGATGTTTAACGCTTTTGGTCGGCCTGTTCAACTCATCTATTCTGGGAAGGCGCATCCCGGTGATCGAGTCGGTCAGGGTCTAATTCGGGACGTCTATGAAATGACCCTTGATACGCAGTTTAAGGGCAAGGTTTTCGTCCTTGAGGATCACGACATCGCAATTGGCCGGGCCTTAGTCCAGGGAGTTGATCTTTGGATCAATAATCCCCTTAGGCCACTGGAAGCTTCCGGGACCAGCGGAATGAAAGCAGCCGCCAACGGTGTTCCGAACGCTTCGATATTGGACGGCTGGTGGGACGAAGCATTCGAAAACGGGGCGGATGGCCCAAATGGGTTTGCAGTGGGTCAAAGAACGAACCAGCGAACGCGAGCATCTCAGGACAAGTTTGATGCTGCGTCTCTCTACCGGGTACTCGAAGACGAAGTGCTGCCGCTGTTTTGGTCTCGCGATTCCTCTGGCGTGCCAAAGGGATGGATTCCAGTAATGAAACGTGCCATGGCGACCAGCCTGTACGCGTTCTCGACCTTGAGAATGATCGAGGATTATGCTAACGACATGTATGCCGATCCAAGCTAAGGACGAGACTTGCAACGACCTATCGATCGTCGTCTTATCTTGTGGTACTCGGTGCAAGGGGCGGACTTCTATTGGGGCCTATTCAGCTTATTGCCCATCATCGTTCAGGGCTATGCAACAGAATTGATCATTAGCGGTTAAAATCTCTCTTGGTGTACATACGCTCAGAGAACGACAATGAGGAGGCTCGCGCACGTCGATCTGCTGTTGATCGAAAGATCGAGGACCTTAAGCGTAACCTGAAGTCTGACAAGTCGTTTGAAAACCCCGAAATGGTGCTGGAATTGGCATCGCTACTTTGTTGGCGAGGCCATTCGCGTCAGACCTTCGACCTTCTTAACCCCCTCTTGAGTTTAGACTTGCCTTTGAGCATTCACTTCGAAGCTCGGCAATTGATCGCCGATAACTACTTTCGCCACGATCAATACGACATCGCGAACCGAACTTATCGCGAGAATTATCAATTCGCTCTGGGGGCTGGAGATGATTATCGGGCGGCACGTGCGCGTGATGGCATAGCTTGGGTTCTAATTGACGTGGGGCATTTCACAACGGGCGAATTTGTTGAAGCCGAACAGATCTTTACGGACAATTTGCACCTACACCGTAACGAGGGAATGTGGTTTGCAGAGGCGATGGGAGTGTACGGCCTGAGTCGAGCTGCCGCCGGCATCGGTGAATATGCTCGCGCTATTGAACTCGCCAACGCCTCGATCGAGTTGCTTGAAAAGAAGGGAGGCCACCACCTCATACAACTGCCTCTTCTGCAGCTTGCGAACGTATATCGAGACCGAGGGAGCTTCGATTCGGCGAGGCCCTTTTACGAGTCGGCAGTCAATGCCGCCGACATGAGTCAAGATCCATACCTTCAAGTTCTGACCAGCTATCACTTTGGTTGCTTGCTTCTCTTTGTCGGCGAGGGTGAAGAAGCGAGAGCTATGTGGCGAAACTCGTTGCCATGGATAGCCGAACTGGAGTTTCCCCGTCTCGGAAGTGAGACCTGTGGCCGCCTGGCACGAATCGCTGCCGAGCAAAATGATTTTGAAGAGGCTTATTGCCTGCAAATGAAGTCGCAGGAATACGGAAACCGTGTGGGTGTGATTTCCCCAATCCTTCAAAACCAGCAAATGCTGTTAAGGACTGCCATGGATCGCGCACATCAGCTTGAAGGAGAGCTGACCTACCTAAATGCCGGAATCGAGGCAAGTGAAGATGGCATTTTCGTACTTGGACCGCCTGAAACTGAAATAGTCGACGGCGACTTCGTCATTCGGTTCATAAACGACGCAGCAGCCCGAATGCTTGGAAGCAACCGGGCAAGCATAACGAACATCTTGTTGGGCACCGTCTGGCAGTCTCCCACTTCGAGAGACCTGATCGAACCAACTCTGGGTGTTTATAGGACGGGTGAGCGGCGCACGTTGGACCCGATATGCTTGGAGTGGACTAAGGAAAATCCGCGTTGGTACTCGGTCAAAATCGCCAAGATCTCGGATGGAATTGCATGGACGGTTAGCGACGTTACGGAGCGCGAGACGATGAGGCAACAGATCGTTGCCCAGCGAGACAGTTTAGGTCTTGCCAATTTGCGACTAACGGCGCTGGATCGCGAGAAGTCCGAGATGTTAGGTATTGCCGCTCACGATTTGCGTAGCCCGATCGGAAATATCCGCTCCTTGTGCGATTTGATCCCTACCGACGACCCTCACGTGGCGGAACTGACCAGCATGATCCAGGTGTCATCAGATTCGTTGCTCAATCTCATTGAAGACCTGCTTGATGTGGAACGGATTGAGCAGGGACAATTCGAATTGGAATTTGGACCCGTCGACGTGTCTTGTCTTTTGACACAAACGATCGGCTGGTTTTCTGCGGAAACGGCACAGAAGCGGATGGAGATTCGCCAGTCCGGACCTAGGCTAGTCGTTCGCGCCGATGAAGGCGCTGTACAGCGAATCATCCAGAACTTGATTTCCAACGCGATCAAGTTTTCCTGTGCGGACACTGAAATCAGCGTTTCCACTTCAGTGAAGGGTGAAATGGGGCGAATTGAGATCCGGGACCAGGGCCCAGGCATCTCCGAAAATGATCACCGAAAGCTTTTCGTGAAGTTTGCCCGGCTATCCGCTCGTCCGACTGCGGGCGAATCCTCCACCGGATTGGGGCTCTCAATCGTCAAACGCCTCGCTGAAGCGATGGGTGGAAGAGTTGGGTGCCTCTCGATTCTTGGGGAGGGGTCGACATTTTGGTTCGAACTTCCCTGGATAGCCGACGACTGAAAGGGTCCAGGACTCGCTGTCGGCGTCTGTTAACAATTGCCTGATTTTAGGCCCCATCCACTTGCATCGAGCTAGTTGTGCGCGTCGACTTAGAATCGACGAATATGTTCGTCCGCGATTTCGATCGCCCGTAACAAATCGCGCATAGGATTGCGTCCAAGAAACATCGTGTCAGAGACTAGAATGCGACTTCGATCGATTGGGTCGGCGCTGGCGTTGGCCTACATTGGGCGCCTTGCATCGGCTCAGGAATCATACGACCATTGGACGATTGAAGCCATGGCTGCTCAGGCAAGGATCGTCTTCAGGGGGACGATAACGGATCTGTCTCGAATTGAGTTTGATCCAAAGCCTGGCCAGCCGCTAAAAGTACGGAACATGCTCACACTTGGGGTTGCGGAGCGGTTTAAGGGTTCGCCAGATCGATGGATGACGCTTGATCGTGAAACGGTAGCGTCCGATGGGCGGTACGAACTATGGCTCAAGAATAAGACTGCGTTGCTTTGGTTCACCTTCTCTGAAGAAGATCCCCGGCCCTTTCCAGGATCGGTGATTGGACCGGGACTAAAGCTTCCCGCCGGGCAATCTTGGACGGCAATTCATCTTAGCCCGCCTGATCCGGCGGAGTTTGCCGCCGATCCTCGTGCCTCAAAGGGCACATTCTCGATGGATTTCAGTGTTCTTAACACCGATGCGGAGAAGTTGGAAGCGACAAGAAAGTTCCTAAAGAATAATCCCGGGGCAACCAAAGTTTGCCGCATTTCCATCCCTGTCTTACTCACAAATTCGATCGGTTACACAGGCCCGTCGGAGCATCTGGTCCTGCCTGTGAGCCCTGAATTGGAGGGAATTGCCCTGCGAATGATCAATTCGCCGGACACTTTTCTTCCCAACGTTCATACGGCTGCTGAAGCGACTTGGATCCGTGCTGATGGAGTCAAACTTCTTGGAAACTTCAATTCCGAGAAGAACGTAACCCTCGTAAAGTCGCTTCTTAACGACCCTGGAAAAGGACCCTCTGATTCAATGGAGTCAGCTACAAAGACGTACTTTTGGGTGCGTCTTGCTTCCTACAATGTGCTGAGTGATTGGGGAATCAAGGTGTCCAAACCGGTCCTCTAAGGGGACAAACGAAAAATAAGAGGGAGGATTTCAAATTCCTCCCTCTGGACCTACTTGATGGTGCCGGTTTTCATACCTGGCGGGGCAGGTAAGAGGTCCATATCGGCGCCCCCTCCTTTCTTAGGACCCGTGATCGAGTGCGGCTTATGGGCAACACTTGTACCGAGATCTGGCTTCATACAACCTGCACAAAACATGCCGGCTAAAAGAGATCCCAACGCCAGCTTAAAGAGCAAGGTCAGTAAGCGTCCCATCTAGACTCCATAGATATCCAGTCGGCTCAGGACCTGGGTTTGAGTTGTTTGTGACACCGTTAATCGTGGTTCCGCCGCTTGTGTAAGTCGAAGTAGAGTAGTTAGTGCCAATCGACAAGGAATCGTCAGACATGTACTTGGCATGGCCGTCCACCCACACGATATTTGCTCCGCCATAGGGTCGATATCCGCGCACCTGAGTTGCGAAGTGATCGTAGGGAGGAGGGTTGTTTCGAGACCATCCGCTTGAATCAAAACCGGATGGATACGTACCAAACGCGTCGTAGAAAATGCAGGCGTTGGGCGCCGGGTTCGTAATGGGGGAAGAGCCCGGTGCGTTCACTCCGACAAATCCTCTGCCGACGTCGTAAAGAAATGCGACAGAAGTGGAGAACATCACGGTCGTAGAAGGGTGTACTCCAGCAGTTTCGGTGCGCGCGAGTGAGCCACCGCATTGCCACCATGGGGATAGGAACATGTAGTTGTATCCGAATTCGGGGAAACGATTCTGGTTGTAGAACCAAGCGTTTGTACCCGTTCCATAGATCCCGTCTGGGTCTCCTACGCCTGGATCGACAAACATCTGCTGCGATTTGATATAGGGCGTAACAAGCTCATCCCACATCGGAGCGTGGGTTGGCAAATTATCGTTGCAATGTGGTCCTCCGGTCGACGTCGGACAACTTGAGTCTCCATAATTGACTTGGAACAGCACGAAGTAGTCGTCTGAATCAATTTGGTACATCTTCTCGGCGAGTCCAATTTGCTTGACATTGGACAACGATGAGGTCTTCTTTGCCGCCAATTTAGCTTGGGCAAAAACAGGGAAGAGGATGGAAGCAAGGATCGCGATTATGGCAATCACTACGAGAAGCTCGATCAGAGTAAAGGCTTTTTTCAAGGGGACAACCTCCAGATCAACTATCGGCCCCATACTTTTGGCCGATTAAGGTGGATCTTAACACAGAAGTTAGAGAATTCCAAGCATTTCCTAAAGGTTCTAACACTACAAGTAACTGACCGATGCCAAAGTCTGAGTTCGGACAATGCGGGATTGAACTGAAGTCTCAAGGTGTCTGCAAATTTCTTGCATAAATGATGCCTGCTTTCCGATTTTGAATCACTACTAGCCTGGTAAGGACGAATTTCGAGTGGCTTACACCACAGAACTGAAGTTGACGCAACGGCGGTCATGTTTGCGCGGAATTCAAATCCTAGAAGAGGGTGCATTCACCTGAAAATGCGGTTGATTACCAGGATAATTCAACAGAGAGTTGTAATGAAGGTAGACGGCTTTATGCATCATGCTTTGTGATGCAGTCATGTGTGCTTTCATAAAAGCAGTGCAGTAAGAGCCCTTCGCCGGTGTCCAAACTGCCTTGTACTTAAAGGTCTTTCGAAAAACTTAAGAATTACGAATAGAATACCGATGCTATTATTCAAATTGAGAAGGACTAAAAGTAGATCCGATGTAATATAACCAGGTCGTATAGTGGGAGTCTTCTTATTAATACGAATTAACTGTAAGGTGTAAGGAAGCTTTAAATAAGTCCATGAGCAACCCGACATTCAAACAACCTAGTAGCAAAAAGTTGTCCGCAATTCGGGTTGTGGCTTTGACCGGAGTTGAATTTCTTCTGTTTATCGTCATTGCATGTTCGTTCTGGTATCAGGATTTCAGATATGCGCTCCCAACTCCCAAACCGAAAAACTGGATGATGCCTCAGGTGGGACGCGCTATTCAACTTCCAGATCATTTCACGGTGGCCGCCGATGGGAAGCCGATTGCGTTCAACTTCTACAATTGTGACTGTGCCTGTTCCCGATTCAACTTGGATCATGTGCGGAAGCTGGCAAGGACCTACGGTAGGTCAATTCGATTCATTCTTGTCCTAGAAGGCGGGACCCGAACGGACGAGGAGACATTGTTCCAGGGACTCAACCTTAATGCGGAGCACTACTGCGACCCCAATGGGGAAATTGCTCGAGCACTGGGGGTCTACGCGACTCCACAAGGAGTCGTATTGGATTCAGAGCACCGCATGGTCTACAGAGGGAACTACAACACGGGACGGTTTTGCGTCGAACCTCGAACCGAGTTTATGAGGCTTGTACTAGAGTGCGTCAGTTCGGGCCGACCCGTACCAAGGCAGTTGCAGAAATATCGCCCTGCATACGGTTGCGCGATTCCCTCTCTGTGGACTAAGAAATGAAGATCATTCCCGCCGAGAAGGTAGAAGACGGCAACTACGGCTTTACTAAGGGCGAGGTAGACGAAATCCTAGCGGACCAATACTACCGGATCGATTTGTTAATGGAGCGATTTTTACTCGTCCATTGCCTTATCGCCTTCTTTCTCGCTTTCATCTATTCAACTTGGATCATCACGATACCGGTCGCAATTTCGGCGCTCCTCATGTTTGCCATAAGCAGGAGAGCCGCTCCTGGGTCGCTACTAACGCGATGCATTGCAGGAATCTCGTTGCAGACGTTCGTTGCCCTCCATATATACCAAATGCATGGGCTACCGGAGATGCATTTCTTTTTCTTTACCGCGCAAACCATGATGATCTTGTACTACGATTCAAGGGCCTTTTGGCCGGGAACCGTCCTGATCATCGGCCAGCATATGCTCTTTGCCGCGCTGACGAATGCTGGCTATTCAGTCGATTTCTTTCCGGATACGTATATAACCATATCCAAGCAGTTCTTCCACTATTCAATCGCCGTCGGCCAGGTATGCGTGTGCGCATATTGGGCGCATTACCTCCGACAAGGACTTGTGCGAGACACGCGACAGCGCACCGAGCTCTTGGCCGCCAATTTTGCCTTGAGCGAAGCGCGCGGCTCCGCCGATCAGGCGAATGCGATTAAATCTCAATTCTTGGCGAACATGAGTCATGAGATTCGCACTCCTCTCAACGGTGTGATCGGGATGTCAGCTTTACTTCAGGATCTAGACACGAGCGAAGCGAGTCGCTATTACGTCGATTGCATCAAGTCGTCCGGTGAAACGCTACTAGCCCTGATTAACGATATCCTAGACCTCTCAAAAATAGAGGCAGGCAAAATCGCGTTTCATTTCCAGGAGTTTAGTATCGAATCGGTTATCGACGATGTGCTGGCGACCATGCAGTCTAAGGCAATCGAAAAGCGCTTAGAGTTCTTCGCAGTAATCGATCAGGCTGTCCCTCGGATTTTGCGAGGCGATCCTGACCGAATAAAGCAGATCTGGATCAACCTGATCGGCAACGCTCTTAAGTTCACCGACTCAGGCTCGGTAGTCGTACGGCTTAGTTGGGAAGAGGGCGAGCGAATGCAGGGATACTTAATAACCGCCATTCAAGACACGGGTATCGGGATCCCAGTCAGCATGCACGACAAGATATTTGAGAGTTTTTCGCAGGTCGCAGATATTGGAAGTAAGGGGACTGCTGGTACCGGTCTAGGGCTCCATATCTCTCGCCAATTGTCGATGGCGATGGGTGGTGAATTGACAGTTAAGAGTGAAGTTCACAAAGGGAGCACCTTTATATCGCGCTTGCCTGTCGATGGCGTATTGCAATCCCATCCAATGCATAGTAACTTGGATGCCTGCTTGATACTTGGCGAAACAGAGCTTGCAGCCGAGTCCCTATCCTCCATATTAGTGGCATTTGGTTGCGTCCCTTCAGTTGTCGCGGATGGGGATCACCTAGACGCTCTGGAAGAGTCTTGGCGTATGATCTTCGTGAGTGACTCGTGGATAAAACGCAACGGACAAGAGGCTCTAGCCGGATTCAAATCTGACCGAACCATCATTACCACGGCAGAGATTGGCGGACTCCCCGAAGGCTTCGTGTATCTACGAAAACCGTTCAGATTCGTGCAGCTTAAGGCACTATTGCTCCGCAAGGATACCCAGCCGTTGCTATCTCAAGAAACGGCAAAAAAACTGCTTAACCGCCGGTTTCTGGTGATCGAGGATAACGTGATCAATCAGCATATTCTGTCTGAGATGCTTATTCGCCAAGGTGCAGAAGTCGATTTGGCCGCCAATGGAGAACTGGGTTTAGCCGCTATCAAAGAAAAGGACTACGACATCATCTTTATGGACTGTTTGATGCCAATCATGAATGGTTTCGAATGCACGCGTATCATTAGACAAATGGAATTGGGGACGAATGTCCGTCGCAGGATCATCGCAACGACTGCAAATGCGATGAGTGGTGATCAAGAGGATTGTATTCGATGCGGTATGGATGAATATGTTGCAAAGCCAATCACCACCGAGGCGCTTCTTGGGTTAGTTAGTAAGATTCTCGAAGAGCCGGTTGGCGTGTCGGCATCCTTCAAAACGTAGCGGCTACGAATTTTCCCGCTGGATCGACGCACCTGGTGCTTTTCTAACCTGTCGTTCGGCGCGATCTTTCGGTCATGAGGGTTACACTTATGAGGAGCGAACGATTATGACGCGCACCCCCCGCAAATGCTTGAAAGCATCAGCCTTCGCGTTGGTGTTCCTACCCATGCTGTCCCTTGGCGTGCCATCCACTGTCAGTGGTCAAGACGCGGCTGCAAGCCAACCCCAGTCCCTAGGTCAGCCGTGGGATTCCCTATATTTGGACTCCAAGGTCCGAATCAAGCTAAGCTTTCGAAACGCAAACATCGATAGCGTAATCGAGATGTTCGAGCAAGCGTCCCAAATCTCGATCGTTAAGGATCCTGCGCTCCGTGGCCCAATTACGGTCACAACCGCACGCGCGGTTCGGCTAGGTGAGGCATTTCACGTTTTCAACTCTGTTCTGAAGCTGGAGGGATATGAAATGACGCGGGACGGCGAAATTCTCCTCATCGGCAAGTTCAAACCGCCTGCGCCCCCTGCTCCAGCCAATGCCGCCCAGCCGCCTCCGCAGGAAACGTACACGACGGTCGTCGATTGGTATCCGTTGTCGTTTGCCAACGCCAGTCAAGTCGCCCGGGCCATCAACGAGGCATATCAGCCATTTCCTTTGTCGCCGGGTCAACCCGGAAACAATCAGGGCCGCATGACTCGCGACCTTAAGATTGTCCCTCCTCAGATGCCTCCTGTCAGAGCCACCTACGAAGAATTTAGCAACTCGGTAATCGTAAATGCGCCCACGGCTCAACAAACCGAGATCTCCGGTTTGATTCAGAATATTGACGAGCGTCAATCAGAGGGACAGCTCACGAAGTCCTATCCTTTGTTGTACGCAAATGCCACCGATATTTTGCCGTCGGTACTGGCGATGCTGACCGACAATGTTGAGAAAGGTCGAGGCTGGAAAGGGAATAACTCGCTAGCCCAGCAGTTCTTTGGATTTAATCCTTCGCAAAATCAAAACCTTGCCGTTGCCGACTCGCGAACGAATTCGATCCTCGTTTCGGGTACGGCCGAACTGATCAAGGTGGCGGATAAGGTTATCGAAGCTCTTGATCAAAAGATGGCGGTCACCGGCACGACCTACGTATTCAAGCTGCAAAACGCTCGCGCTGATACGGTGGCAAACTTGCTTACTGCCGCATTCGGCCAGCGACAAGGGGTTTCAAACAGCAATCGAACGACGACGATAACGCCGACGAACAACATGTTCAACAACACGGCGCCGAACATTCGATCTGCGCAAATCGCAGCGGGTGGATCCCAATCTCAATCCGCTGCAACAACCCCTTCGAAGGATAGCGCAGGGAAAGCTCTTCCTGTACCTTTGCAAGACCCCAATGCGGCCAGCGGAGATTTATTGACCTCGGTTGGAGTGACCCAATCGCTTGCGAAGCCGGTAATCGGTCATGACGCAGAAGGGAAGAGCGTTTCCGTCCACGATCTGGCTGGACAGGTTACCGTCGTTGCCGACGCCAACACGAACTCGATTATCGCCGTGACCGCGCCTGATAACTTGCCGATCATCAAAGGAATTATCGACCAACTCGATCAGCGCCCAGATCAAGTGATGATTCAGACGATCATTGTAGAAGCCACTCTAGACAAGGCAAAGCAGTTTGGCCTTGAATGGAACTACAGCAAGGGCAACTCGACCGCGAGTCAGAAGTTTGGGTTGCAGAACGCGACACCGCCATTGCAGGGCCTCAACTATGCTTTAACTTCAAACGATCTGACCAGCTTCTTTAATATGCTCCAGACGGACACGAAATTTCAGGTGCTCGCTACTCCGAGAATATTCACGACGAATAACATGGAGTCTCAGATCAACATCAGTCAGAGCATTCCTTACGTAACCAACACGATCGTCAATATCAATGGCACTTATAGCTACAACTATTCCTTTCAGGACGTAGGCATCGTCTTGACCGTCACGCCGCATATCACGAGCAACGGCTACGTGACGATGGACGTCATCCAAACCGCAAACGACCTGCAAGGTTACACAACCTTCAACGCTCCTATCGTGAACCAGAGAGAGGCGGAAACAACCATCTCGGCAAAGGACGGTGAGACGATCATTCTGGGCGGAATGATTCGGAACCAAATCACCTCGACTGTCAATAAAGTCCCCCTTCTTGGTGATCTACCCATACTCGGAAACCTCTTCAAATCCTCCAACACAGACCATCAGAAGACGGAACTTCTCGTATTCCTGACCCCGCGCCTTGTCCGGGACCCTGCTGAAGCCAAACGCCTAAAGGACGAGTCCTTAAAAGAGATCACCCCCAGTACTCAAAGCATGATGAAATCCAGCCCGGCAACGGACACCGCCAAGAAAGGTAGGTAACCCAGAATTTTCGTGCTGAGGTTATGCAGACTCAGCCAATTTTAGGACGCGCAGCATCCCGGCGCCCTACTTGGATTTCATCGGTACCAAGCCATCGCCGGCCCCAACGGGGGCGGTCTTATACTCAGCCTTTACCTTGGCCGGGCCAGTTGACTTGACATCGGGACCGGTTGCACTGGGTGACCTCTCCTGCGAGAGGTCGGCTGTTCCACTGGAGCAGCCGACAACGCTTAAACAGACCACCCATGTTAGAGGGAAAAGCCTCCGCATCACTGTAACGGCCTCGGATTCCAATGATAGTTGGCGACAGAAGAAATGACAAAGTGCGTATCGTTACTATTGATTCCCATGTACCAGTTGGTGCCAGCTGCCAGGTCTCCGAGTG
>Ga0302188_10001416_pt1 | contig 18833 bp, 17 predicted proteins | sample II_Bog_E2_1_FD_198783 | JGI IMG/M metagenome (GOLD analysis project Ga0302188, IMG submission 198783) | Peat permafrost microbial communities from Stordalen Mire near Abisko, Sweden - II_Bog_E2_1 | ecosystem: Environmental > Terrestrial > Soil > Wetlands > Peat | place: Sweden: Abisko...
TACACTTTGTGTCAGATTGTCAGAGTCATTTTTCGTGAATTATAATCACCAAAAGTTGTACACTTTCAATCAGAATCGTTGTACACTTTGAATCAGATTGGTTGTACACTTTGTACCAGAATACTCAGTAACTCTGGGTCTAAATTATTTATAATTCCTAAGATTTGAGTGATAGAATTATAGGCAATAAGTAACTTTTCTTCATTAGTATGTTTTTCTATCTCTCTTTTCACTAAAGCATTAATATTGTCGGTATGTATTAGATTTATATTCCTTGGTATTTTTTTAGAATCTGTCAAATTAAATCTAGCTTCATATTTTAAACATGGATTAGAAAATTCCATCATAGTAGCTGTGAGTAAACATCTATTCTTCTTATCAAATCTGAAATAAATATCCATTACATCCTCTAGTCTTGGTCTGTAATTAGCATCTGATTGAAGCATATCCACTTCATCTACTAATAAGAAATAGTTGCTATAAACCTCTTTTCCTAATACCTTTTCTAATAGATCAGTTACTCTTATTTTTAAACTATCTGCTACAACTATAAATTTCTTATATTTAACGCTATTATCATTAAGATAGCTTATTATTTCTTGGTCTGTAGTAGTTCCTCTTTTATTATTTATTCTGCTACCAACATATTGACAGTTTACCTTATTAAAGTTGTTTATTACTTTGTTGTAAGCCAGAATTTTAGTGGGCATTACTATTATTGAATTTCTTCTGGAATCAATTTCAAGTGTAGTTGCTCCAATGCCAGTTATTTTCTTATCAACAATTCCATGAGGAATTTTTGAAATATATAAACTAAGTCTGTAATTATTATCACCTATTATAACTTCACCTTGATGCAAATTATAAGCTTTTCCTAGATAAATTTCACCTAATGAATTAATTGGATCATTGTTAGAAGCAGGATCAACTTCTGTTTCCTCAATTCCACTATCAGTAACATTCAAAGCTTTATATGGTATATCCAAGTCAATTAATTCTCCCCAAGTATTAGGAATTATTTCTTCATCGCACTTTGTTTTCATACTTATTTATAACTTTAAGTGAGCAAAAGTATATAATAAAACCCATTCAGAAATGAATCTGAACAGGTTTCATTAACTGTTTATTAATTTAATGCTAGTCCCTTAATTTGCCTGTTTAATTATTTCAGCTTTTCACAATAGCCCAGTACTTCTTCTACCTTTTCTACTATTAGTTTTTGCTCTGATAGAGGAGGAAGAGGAAAAAGTAGTTTTTTGAAAATGTCAAAAGGGGGTATGTTTTTAATTGCAGAACCTTTACTTGTACTTTGCGCTGACTTCTTTAGTACATAATCAAAATACATGAGAAAAAAATTCTTATCAATAAGAGGTGTTATTTCCATCTTCATTAAAGCTTGATTTATAATGCCTTGTTCAATGATTTCAGGCATCACATAAGTTTCTCCAATTGTACCAGCACAACTTACAATTATGTCATTTGGATAAACTTCAAAACCTCTCATTTTTTCTTCAAAATACTTTTTATCAATATAGTAGTCACCCAGCTTATTGTCTTTTTGAATTGCATTTTTTTGTTCATAGACTTTGATACTATTTTCACTTTTAGGTACAAACATACTTTTAGTTATACTGCTACCAAAAGGACCTTTTCTAAAGTTTCCCACATCATTTAACCTACACCATACCCAACTCTCTGGAATCTCAAAAGGTTTTTCATCATCAGTTATATAAGAAAATAATTTACCTTCTCTAATTTTTTTCTCTTTGATAAGTTGCTTTTTCTCAGTTATAATTTTTTTTAGTAAAATAATAGCTGGCTCATCTTGTGAATTTTGAGGTACAAGCTTACCTTGTACTGCATACTGCAATATAGACTTTTTAAGCTGTTCTGGAAACTTAGCATTAAGTTGTATTAGTTCTGATTCAGCAGTCCCATATTGTTCAACATAAGGCAATAACTCTTCAATTTTATCTACTATCCGTTGTTGTTCTGCAAGTGGAGGAAGAGGAATAATAAGTTCACTCCATGAACTTTTATTTATAATTGGTGTAGCAGTACCTGTTGCTTTTCTTAATATTGTTTTGTAAAAATAGTCAGAGCAAAATACATTGAATAAATAATTGTTATTTAAAACAATTGGTGATATTGCATTGATTTGTTGATTACAGCATACGTCTCTATCAATATGAAAGCATTTACCAATAGAACCTCCAATACAAACCATTAGCACTGAATTCTTTTCAATAACTCTACTTTTCCCTGATCCAAGATAAGTTAGTCCTTCATTAAAATAATTAATCCCAGTAAATGAAATATCTGCTGGCTTAATAAAAGGAATTTCATTTCCAAAATACTCTGGGCATAATGTTGAAGGAGTTGTTCCAGTTTGTATGTAACCTATATCACCCAATCTTACCCATTCCCAAGATTCAGGAATTTCAAAAGATATTTCTTCCTCATTTATTAAAGAAAGAGGTCTTTCTCTTCGTATTTTATTTGATAAAATAAGTTTCTCTCTCTCAGTCTTAATTTTTTTAAGCAATATTGAAGCTGGCTCATCCTGTTGGTTCTGGGGAACTAATTTACCTTGTACAGCAAATTGAAGTATGCTGTTTTTTAATTCTTGTGAGGTCATAGTTCTATTCCTAACTGATTACTTATTTCACTTAATATCTTATCAATATGGTCATTCAAACTAGCTCTTTTCTCCTGATAATTCATGATTGTAGCTTTAGGCTCAAAAATTTCTTCTTCAAAATGAGGAAATCCACATAAATCTAAATTGTAATTGTTATCAACAAGCTCTTTTATAGTGACTTTTTTAGCTTTATCAAAGCCATCAATATTGATTTCCACTTTCTTATTCCACCATTCCATTACAGGAGCAAAATGATCTAACTTCATAGGTTTAGTCTTAGAGAAGTTTTTATATCCATCAGGCATGTCCATTCTATAATACCATGTTTCTTTAGTTTTATGAGTGTTGTCAAAGAATAAAAGATTAGTAGTAATAGAAGTATATGGAGAAAACACACTTTTAGGTAGGCGTATGATCGTGTGTAAGTTAAATTCATTTAGTAACTTTTGCTTTATGGCACTTTTGGCATTATCTATTCCAAATAAAAATCCATCAGGTAAAATAATAGCACAACGCCCATTCTTATTCAGTCTAAACATGATTAAAGATAAAAATAAATCAGCAGTATCACTACTTCTAAGCTCTGTAGGAAAGTTTATTTTTACACTATCTTTTTCATTACCACCATAGGGAGGGTTCATCATGATGATATCAAATTTATCATCTTCTTCAAACTCTCTGACATTTTTTTCTAATGAGTTGTCATGCAGAATCATAGGATTTTCAATATCATGTAAAAGCAAGTTGGTAATACACAGTAGGTGTGGTAGTGCCTTCTTCTCAATACCATAAATGGAGTTATTGTAAATTTCTCTATCTTCTACTGTTTTAACCTGTTCATCAATTACATTAAGGAAAGAAGTAAGAAATCCACCAGTTCCACTGGCAAAATCAGCCATTCTTTCACCCAGTTTTGGGTTAATCATCAGGGTCATAAACTCAGTTACTGCACGAGGCGTATAAAATTCACCTGCATTACCTGCACTTTGGAGGTCTTTCAGTATGGTTTCATATATTTCCCCAAAAGCATGTCTGTCTTCATACTCATTAAAGTCAATCTCATCAATAATATTCACTACCTGACGAAGTGATATACCATCTTTCATGTAGTTAAAGCTATCCTCAAAAGTATCTTTTACAATCAACTTGCTCATGGGTGTATGCTCATCCACTTCTAGTTTTTTCAGCGTTGGGATTAATTCATTATTTACAAAAGTAAGTAGTGAATCACCTGTTAATACTTTTCCATCTTTATTATCTTTAGCCCAGTTTCTCCAACGTAATTTTTCAGGAATGATTGATTCAAATTTATCATTGTGAAACTCCCAGTTTTCTTCTTTTGCATCATATACTTTAAGGAAAAGAATCCAAACCATTTGTTCAATACGTTGTGCATCACCATTCACCCCTGCATCATTCCTCATTACATCCTGGAGACGCTTTACTATGTTATTAATACTCATTTTTTAGTTAGTAGTTATTATGCGTAAATTTGTTGTTCTAATTCTCTTACTGCTTCTAAATAAGCCTTTTTACCTCCAAAATAGGAAGCTATCTTCTGTGGACTTCCAATCTTTATAAATGGCTCATTGTTTAATATCTTGGTGTCTCCAAGGTCTTTAATTCCATCAAACATATATTTGTCCAAGAGAGCATTTAAAACCTGCTGAGACATGTCTGAGTATTTATATAAGTAACCTTGTTTCTTTACATTATTGGCTCTTTCAGCTTTAGTAAGTGGTTTTTTATCAAATGCAATATGGCAGATAAGGTCAAAATCATCCAAGTCTTTGTTGCCTGCAATATCACGAAGTGAATCTAATAATACACCATGCTCTAGTAATTCATCAATGATGGCTTGTTTCTTAGAATCACTATTCCATGACTTTAAAAAATCATCTAATGTTGCAAATTCTTGTTTTATATTTTTTTTAGAGTAGTCAGTCAGGCTTTCAGTAATTAGTTTACCCGCCTTATCATAGTATTGTACCCTTTCAGAAACTACATTCACTTCAACATCATTCACTCTGAATTTATAGTTGTAGCTAATTGGTGGGTCACCTAAAATACCTCCTTCACCTGTGCCACCTTGTCCTGTATCTGGTTCATCAGCACTCTCATCAATTGGGTCTGGTGGAACTACTGGATCATCTTCTGTTGGTTCATAAATTTGTACAGGATCACCATCAAAATCTTTATCAGCAAATAATCTGCTTGCATTCCTAAAGTCCATGATAGTAAAAAATTCTTTTCCATATTTAGGAGCTAATCTGGTTCCTCGTCCTATAATTTGTTTAAACTCAGTCATCCCTGCATCACCAAATATGTTATCAAGTACAATTAGTTTACAGGTCTTACAATCAACTCCTGTTGACATTAATCTGGAAGTAGTAACTATACTTGGATAATTGCCATTATTTACAACTGCAACAAAGTTTTCAAGTTGGTCTTTCCCCTCCTTATTATCTCCTGTGATACGCATGATATATTTAGGGTTTTGAGCCACTAAATCAGTATTTTCATTTACAAGAGCTTGTCTCATTCTTTCAGCATGTTCAATATCAATACAGAACACTATAGTCTTATCATACCTGTTGGTATTCTTCAAAAACTCTGATATCCTTTCAGCTACTCTTTTAGTACGTTTATCAATGATAATTTTTCTATCAAAATCTTTTATATTATATTCTATATCATCTATTACGTTTCCATTTACATCTATCTTTCCTTTTTCTGGTCTGTAACCTTCCAAATCCTTATCCAATCCTATCCTTATCACTTTATAAGGTGCTAAGAATCCATCATCAATGCCTTGTTTTAAACTATAGGTATAAATAGGTTCTCCAAAGTAAAAAGCATTTGAAACATCTTTAGTTTCCTTAGGTGTAGCTGTCATTCCAATCTGTGTAGCTCCTGAAAAATAATCCAGTATTTTCCTCCATCTTGATTCATCTCTAGCACTCCCTCTGTGGCACTCATCTACAAAGATTAAATCAAAAAAGTCAGGTTTAAAGGCTCTGAAAGGTTCTTCATTTTCATCTCCTGCTAATTGATGATATAATGACATATAGATTTCAAAGGAACTGTCAAGTACCCTATCTTCAATCTTGGTCATTATTTTTTCAAATGGCTTAAAATCATTGGTCATTGTCTGGTCAATAAGTATGTTTCTATCAGCCAGATATAATACTTTATTCATTAATCCAGAGCTTTTTAGCCTATGTATGATTTGAAATGCAGTATAAGTTTTTCCTGTCCCTGTTGCCATAACAAGAAAAATACGTTTTTCTCCTTTTACTACAGCTTCTACAGTTCTATTGATAGCTATTCTTTGATAGTAGCGAGGAATTATACCTTTAGTTTTAAAATAATAAGGTTCAGTGATATATCTTTCTTGTTCAGAAGTAATGTTTTTCTCTCCTTTATATCTGGTCCATAGTTCACTAGAAGTTGGAAATTTACCACTTGGTATATCTCTTTCTATTCCATTTTTCATGTCATGCTCAATAAATCCATCTCCATTGGCACTATATGCAAAAGGAGCATCTAAATATAAGGCATATTCAATAGCTTGTTGCATTCCTGAACCTACTGAGTGATTGTTATCTTTAGCTTCAATGACAGCCAGTACAATCTTATCTCTTTGATCATTATAATATAAAACATAGTCAGCTCGTTTCTTTTTGCCTCTGGCTGTAAACTTACCTCTTACAATAACTCTACCATCTGTAAAGGTGTATTCAGCTCTGATTTGTCTTTGTAAATCCCATCCAGAAGAAAGGATATCAGGAGTAATAAAGTTCATCTTTATTTCCTCTTCAGACATGTGTTTTTTGTGTAGTAGATCAGGCATAATTGAATTCTTTAGTTTAAATTTCAATCATAAATGAATAAAAAAACCTTTACAAATATTGATTTTGTATATAATCTTTTTATTAAGTTGCAAATGTACAAAATAAAGTTAAAGACTAAACCTTTTAGTTAGTTTGTTAATGATAAATCCTTAATAATTGAGTTAGCATTAAAAAAAAGTGAGCAAATATATTTCATTCCACTCACTTTTATAATGATACTAGTCCCCTATTTGGCTTATTCCCAATTTTTACTGTCTAACTTATCCATTTCTTCACCTATATAGTTATCAATGATTTTTGCATAGTGAGAAGTCATTCTTGTGTTGGTATGTCCCATCATTTTTGATACTACTTCTAATGAAATCCTGTTTGTAAGGGTCACAGTGGTGGCAAAGGTGAATCTGGCAGTATGGAAGCTAACTCTCTTATTAATACCACACAAGTCAGCTATTTCCTTTAAATAAGCATCTGTACTTGAAATGTCAATCACTGGTAGTAGCTTCAAACCACCTTTGTATTTCTCAAGGATTAACTTTGGAATAGGCAATAACGGGATCCTTGATAATACACCAGTTTTAATACGATTCTTTTTAATCCAGATTCTACCTTCTTCATCATGTACAAAATGGCTTTCATCTAAAGTCTTTACATCACCATAGGATAGTCCTGTAAAACAACTGAATATAAAGATATCTCTTACTCTTCCTAATCTTGGCATTGCAAAATCTTTATTTATGATTCTTCTTAATTCATCCTCTGTTAAAAATGCTTTCTCAACAGTTTCTCTTTCTAATTTGTAGTTAAGAAAGGGATCAAAGAGTAAGAATTTGTTTGCTATAGCAATGTTAGTCACTCTTTTAAGGCATTTCAAATGTTTTACTGTGGTATTAATCTTTTGATTATGATCTGTTTTAAGAAAAGTGTTAAAGTTATCTATAAAGGAATAATTCAGTTCAAGTAAAAACATATCTTCCCGATTGTATTGCTTTTTAATATATTCTTTTACAAGTCTGAAGCTGTGTGTATAGCAATAGTATGTAGATTTTGAAATACCATTGCCAATTATTTTTTCTAGTCCTTGGAGATGATCCTCAAATACCTGTATTAATGTTTTAGTTTGAATTGATTCAACATTATTAAAGTAAGCATCTCTTAACAGGTCTGCTGTGATAATATAACCACGTTGTAAAAGTTCCAATTCTAACTTTGCTATTTTAGTTTTGAATTTAAAGAGGTATACATTAATTAGTTTTGCTTGCTCACTAGTACCTTTAACTCGTTGTTTAACATTATCCCAGTCTGCTAATAGAACCTTTCTTCCTGTTGTGAATGTTGCTCTTAATCCATTTAATCTAATAGTAGCATTAATAGGGATAGTTCCATCTTTTGCAGCTTTAGAAGGTGTTGCCCAAAAATTTATTGAATATGCATGTCTTTCCATAAGATAATTTTGTTTTAAAATTCCTTAAAACAACTTTGTATCTATATGATATACAAATTATTATACTGATAATTGCAGCTGTCTCATATTTATTGAAAAATTGCTGCATTTAAGAAACATAATTAGGTGAAAAATCAACTTTTAATGCCTTTTAATAGGTATCATATTCCTTCTTTTATATGAAAAATAATTTCATCTAAATAGAGAATTTCATAGGATTTAACTTTCTAAAATTGCATTGAAATCTTGAAAGTATGTATAAATATATAGGTGTTAAAGGTGAATTTTTTATTGAGTTTATAGTATAAAAAAAACTCCCTGATAAATTGATTATCAAGGAGTTTAATATAGAATAATTAGCTTTTATTTATTTCGCCATTTCAATAGCAACAGCTACCTGAACAGTTGCACCAACCATTGGATTATTACCCATTCCGATGAATCCCATCATTTCCACATGAGCTGGAACTGAAGAAGAACCTGCAAACTGGGCATCTCCGTGCATACGGCCCATTGTGTCGGTCATACCATACGAAGCAGGACCGGCAGCAACATTATCAGGATGAAGGGTACGTCCGGTACCGCCACCTGAAGCCACTGAGAAGTATTTTTTGCCTTGTTCGACACATTCTTTTTTGTAAGTACCTGCAACAGGGTGTTGGAAACGGGTTGGATTGGTAGAATTACCGGTAATCGATACATCAACACCTTCCGCACGCATAATAGCCACACCTTCGCGGACATCATCAGCACCGTAGCATTTTACTGCTGCACGTGGCCCTACTGAATAGGCTTTGGTACGAACTACTTTTAATTCGCCTGTATAGTAATCGAATTCAGTCTGAACATAGGTAAAACCATTGATACGTGAAATGATCATGGCGGCATCTTTACCCAGTCCGTTCAGGATAACGCGTAAAGGTTCTTTACGGACTTTGTTTGCTGATAAAGCGATACCTATTGCACCTTCGGCAGCTGCAAATGATTCGTGTCCGGCAAGGAATGCAAAACATTTGGTTTCGTTGCGAAGCAACATAGCAGCCAGGTTACCGTGACCAAGACCTACCTTGCGGTCGTCGGCTACTGAACCGGGAATACAGAATGACTGAAGACCGATACCGATAGCTTCGGCAGCTTCGGCAGCTGTTTTAGCTCCTTTTTTGATGGCGATAGCTGCACCAACAACATACGACCATTTAGCATCTTCGAAAGCGATGTTTTGAATTCCTTCGCATATTTTGTAAGGATCAATGTTTTTAGCATCGCAAATGGCCTTTGCCTCATCGAGGTCTTTTATATTATATAAATTGAGTGCCGCAACGACTTTGTCGATACGACGCGAATAACTTTCAAATAATTCCATGTTTATTTAATTTGAAAATGAGTAAATTTGAAGATTGAAAATGAAGAATATGAATCCAGTTTTAAATTGGTTACTACTCTTTACGAGGATCGATATATTTTACTGCATCAGCAAAACGACCATATGTGCTTGTCGATTTTTTCAATGCTTCGTTTGCATCAACTCCTTTTTTTACTAGGTCCAACATAGGTCCTACACGTACGAATTCGTATCCGCAGGCTTCACCATCTTCGTCCAGTGCCATGCGACTGATATAGCCTTCGGCCAGTTCGAGGTAACGAACGCCTTTTTTATTTGTGCTGTAAGTTGTACCTACCTGTGAACGTAAACCTTTACCAAGATCTTCAAGACCTGCACCAATTGGAAGTCCACCTTCAGAGAAAGCCGACTGACTACGTCCGTAAACAATTTGTAAGAACAATTCACGCATGGCTACGTTGATTGCATCACACACCAGGTCGGTATTCAATGCTTCAAGGATAGTCTTTCCGGTAAGGATTTCTGCAGCCATTGCAGCTGAATGAGTCATTCCCGAACATCCGACAGTTTCAATCAAAGCTTCTTCGATAATACCTTCTTTTATATTCAAAGTTAGTTTACAGGCACCCTGTTGAGGAGCACACCAACCCACACCGTGAGTCAACCCTGAAATATCTTTGATTTCTTTCGATTTTACCCATCTTCCTTCTTCCGGTATGGGTGCTGGTCCATGATCAGGACCTTTTTTTACAACACACATGTGTTCTACTTCGTGCGAATAAATCATACTTTTCTTAATTAGTTAATATAATAATTGGTTCGATATTTCTTTGATTGAATTTGAGCGCAAAAGTACGGATTTTTTGTGGTTTAACAATGCAGGTGATTCATTAAAGTCATCTTATTACTGAACTTTTTTCAATGAATAATGTTAAGTTTATAAGGCTTTATAAAGATATTTTCAGTGTTCCATTTAAAAAGGAAGATATGCTTAACTTTCATAGGATTAATAGTGTCAATAATCAGTTTTTTTCTGATTTATTCACTCTTTATACCCTCGTATTTCCTCCTTTGGAGCGAAGAACCTGGTCAGGGTTAGAACATGAGCTGAATTATGAGAAAAGATTCTGTTCTCATGCGTTGATTCAGAACGGAGAGTTTGTGGGTCTATTCAATTACTGGACATTCGACCGTTTTTATTATATTGAACATATGGCGATCAGTTCAAAGTACCGTAATCAGGGTATTGGTAGTAATGCTATGACTATCTTTATGGATCAGACTAAATTGCCAATAATACTGGAAGTCGAAATGCCGAATAATATTATTGCCAGCCGGCGTATCCTGTTTTATGAAAAGCTCGGGTTCTCAATTGTATCGCATAACTATGCCCAACCTCCTTATGAAGGATCGGATTTTTTGATGCCCGAACTGATTATGACAAATGATATTCATTTTGCAAACACCCACTTTGAACAGATTAAAGAAACCCTGTATACGCAGGTTTATCATTTCGAGTATTCGAGGGACAAAAAAACAGTTGCTGATGAATCGGTGAATCAGTGATTAAACCTCATTCAGAAAGCTCCAGGCTAACCATACTAATCCTCCCATTCCTGTTTCCAATGCTTTCTCATCAATTTTAAAAGTGGAACTGTGCAATCCGCCTGTATGGCTGTTTGATTCACCTTTCACTCCAAAACGGAAAAATGTGCTGGGATATTTCTGTGAGAAAAAACCAAAGTCTTCGGAAGTCATTCGCATTTCCAGGTTTCGAATGTTTTCTTCTCCGAGCCATTCTGTAGCGAACTGACGTGCACTGGAGGTGATTTTATCATTATTGACAACACAAGGATAGCCGTCGGGAATATCGATTTCAGCGGTGCAACCATAAGCAGCACAGGTTTCGTTTATAATATGCCTGATATGAATTTTCCCTTGTGAACGCCACTCTTCATCGACAGTACGGAATGTACCGGCCAGGATTACTTCGGATGGAATGACATTTGTAGCTCCATCGGCAATCAGTTTCCCAAAAGTAAGCACCATTGGTATAAGCGGATGACATAGTCGGCTACGAACCTGTTGAAGTGAAACGATGGTTTGTGATGCCGCCAGTACAGTATCATTTATTAAATGTGGTAATGCACCATGACCGCCTTTTCCATGAATCTTTACATGTATTTCGTCGGCAGAGGCCATAATCATTCCAGGCAGAAAACACATGGTACCGGTAGGAAAGTCGACCGACACATGTTGTCCCAGTATGATTTCAGGTTCTATATCTTTAAAAAGACCATCTTCGAGCATAAGATATGCACCACCGGGTGATTTCTCTTCACCGGGTTGAAAAATCAACAGGATGGTACCTTCAAAATCGTTCCGGCATTGTTGTAATATCTTTGCAGCTCCAAGTAAACATGATATATGTGCATCATGACCGCAGGCATGCATTACATTTTTAACCTTTGATTTCCACGGAATATCCACTTCTTCATTTACCGGCAAACCATCCATATCCGCACGGAGAGCAATAATTTTTTTAGCCGGATTTATCCCTTCTATTTTGCCTAAAATTCCTGTTCCTCCAATTCCTGCCCGAAAAGGAATACCCATGGATGTCAGTTCCTTTTGTACAAAACCGGCAGTTTCGTATTCCTGAAATGAAAGTTCTGGATGTGCATGCAAAGATTGATAACAACTTACGACATAATCGAAATTCTCAACCGTAAGTCTTTGAAAAGTTGCTTTCATAAAATTTCGTGTTTTAATTGAACAAAGGTAGTGTATTTAGACAGGGATGCAAAAAATAAAATGTCCTGACGAAATGAAGGAAGTAAATGTAACAGATTTTTATTTCATTTTGAATATATTTAGAGCCAAGAGCCAAGAGCCAAGAACCAAGAGCAAAGAACCAAGAACCAAGACAAAAGAGGCAAGAACCAAGAACCAAGAGCCAAGACAAAAGAACCAAGAACTAAGAGCCAAGACAAAAGAACCAAGAACTAAGAACCAAGACAAAAGAACCAAGAACTAAGAACCAAGAGCCAAGACAAAAGAGCCAAGAAAAAAGAACCAAGACAAAAGAGGCAAGAACCAAGAACCAAGAGCCAAGAACCAAGAGCCAAGAGCCAAGAAGCAAGAGCCAAGAGCCAAGAAGCAAGAGCCAAGAGCCAAGAGCCAAGAACAAAGAACCAAGATACAAGACAGAATATACAGTAGATTAATGAATATAGTAATTTCTTTCCTTTTTGGTACTTAAATGGGTGATTTCAACCAGTTGCAGTATTAAATCACTCATTATATTGGCTCCTTTAACTAAATTTAAAGAGATAATTTGATATTTTGGAAATTATGAACTACATTTTTTATACTTTTGCATGTCTCAATATCGTTTGAGCTGATATAATGTATAACAAATTTATTAATTAGATATGAAAAAGTATAGTATGCTATTTATTTGTCTGGCATTTTCGTTGGTTGCCATGTCACAAAAACCTGTTATTCGTTTTGATGTAAAAGAACATGATTTTGGAAAAGTAAAGGAAAAAGACGGAAACGTAACGTATGTGTTTAATTTTACAAACCATGGAAATGCTCCTTTAGTTATTAACAAGGTACAGGCTTCTTGTGGTTGTACTACACCTACCTGGACAAAAGAACCGGTAGAGGCCGGTAAAAAGGGAGCTATAACAGTCACTTACAATACTTCAGGAAAATCAGGGTTATTTACTAAAACAATAACGGTATATTCAAATGATTCCGTACCGCAGGATGTATTGATCATAAAAGGCGAAGTGATTCCTATCCCCAGAAAAAATTAATTCAACCGATTCTAAAGTCTCAAATTGATCACTGAATCAACCGGTTAGTTGTCGAATAATTTTACTATTAATAATTTTTTGATATGAAAAAATATAGTATTTTACTTTTTTGCCTTGTATGTTCTATAGCAGCCATGTCACAAAAAGCTGTTATCAGTTTTGAAGTTAAAACACATGATTTTGGTAAGGTTAATGAAGAAGATGGAAAAGTTACTCATGTTTTTGATTTTACAAACAGGGGGGTAACGCCATTAGTTGTAAGCAGGGTTCAGGCATCGTGTGGTTGTACTACCCCTACATGGACAAAAGAACCTATTGAACCAGGCAAAAAAGGGACTATAACCGTTACATATAATCCATCAGGAAGACCCGGAACTTTTACAAAAACTATTACAGTTTATAGTAACGCTTCGGATGAGCAAATGGTGTTAACTATCCATGGAGAGGTAATTCCTAAACCAAATGGTGAGAATTCAGCATATCCGGTCGGAATGGGTGCTATCCATTCCAAATCGAAAGTGGTTCAAATGAACAACGTGGATAAAGGTAAGATCCAATCCAGAGTATTGGAAATAAAAAATACGTCAAATTCACCGGTTAAACCGACAATTGAAAATTTACCTGCCTATATCTCCGTCTCTGTTACACCTGAAACTTTGAAACCGAATGAAGAAGGGAAACTTACTTTTTCATTCAATTCAAAAAGCTGTGCACAATGGGGCCCGGTATCAGATGACATTTACATCTGCCTGAATGGACAAAAAAAGTATTCAGAAGAATATAAACTGACCATTGTAAGCAATATTATTGAAGATTTCAGTAAATTGACATTGGATCAAAAACGCAAGGCTCCTATTCTTGAAATCCCTGTAAGATCACTTAATCTGGGAACATTGAGGGAAAATACTAAAAGGGTTGGAAAATTCAAAGTAAATAACAAAGGACAAAATGCATTGGAAATCAGACGACTTATTAACAACAGTAAGGAATTAACGGTTCGTTCTGCTAAAACAAAAATTGCCGGCGGAAAATCAACTTCAATCTTTGTCAGTTTAAATACCCGAAATTTGTCTGAGGGAGATTATAAAAAGTCAATTACAGTTCAAACGAATGATCCTGAAAATAGCTTTATAATATTAATTTTAAGTTGGAAAGTTCAAAAGTAAAATGTAACTATCGAAATAAAAACGACAATTTGAATTAAAAAGAGCCAGGATATTTTATAACTTCCTGGCTTTTGTTTTCAACAATTTCAACCTGAAAATAGTATTTAGTTTGTCCGGTATTCCGGAATGAATCATGCACAAAAATTTACCCATCATGCATCATTATAAAAATGAACATCCCGAAAACGATCCTGCTTATAAAGGACTTAGTGTAAACCAGGGTGTAGATAAAGCTCCTGTTGTAAATCCTTACAAGCAAAAGAAAATTAAACGTCAAAAATATACTGCTTCCGAATTTGTTAAAGGAATACTCGAAGGCAATATAACTATGTTAAGTCAGGCGGTTACTTTAGTAGAAAGTTCACTTCCTGAACATCAACTTATTGCACAGGAAGTCATCGAGAAATGTCTGCCTCATGCAGGGGGGGCAATCAGGTTGGGAATTACCGGCGTTCCCGGAGCCGGTAAAAGCACCTTTATTGAATCATTGGGGATGTCTCTTATCCGTTCAGGGCATAAGCTGGCTGTACTGGCCATTGATCCAAGCAGCGAACGTACGAAGGGAAGTATATTGGGTGACAAAACACGTATGGAACAACTTTCGGTTGCTAAAAATGCCTTTATCCGTCCTTCGCCTTCATCCGGCTCATTGGGAGGTGTGGCACGAAAAACAAGGGAAAGTATTATCCTTTGTGAAGCAGCAGGTTTTAATACTATTTTTGTTGAAACAGTAGGAGTCGGGCAGTCTGAAATTTCTGTCCATTCTATGGTCGATTTCTTTTTGCTGTTACAAATTGCCGGTGCCGGCGATGAATTACAAGGCATAAAAAGAGGAATCATGGAAATGGCTGATGGTATAGCTATCAATAAATGCGATGGATCCAATATCGATAAAGCAAATGTAGCAAGATCCCAATACCAGAATGCCCTGCATCTGTTCCCTCCTCATGAATCCGGTTGGTCACCTGAAGCTATTACCTGTTCGTCGGTAGAAAATACCGGTATTATGGAAATATGGGATATGGTGGAGCGTTATATCAGTTTTACAAAGTCAAATGAGTATTTCGAAATAAAACGAAATACCCAGTCAAAATACTGGATGTATGAAACAATTAATGAACAACTAAAAGCAAATTTTTATACTAATCCTGATATTCAAAAATTATTGATTGAAAACGAAAAGAAAGTACTTTCAAATGAATTAAGTTCGTTTATTGCAGCCAGGAATATGTTGGATAAATATTTAGGTGAAAAAGGAAATAGTTTATAGTTTATAGTTTATAGTTTATAGTTTATAGTTTATAGTTTATAGTTTATAGTTTATAGTTTATAGTTTATAGTTTATAGTTTATAGTTTATAGTTTATAGTTTATAGTGGGTAGTAGGTAGTGGGTAGTGGGTAGTAGGTAGTAGGTAATAGGTAATAGGTAGTAGGTAGTAGGTAGTAGGTAGTGGGTAGTAGGTAGTAGGTAGTGGGTAGTAGGTAGTAGGTAGTAGGTAGTAGGTAGTAGGTAGTAGGTAGTAGGTAGTAGGTAGTGGGTAATAGGTAGTAGGTAGTAGGTGTCTGTAATTAACAGTCAACTAATTAACCAATTTACCAGTCAACCAGTTAACCAGTTACCCAATCAACCACTCAACCACTCAACCATTATAGAATCATCAACCAGGAACACGGAACACGAAACACGAAACACGGAACACGGAACACGGAACACGAAACACGGAACACGAAACACGGAACACGAAACACGGAACACGAAACACGAAACACGGAACACGAAACACGGAACACGAAACACGAAACACAGAACACGAAACACAGAACACGAAACACGAAACACGAAACACGAAACACGAAACACGAAACACGGAACACGGAACACGGAACACGAAACACGAAACACGGAACACGAAACACGGAACACGAAACACGAAACACGGAACACGAAACACGGAACACGAAACACGGAACACGAAACACGGAACACGAAACACGGAACACGAAACACGAAACACAGAACACGAAACACAGAACACGAAACTCTTCAAACAATTTTATGGAATTTAATGTCATATATCACCAGTCTTGCCTCGAAGGTCTGAAACAACTTCCGAATGACTGTGTGGATCTGATATTTACGGATCCACCTTATTATCAATACAGGGCAAAAAATGTCCAGGGATTGAAAAAACATAAAGATGTAGTTACTGAATTTGTCTTTGATGGTTTTAAATCGGAAGAAGATTATTTGCATTTTCTGGAAGAAATTCTTAGTGAGTGTTTCAGGGTCTGTAAAACGGGTGCGAGTGGTTATTTATGGTGTGGAGATGACTTTGTATCGTACCTGAATCGAATGGTCGAACGTGTAGGATTTCAGTTCCGTAAAGTAATACACTGGCATAAAACAAATCCGTTTCCTGCTATATACACCCGAAAAATGTATGCAAACAGTATGGAAATGTTAATCCACTTTTCAAAAGGATCACCCAAAACTTGGAACAACAAACCTGTAAACGAAATGCATAATTTCATTCAATCGCCCATTTGCATGGGCAAAGAGCGTTCAATACATAAAACTCAAAAGCCTCTGAAAGTTTGTCTGCCGTTTATCGAAATTAGTAGTAATGAGGGTGATTTGGTTTTAGATCCTTTTATAGGCTCCGGTAGTACCGCTGTGGCATGTAAAATGTTGAAAAGAAACTATATCGGGTATGAATTAAATGAAGAGTTCTTCAATATTGCCAATCTCAGATTAGAACAAATACCTCTATAAAGACAGGAAACAAAGAAGCAGGACTGATTCAGTCCCGCTTCTTTGTTTCTTTTTGAGTTACTTTTACTTGTTTATAAACTATAAACTACTTACCTCTTACTTCTTACCTCTTCTTATAAATCAATATCCCCATTTTAAATAGATAGCCCCCCATGTAAATCCGGCTCCAAAAGCAGTAAGAATAATGTTATCACCTTTTTTAAATTTCTTTTCGCATTCCCACATTCCGAGTGGAATACTTGCTGCTGAAGTATTTCCAAAATGATCAATATTAATAATCACTTTTTCATATTCAACGCCTGTACGCTTCACTACTGCGTCAATGATACGTAGATTTGCCTGATGAGGAATTAACCAGGCAATATCGTCTTTTGTAAGATTGTTCTTTTCCATTATATCAGCCGAAACCTCTGCCATGTCAACAACTGCATGTTTATAAACATAAGCACCTTCCTGGTATGTATAATGTTCTTTTTTATCAATTGTTTCGTGAGTAGTAGGATAAGCTGAACCACCTGCTTTGATATTTAGATGTTTCATACCGACTCCATCTGTATGCAATAGCGAGTCAATGACTCCAAATTCCTCTGTTGTAGGTTCGAGTAATACTACTGCTGCACCATCTCCAAACAGAGGGGCGGTTGTACGATCGGTATAATTTGTAATCGAAGACATCTTATCGGCTCCAATAACTAATATCTTTTTGTAGTGCCCTGATTCTATGAAGCTGGTTGCTGTTGCCAGTGAGACAATGAAACCTGAACAGGCAGCCTGAACATCAAATGCTAACGCATTTTTAATTCCTGACTTTTCTGCTGCCATGGATGCACAGGAGGGATAAATATGATCGGCTGTTGTAGTGCCGCAAATTACCAAATCAATTTCTTCCGGTTTTGTTCCTGTTTTAGCAAATAAGTCTGCAATTGCCTTAGCTGCCATAAAAGACGTCCCGGTATTTTTTAATTTCAAAATCCGACGTTCTTTAATACCAACACGAGAAGTTATCCACTCATCGTTGGTGTCCATCATGGTACTAAGTTCCTGGTTACTCATAATGTAATCCGGAACGTAACCGCCTACACCTGTAATAACTGCTCTGATATTAGACATTTTTTATATGTTAAGTACATAAAAATCAAGCCCTAAAGGGATTATTTAGAGCTCAATTGAATCATTAAAGTCATTTTTGACAAAGTTGCCTAAATTATACTGCTGCCAATTTTTCAATGGCCAATTTACCTCTGTAGTATCCACATTCACCGCAAACAGTGTGATAAATATGTGCTGCTCCGCAATTTGAACATATTGCTAATGTAGGAGCTTCTGCTTTATAGTGCGTTCTTCTTTTTTTTGCTCTTTGTTTCGAGATTTTTCTCTTAGGATGTGCCATCTTAGTTGTTTATTTAATTGTTTTCTGTTATATTTTGCAAACCGTCCCATCTCGGGTCTGTCTGTATTTCATCGGGTGTAAAGTCATCATCGTCATCAAATTCTACAGCTGAACTGTCATCATCATCGTCATCTTTTTGACGTGTAATGTGTTTCTTCAACTTTGTAACCATAGTCTTGTTACATTCACCGGTAGCATGAACATGCTTCATGGGAATGTTTAATACGATAAACTCGTATAAAAACCAGGCAATATTGATTGCTCCTTCTGACTCAGGAACTATGACAATTTCATCTTCTTCGGAAAAACTATTCCCAAATTTGACTAATAATTTTTCTTTATAATTTATGGATTGAACCATATCATCCAGACAACGATCGCATGGAATAATAACTGTCCCG
>Ga0302188_10001420_pt1 | contig 18806 bp, 9 predicted proteins | sample II_Bog_E2_1_FD_198783 | JGI IMG/M metagenome (GOLD analysis project Ga0302188, IMG submission 198783) | Peat permafrost microbial communities from Stordalen Mire near Abisko, Sweden - II_Bog_E2_1 | ecosystem: Environmental > Terrestrial > Soil > Wetlands > Peat | place: Sweden: Abisko, Stordalen...
CGACATGGCTGCTTCATAAATGGATCCTTCGCCTTGTTCGCCATCACCCATTAGCACATAAGTATGAAACGTTTTTTTATCCATTTTCGCAGCAATTGACATTCCTACACCGACCGATAGTCCATGTCCAAGAGCCCCGCTATTCAACTCAATACCGGGCACTTTTTTGGTCGGATGACCGGCAAGAATTGAATTTAAGTGTCCGTATGTATTCAAGACCTCATCCTCTATAAAACCGGCAGCCTCCAGCACAGAATATAAAGCTTCCACGCTATGCCCTTTGCTTAATATAAAACGGTCCCTATCTTCCAGTTTTGGATTTTTAGGATCAATTTTCATAACATGGAAGTACAATGCCGTTTCAATATCCACCGATGAGAGTGACCCCCCAATGTGTCCGGATTTGCCGGAATAGACGATCTCAACTACCCTTCTTCGAATCTTTTCGGCCTGGATCCTCAATTCTTTTATTATATTTTTATTTTCTTCGGTCATACTTATTTATTTTTCGTTTTATTTCGTTTGCAAACATAATAACAAATAAACGAAAGAACAAATGTTTTATATCGTTGGACATACAAATAATCATAAATAACATTAAACCTCAAATTATCTTCCTGTAATTTTTGATTTTATTCTTTAAGTTGTCCAAACATATTGAATTAGAAATCTTATAGCAAAGCATTTAGGCTTAAAGAAGAAAGGCTTACATTTGTTTAAAAATATTAGTGCGGATTATTTAAAACCAATTATTTCAGTTTTCGTTTATTTTGGTATACTTTCTATTCCCGTTTATTAGAATCGTTACAATTATATCTGTCGTAGAGGTAAATTATACATTACAGGTTAACTTTTTAAAGTAGAATTCATAATGTCTATAATTCTACTTTACCTGATTTAAAAATTAACCACATATGGCACATCCCGATTATCGGGAGACACAATTCCGATTTCGGAAGTGTGGTTATCTATTTTGTGTTCTATTGTATTATATTAAGGTTAAAAGTTTTCTTTATATTAGTAAAGTATAATTAGTAAAGTATTTTAACCTGCATACATTTAATACGATTACGACCCAATTTATTACCAATTTGTATGTTAGGTCTCTGTATTCCTACTTAAATGTGTGAATAATGTAACATTTTATTGGAATTGTGTAATATAAATGTGCTTTTAAAGCCGCATCTTTGTTAATTAATAATCTGAAAATTTCAAACAAACGTATGAAACATCTTTAATATGAAAACAAAATTTTACATTTCCCGTTTAGTTACGGGACTTATGTTTTTAGGGTTTCTTCCTTTAAAAACAGTTGCTTTAAATTATACTATTAGTTTTACCGGAAGTGGAGCAAGCTCCACGGTAGAAAATGTAACGGTGTATAATCTTACAAAAGGTACCTTGGCAACAGTTCCTGCCGGAAACGTGTTGAATTTATCAGATGCACCCAATGCTGTAAAGCAAGTGAGTGCCAATTATAAAACTATGTCTTATACGGCCGGCGACTGGTTGCTCTATAAAGGAATTTCAGGAAACTATAGTACCATAGTTACCGATGTGCCAACCGGCAGCAAAACTACGAATTTTAACTTTGTGGCTTGTACGGATGCCGATGATAACAACTACATGGTTGTAACTATCGGTACCCAGACCTGGATGGCTGAAAACCTGAAAACTACCCAATATAACGATGGCACCGCTATTCCCCTGGTAACGGATAATACGATATGGAGAAAACAAACTACTCCCTGTTATTGCTGGTATAACAATGATGCCACCTCGTATAAAAACACGTATGGAGCATTGTACAACTGGTACACGGTAAATACCGGCAAGTTAGCTCCAACAGGATGGCATGTGCCTACGGATGCCGAGTGGGTAACCTTAGATAATTACCTGACAGCAAATGGCTATAACTACGATGGCTCCAATTCGAGGAACAAATATGCCAAATCTTTAGCTACTACAATCAATTGGGCTACCTCCACAGATAAAGGTGTTATTGGCAATGATTTGCGAATAAACAACAGTTCAGGTTTTTCGGCTCTGCCGTGCGGTTGTCGTGACATCCGTGGGTTCCTCGATGCAGGTAGCATCGTTAATTGGTGGAGTTCTTCCGAGGACTACACCAACTACGCATGGAGCAGAAACCTGCACTACAACAATAGTGATCTGATCCGGAGTTTCGACATCGAGGTTGACGGGTTCAGCGTTCGCTGTGTCAGGGATAATTAATTTGATTATTTACTACCAACAGTTATTTCAGGTTTACTAAATTGTAAATGCTTACAAATTCAATTTAAGTGAAGTAATTATATTGAAAATTATTCAGTTGAAGTTAGAAATAACATTTTAATTTTTATTAAATCAATCCATCCATAAACTCTTTAACTCATTTCGTGTTTTAGTAACTAACATTTCATAGAAGTATTTTCCACTAAAATGGCAGGTTAAGGAGTTCAAATATATTTGATATACGTTATTATAATATTATATAGCTTTGATATTTAGTAGAATACAATCATATTTCCTAAAACATGTGATTTGGCATACTTATCTATAACATTAGATATAAAATGAAGTATGTATTATTAAATTTTCAAATAACTTTAAAACATAGAATATCAGATATCGAATATAAAATTCAATATCTGATATTTTATTAATTTACTCATTTTTAAAATTACAAATCAACCTATTATCACATCACACCCTCATTTCAACACCTCGTCACAGAATTAAATTATACAATAAGCCTTCCTCCCGGTACTTCGTTCTGAATTCAAAATGATGTACCGGGAGGATGGCTTACGATTTTCGTCATTAAAATTAAGGAGATTAAATCATTGACGATTTATTTGCAGGGCTTCTCATTTTCACTAAAAACAGATCATGGCATATAAGTGATTGTTATGCACAAAAAAAAAGAGAAACCCTGTTTACGAATTTCTCTTTTTGTATTTCTTCTTAGAAGATGATATTTATACGCGTCTTTCCTTGATTCTTGCTTTCTTACCTGTAAGTTCACGTAAATAATACAATTTAGCACGACGAACTTTACCATGTTTGTTAACGGTAATGCTTTCGATAAAAGGAGATTCCAATGGGAAAATACGTTCTACTCCGATATTACCTGAAATCTTACGAACAGTAAAACGTTTTTTACCTACGTGTCCAACAATTTTGATAACGTCACCACGAAACTCCTGGATACGTTCTTTGGTACCTTCAATAATACGGTAAGCAACCGTAATGGTATCACCTGCTTTAAATGTAGGATGAATTTTTTCTACCAGAAATGCTTGTTCTGCAACTTTAATTAAGTCCATTATTGCTCTTTGTTTAAATAAATATTATGCGCAATATTCACAGACCTAATTTATTCTGTCAGAGATTACGCTAAAATTGGACTGCAAAAGTACAGCTTTTTTTTCACAAAGCAAATGATTGCCTTCCTTTTTTCATATAAATATTTAAATAAAGATCCACCACATTAAAAAAAACAACTGTTTATCCCTTATCACTCAGAAGTATTTCTAATTTAAATAGATATTGAATTATTTTGACTAACTTTGCACCCTCAAAAAAAAAGATTTTTTTACATGCAAAAAATTAGAAACATTGCTATTATTGCCCACGTTGACCACGGTAAGACTACCTTGGTAGATAAGATGTTAATGGCGGGACACCTGTTCCGCGATAACGAAAACGCCGGCGAGTTAATCATGGATAATAATGACCTCGAACGTGAAAGAGGAATCACCATATTAGCAAAAAACGTGTCAATCCAATATCAGGGATACAAAATTAATATCATTGACACACCGGGTCATGCCGATTTTGGTGGTGAAGTGGAACGTGTACTGAATATGGCTGATGGAGTTCTTTTATTGGTCGATGCCTTTGAAGGACCAATGCCTCAAACACGTTTTGTATTGCAAAAAGCCTTGCAAATCGGACTTTTGCCTATTGTAGTGGTGAATAAGGTGGACAAACCTAACTGTCGCCCTGATGAAGTACACGAAGCCGTTTTCGACTTAATGTATAATCTGGATGCTACCGAAACACAGTTAAATTTTCATACCATATACGGTTCTGCCAAACAAAACTGGATGGCGGAAGACTGGAAAGAACCTACCGACAACATCATCCCTTTACTGGATGCTATTATCAAATATATTCCTGAACCGCTTTATCTGGAAGGGACTCCTCAAATGCTGATTACGTCACTCGATTATTCATCGTATGTTGGCCGTATTGCAGTAGGACGTATTCACCGCGGAACGTTGCGTGAAGGAATGGATGTGAATCTTGTGAAACGTGACGGTACAGCCGTAAAATCACGTATCAAGGAGCTTCATACTTTTACCGGATTAGGCCGTACACGTGCTGCCGAAGTGAAATCGGGTGATATTTGTGCCCTGGTAGGTATCGAAGGATTTGAAATCGGTGATTCTATCTGCGATTTGCAGAACCCTGAACCATTAAAACCAATTGCCATTGACGAACCAACCATGAGTATGGTCTTTACGATCAATAACTCGCCCTTTTATGGACGTGATGGTAAATATGTGACTTCGCGTCACATTCACGACCGTCTGATGAAAGAATTGGATAAAAACCTTGCATTGCGTGTCGAAAAGAATGTTGATTCGGATATATGGCATGTCTTTGGACGTGGTGTACTTCACTTGTCAGTATTAATCGAAACTATGCGCCGTGAAGGATATGAATTACAGGTAGGTCAACCCCAGGTAATTTTCAAAGAAATTGAAGGCAAACGTTGCGAACCAATCGAACAGCTTTCGATCAATTTACCGGAAGAATGTTCAGGTAAAATCATTGAAATGGTCGCTATGCGCAAAGGGGAAATGCTGAGCATGGATTCAATGAACGATCGTATCCAACTGGAATTTTTAATCCCATCACGTGGTATTATCGGATTGCGAAACAGTGTATTGACTTCATCAGCAGGTGAAGCTATTATGTCACACCGTTTCTTCGAATATCAACCGTATAAAGGCCATATCGAAAAGCGTACCAACGGATCAATTATTGCCATGGAAGGTGGGAATGCGTTTGCCTATTCACTGGATAAACTGCAGGACCGCGGAAGATTCTTTATCTTCCCACAGGACGAAGTATATTCAGGCCAGGTGGTTGGCGAAAGTTCAAAAGATGGTGACATTGTAGTGAACGTAACCAAACCAAAGAAATTAAGTAATATGCGTTCTTCGGGTGCCGACGACAAAGCGAAATTAATTCCGCCTGTTGTTTTCAGTCTGGAAGAAGCCCTGGAATATATCAAAGAAGACGAGTATGTTGAAATTACGCCTTCTTTCATCCGTATGCGTAAGATTTACCTTGAAGAAGGCGAACGGAAACGTATGACACGAAAATAAGAATTCAGGATTGTTTCATTTTCTGTTTTATAAAGACAAATACAACATCATATTATACGATACTACCGAAACAGGCGTTTAAAAACCGTTCTCGTTTAATAATATTTTTATGATTATGAAATGTCAGCTCTTTTGTATTTTAGGTGGACTGTCTTTATTTTCTACTTGTCTTTTTGCTCAGTTTGGCATAAAAGGCAGCATGAATATGGCGACCGAAATAAATTCATTCAGTCAATCCGATATAAGGGCGGGATTTAATACAACGAACTTAACAGGTTATCAAATTGGATTTGTCTATCAGTTGATGTCTAAAAAATCAGGTTTCGGGATTGAAACCGGAGCTCTGATATCCCAAAAAGGGAGTACCTTTTGTGACAGTACCAAAATTGCCGGTGTAATCAAACAGGGATACAGAGAATTAAATTATCTCGATATTCCTTTTAATGTACGATACCGCATGTTACTGGGTGAAGTTGGAGTTTATGGTTTTGCAGGTTTATACGGAAGCTATGCATTAAATGGAAAAACAGTTGATGAAAAAACAAATAGCATTCAAAATACATCATATCCCTCTTTCAATGATCATCTTGATTATGGTTATAATTTTGGAGCCGGCGTTGAATTCTTCAAGAAAATTCAATTTGGAGCAACAATGAGTCAGGGTATTAAAAATACTTCGACTGTAATTGTTGGATTGCCTACTCCAACCACCGCAACCAACAGGGTGTATTCAGTTAATCTGGTGTATTTGTTTTAAGATAAGAATTTAAAAAGGAGTGAATCGGATTGATTCGCTCCTTTTTTTATACACTATTTCAAACAACAGATCAATTTCAATAATCAAAATAGTTTTATTGGTATTTACACGCTAATGTTGCAATTACAGTCTAGCGGTAAGAGTCTTTCTCAGACATCGTCTATTCATGTATGTTCGGATTAAAAAATTCTTATCGTATTTAAAGGTGGCATAACAAATATCACCTTCCAATCTTCACTCTTTGTCCTTTTAACTAAGAACAAATCCGTCATTAGACTTAGAATAGCCCCAATATATCAATCTATTACAGCATTATAGCCAACGATTAAGAATCATGAAATGAACCATTATCTATTGTTAGGCAACATAAATAAATGCGGGGTACTACCAGCAGTTTTTACATTTAAAGACTTTATCCACCCGATAAGTTAGCATCAGTTCCTGTGTTCCAAAGGAAGCATTGCTAATACCACTAAAATTGTAATCGTAACTATATGACATCCTGAAATTATGACTTAAATCGAGTCCGAACAATACGCCCACTTCACCCCAGGTACGAAAAACTAACCCTAGTTGGAAAGGATTTGTTTGGGGTGTAGATTTAAAATAGCCGGTTAAATTAAATTCAGCCTGATACATATTTGAATACTGAATACCACAAACTCCATATCCAAGATTAATATAGTCATGAGTATAATCACGATACATTCCATAAACATAGTTCGTATTGGTATACAGTTTGTTAATCGGGGCAAACAAAGAGAATATATTTTTGCTGGCAACCCCGAATTTGTAGTATTTATTGATCAATTCAAATCCAATTTCGGAATTGATATTGTTTTCATTTAACAGACGGGCATAAACAGTCGGATCATTGGCAGTTAGCGAATTAATCTTTGATCTATCATAACCTAACATTTGAAAATTCAACCCCAGACCCATATTTAATTTCCAATACTTGTCAAGACTCAACGCATATGCATACGTTAAATCGGCATCACAGGTAGTAGTAATCCCGATTTTATCATACCTTAGTTTGAATCCAAACTGAGTATATAAATCATCTAAATATACCGTGCCGGATAAAAAATCTGTTCTTGGCGCACCTTGAACGCCAACCCATTGTTCACGATCTGACATGTTGAATTCCCAAAGATATTGATCGGTAATTGAAGCCGGATTGATGATATAGGTTTTAGTCCAATCATTATTCAACCTGATATCTGATTGGGCAACCAACATTGTGGCAATAAAATTGAGAATTAAAATTATAACAGTTTTTTTCATATCCTTCAATTTATCGTACGACTGTTACAAATGATGTTTTTGTTTTTGTTCCTGAAGGACCTGGTATATATACAACATAGAAATACGTACCATTCGAAACCGGCTTCCCTTTATAAGTTCCATTCCAACCTTCGACACCTTCATACAGCAGAATGCCGTTTCTGTTATATATCTGAGCATGCCAGCCTTTCAAAAAGACATCATCTATGCCATCTCCGTTGGGGGTAAATATATTGACTGCAGATACATCAGTAATCCAGATTCTTTTTGTTGCAAATTCATAACATCCTTTTGGATTTTTTATTTTCAACTTCACATCAAAGTAGCCATCTTTTAATATATCATATGAATGAGTTTGATTATTGCCTGTTGCCGATTTATTATCTCCAAAATCCCAAAAATAATCCGAATAGGTAATACTTTCACTCCATAATTCAATGGTTGGGTCTTTCGTGGTTATTTCATTTCTGTCCGATTGAACAGTGTAATTGTATGAATCAAAGTTTGTGGCCTTGAAATTCAATGTAGAAGTACAACCGGCTTTTGAAGTTCCTGAAACGGAATAGTCGCCTGCTTGTTTTATGAACAAGCTATCACCTGTAACTCCATTATACCAGCGATATGAATCAGCACCGGTTACATGCAACAGAATTGAATCCCCCGTGCAGAAGACAGGTAATTTATCAAGTACCAATACCGGTGAGGCTTCCACCGTGATTATTTTCTCGAATACAGCGGTACAAGTGGCATTCTTCATGGTTAAGCGTACCCTGTACGTCCCTGGATTGGAATAGGTATGTTCGGGTGTTTGTAACATTTGGGAAGTTCCATCACCAAAATCCCAAAAAAAGCTGTAGTCACTTTCTATACCATAAGGAATAACCGGTTTAAAGTCAAAAATATGAGCATCACAATTTATGATATTGTAGTTTATCCCGGGAGCAGGAATACTCAGATTAAATGTGTAAGTTGCCGTACAACCTGCACCATCCGTAACGTCAAGAATTACAATACCACTTTGGGTAATTTCTGTGTCGGGACCGTTAAACCCGCTAACAGTGCCGCTTGACCACGTAAATTGATAAGGTGGAATCCCTCCTGTAACTTTAGCGGTACAGACTTCTTTCAGCACATTTGTTTGGCAATTAAAATCGGGTACAGTATCCACCGACAATGCTAGTGGATCCCTCCTCATTACTTCGTACTGTTTGCTTACTGTACAACCATTTAAATCGGTAATATTGACAATATAAGTCCCTGCCGGAATACCGGATAAATCCTTTGTTGTTTCACCGTTCGACCAAAGAATGGTATACGGCTGAGTGCCACCCGATATAGTCAGTCTTATTGCGCCGCCGTTTGGATTTTTACAATCGAACGCATGGGTTATTTCAGCAGACAACTTCAGCTCCAGTGGTCCTGTTACAGTAAAGTTTCTCGTGAAACTACAGGAAGCGTCACTAAGTGTAGCCGTATAGTTTCCCGGGTTTAAATTATTCCTAATGTATCCTGCTGTGGGATTGTCCGACCAAACCAATGAAACAGGCGGAATCCCTCCATGTACATTCAGGTTGATACTCCCGTTGCGTGCTCCGAAACAAGTTACATTCTTAACCTCAGGTTGTATGGAAAACCCGGCTTCCGTGACAATTATATCTTCAGATTTCAGGCACCCATTGTTGTCAGTTACTGTAATAGTATAGGTTCCGGGTGATAAATTATCCTGATATGTACTTTTCCCCAAATTACTCCATGAAATTTGATAGGGAGGGATACCTCCCGTAATATTTAATTTTATCGTCGCATTATTTGCTCCGTAACAGGTAACGGGAGTTGTTGTTGCATTTATCTTCACTTCATCCGGCTGAGTAACAGTAGTTGTAAAATTACGGGTACAACCGGTATGATCGGTTACAGTGAGTGTATAAATTCCGGTAGCAATATTGATAAGGTCTTTTTCAACGCTTGTAAATCCATTTGGACCGATCCACAAATAAGTATACCCCAAAACTCCCGGCAAATCTTCTATCGGCACTCCACCGGCAACATTCACCGATATAGCTCCGGTTGTGTCGCCAAAGCAAATTAAATTAATCTGCCGGATCAACGTTATAACAATTTCAGCAGGTTCGGTTATAGAGAAAGAAGCGGTTTGTGGATTACAATTGTTTGCATCTGTCACAATAACACTGTAATTCCCGGGATTTAAATTTTGAATATCCTCCGAACCGGTAAAAGGAGTAGCGTTTTTAGTCCAGGTATACTTATATGGAGGTGTACCGCCTGTTACCGATAAGGATATTTCGCCATTAGCCGCGTCAAAACAGCTTACATTTTTAGTAGTAACTGTTTTTAAATTGATTACCGCAGGCTCGCTTATAGTATAATTCATTGAAAAGGGCAAACCTCCCGAATCGGAAATTGTAAGATTATATACTCCCGGTGACAGCCCGTTAATAGAGGTGGCTTTTGATGTAAAACCGGTTGGACCTGTCCACGAAACATGATAAGGATCTCCGGTTGGAAATGGAATGCCACCTTCTATGGTAATCTGAATACTTCCGTTATTGGCTCCGAAACAATCAATATTTTTTAACGTAATGTCGGGAGCTATTGAAGGATTCACCGTAACAACAATGTTGAAATCAGTACCTTTGCACATCCCTGAAACAGGCGTAACAATATACGTTGCCGTTCCGGCTCTATGGGTAGTATCGGTTAGTGTTTGACTTATAATCGTCTGTGGCGTTGATTGTGAAGATGTGCCGGTGATTGAATTTACTGGACTAATCACTGGTGCCGGCCAGGTATATGTTGTCCCCACAGGAACAATATTGCCGGTTAAAGAACCCGGGTCGATGTCGAAAGTTTGCCCGCTTCCTATTAGTATAGTATAATCCGATATAACAGGATAAGGATTGATTGTAATCGCTGCAATATTTGATAGTAATGTACTACAACCACCTGTAGGAAATGCCAACTCACAATAATAAAACATTGTACCTGTATTAGACGAAGTAGGACTATAACTTGCAGTATTGGCATTGGGTATTAAGACACTGCCAACTGTACTATTGATCGTATTTGAATACCACTGGTATGTCGGAACTTCTATGCTGTTTTTATATGAAACAGACAATTCACTTAGTTTTTCATCTTTACAAATAGTGATGGATTGAGGTTGAGTTGTAAAAATAGGTGATGGATTTACGGTGATTGTAAAGTTTTCCGGGTTACCGTAGCATCCGTTTAATAGCGGAGTTACGGCGATTGTTGCTGTGATTGCATTCGAACTGTTATTAATAGCGGTAAATGCTGAAATATCACCGGTTCCAGTAGCCGGTAATCCGATAGCACTATTGTCAATGCTCCAATTATACGTTGTTGCGGGAATTTCTCCTGTAAAATGAATGGCTACAGTTTGAAAACCATTGCATACCGTCTGGTTCGTTGGTTGATCCACCGTTGGGGTGGGATGTACAACCAGGTTAAATTGTTCGGGTATCCCATCACAACTAACTCCATCATTTGTAATAGTGGGAGTTACGGTAATAATGGCCGACAAATCCGTTATTCCAGGGTTTTGCGGAGTAAATGAAATATTGCCGGTACCTGTAGCTCCTATTCCAATGCCCGGAGTACTGTTTGTCCAGGAATAGGTGGTGTTTCCGCCCGTATTTTTCGTTGTGAAATTTACATTATTAGTCACGCCGTTACAAGCCTCTGAATTGCCCGGATTATTTACTTGCCCCGTTGGATTTACAGTAATGGTGAAATGCTCCGCTTTTCCTTCACAACTTACCCCGTTATTTCCATAAGTTGGAGTTACGGTTATTGTATCTGTTATAGGTGAATTACCGGTAATCGTAGCAGTAAATTCAGGTATTTTATTTAATCCCGAACCCGCCACGCCAATGTTAGCATTATTATTGGATGACCATTTATAAACTGTACCCGACACATTCCCAGCAAACACGAATTCGCTGTATTTCGCCCCATTGCACAGAGTTGTATTTGCAATAGTTGTGACCGTTGGCGTTGGAATTACCGACACAACAATCTCAAAAGGAGTTCCTGTGCAACCATTTGCTGTCGGCGTAACGGTATAGGTTGCCGAAGCTAATGCCGGAGTGGCGTTTGTCAGGCTCTGCGTAAATGTCAGTTGAGGTGTGCCCTGCGCACTTCCCCCTGTTAATGCACTAGCAGCAGGGCTGATTACGGGTGTAGTCCAGGTATATTTTGTCCCTGTAGGTACTATATTGCCCGAGCCTTCGGCAGGCGAAAAAGTATATGTATCGCCATTGCAAATGGTTGATTGTTGATTGTTGGATATAACAGGTTTTGGGTCGACAATAATCGTATCGTTATATTCCTGACCTGCGCAGGTTTGAACTCCTGCAATAGAAGCTTTTGCTTTAAAAATAACTGCTATGGGCTTATTGGTGGCATTTATCAGTGTCTGTGGAGGAATGGTATTGGTTCCTGAAGTTATTACACCCGTGATGCCGGCAGGCTGCTCTGCAGTCCAGTTAAAAGTTACACCCGCACTTGTACTGCTTAATGTGACCAATGTAGTAATATCACCCGTACAAACAGTTTGCTTCGGTTGTGAAAATAATACAGCCGCCGAAGGATTAACAGTAAAATCAAATTGTTCGGCAGCACCCGGGCAAGTCAGGTTCCCTTTTCCAAAAGTCGGCGTTACCGTTATGGAGGCTGTGATTGGTGCAGTACCGGTATTTCTGGCTACAAATGATAAATTGCCAGTACCTGAAACAGCTAAACCTATATTTTTATTACTGTTTGTCCACGAATAACTAGTAGTATCGCCTGTATTTACAGTGGCAAAATTGATCGAAATATTTTGATCTTTACAAACCGATTGATTGCCGGGGTTGGTTACCTTCCCTTTTGGATTGACAATAATCTTAAAAGTCTCAGGTAATCCTGCACAACTCATTCCTCCGTTACTATAGGTAGGTGTAACTGTGACAACCGCTTTTAAGGGTGCCGTTGTAGCGTTAACAGCACTGAATAACAGGTTTCCGCTGCCACCCGACGCCAGGTTAATAGCTGTATTGTTATTCGTCCACGCGTAAGTTGTTAGTCCTCCGGAGTTTTTGGTATTGAAATTCACCAATGCATTTTGTCCTGAACAAGCCACCAGGCTATCAGGCCTGTTTACCTGTGCTGTAGGGTTTACGGTGATTGAAAATTGTTCGGTTTCTCCGATGCAACTCAGGGCTTTATTGCTATAAGTCGGAGTGACGGTTATCATGGAGGTGACGGGCAAAGTTCCTGTATTCGTGGCAATAAATGCTGGAATCTTATCTGTACCGGAGCTGTTTATGCCAATACTTGTATTATTACTTTCCCATGTATAAACTGTCCCTGGTGCATTCCCCGTGAATACGATGTCAGCACCTGTATCTTTATTGCAAAAAGTGATATTGTTCGGTTTAATCACCGTCGGCTTGGGATAAACGGTAACGACCACATCAAAAGTTGATCCTGAACAACCATTTACAACAGGTGTAACTGTGTAAGTGGCTGTGGCTATTGACGGAGAGACGTTTTCGAGTGTTTGACTAATTCCTGACAGAGCTGTATTTTGCATGCTTCCGCCGGTTACTGTTCCGGCAGGGTTAATTACGGGTGCAATCCAGGTATATTTTGTTCCTGTTGGGATAACATTGCCATTTCCTGATACGGGCGTAAAGTTGAAAGTACTGCCGCTGCAAATCGCATTGCTTAAAACAGTTGTAATAACAGGCTTTGGATTGACAATAATAGTATAATCATATTCTGCTCCGGCACAGGTTGTAACTCCCGACAGGGTGGCTTTTGCTCTGTAAATTACAGGTATCGGAGCATTTGTCGTGTTTATCAATGTTTGCACCGGTATAGTGTCGGTACCGCTTGTTGTCACTCCTGTAATCCCTGCAGGTTGAATTGCTGTCCAGCTAAACGCCGCCCCTGTTGTTGAACTGTTCAGGATTGCCTGCGCTGTGTTTTCGCCCGAACACACTGTCTGATCGGTTGCCGAAAAAGTGACTGCAGCCGATGGATTCACTGTAATTTTAAAGGTCTGGCTTGCCCCGGGGCATCCGTTTGCGGTAGGCGTAACAGTAATGATTGAGGTAACTGCACTTGCAGTATTATTTTTGGCAGTAAACAGAGGGATATTACCGGTTCCACTTGCAGCCAGTCCAATGGAGATGTTTGAATTTGTCCATGAATAAGTTGTCCCCGTCACCGTGTTGTTAAAACTTATAACGGATGTTCTAACCCCATTACAATATTCATAGTCAGGCAGGATCATTGCCGCCGGAGTTGGATTCACAATAATGGTAGCTGTTCCGGTTTGTGTCTGGCTGCAAGCCGTCGTGCCTGCATCCTGCACATTAGTCAAATTATATTTAAACGTGCCTGTAGCATCTGTTGGTACCTGTATGCTTATGCTTTTCCCGGTTATGGTGGTTATTGATTGGCTTGCTTCCCCATTTATGTTATAGGTAAAAGTATAAGGAGCAATGCCGGTTGCCCCGGTAAAGGTGATTAACGGAGAAGCTGAATTGATACAAACGCTTGTATTGCCCGATATGGTAGCTGTCGGCAATGGGTTGACTGTTACAAAGGCTGTTCCGGTTTGTGCTTGTGAGCAGGCGGAAGTACTGCTCTCCTGCACACTTACCAAAGAGTAGGTAAAGGTTCCTGCATTGTCTGTTGATACCGGTACAGTTACACTATTGCCCGAAGTGGTGGAAACTGATTTTTGGGTGCCGTTTACAGTGTACGTAAAAGTATATGGAGCTGTACCATTTGCCCCGGTAAAAGTGATAAGCGGTGAGGCGGAATTCTTGCAAACAGTTGCACCACCCGAAATAGTGGCGGTTGGCAAAGGGTTAACATGAATTGTCTGTGTGATAGAATCAACTGTACATCTTGATTCAGGGGAATTCGGTCTGATTATTTTTAATTTCACATTATAATCGCCAGGAATATTAAAATTCACATTAACTATATCTGAATTTGACAAAGAACCAGTCCAACCAGTAGTTGGAAAAATTGACCAAGTCTTATTAAAATTAGTTGAACAAGTGCTACCAATTAGATAGTTGCCAATGGACGTATTTGTAAGTTTAACAGAATTATTCAAACAAGCATTTAACCCCGTGCTAATATTGAAAGATGCAATTGGCTTCTGTGTTGCCTGCACCTGGAGTGTAGGTGAAGTACTATTACAAGGGTTAGTAACTGTAAACGTCACTATAAACTGACTACCTGGTAACCCACAGGAAGATCTAGTGAAAGTATGTGATATTGAATCAGGCAGGTTTAATTGTGTATAAGTTAAATCAGGAGATCCATCATTTACAGAAAAGTTATAGGTTGTTCCCGGTGTATTATCCTTGACACCTTGAACCGGCCATACTAAAGTATAAGGTACACAGTCTTGTGTATTTGGGATACTAAGCAAATTACCTCCTGGAGTATTTCCATTAAAAAATTTATAGGTTTTAGTTGTTGTACAGCCCGTTAAAGCGTAGTTTGCAGTTATTTTTATATTAAAATAGCCTAATAAAAGATACTGATGTTTTATACTCGTAAAAGAATTGGGCAAGTTATCAGTTGATCCATCACCCCAATTAATAATATAACCTGAGTTTGTCAGACTCGTCGTACTTGCATTTACAGCAATAAAATCATATTGCGGGCTCGATGTAGTGGCTCCGCAATTTATAAATATTTGTTGAGTTGGATCAAAAAGTGTAGCTCCGTTATTTCCATTAAAGTCTAATGAAGCATCTGGTATCTGTTTTATTACTATATTTTTTGTAGTTGTATTTTGACAAGTGGTCGAATTGTCTGTTATAGTAAGTTTTACTGCAAAAGTTTGAGTGCCGGCACCAAAAGCATTATAAAAATGGGTCGGCTTTTCCTGTGTTGAAGTCTTACCATCCCCAAAATCCCATGCATACGTATAAGTAGAGCCTGTTAATGAGGGTGTAAATTGAACACCTGCCCCTGTACATTGATTATCAATAAAGGTAAAATCAAATACAGGTAAAGCCTTTACGGTTACAGTCACACTTCCTGTTTGAGCTTGTTTACCTGAAGCATCAAATACACTATCCAAGTTGAAGATATATGTATTTAGGGCTGTAGTAGTTATAGGTATTGTCAGTGAAGAGTTTGATCCTGTCGTTTTTATTGAATTCTGACTTCCACCATCAATATGGTAAATAAAAGTATAGGGCGGTTTTCCTCCTGCTCCTGTAAAAGTAATGTTTTCGTTGGTTGATTTCAAACATACCGATGCTGGGCCGGTGATGGTTGCCGAAATATCAGCAGGAGCTTTTTCCTGAAGGGAAGGTTGGTCTGAAAAATTATAGATTTCACTTTTATAAACACTAAAATCCTTTGCGTTTGAGATATTCGCAATATTTGAAACAAAAAAAAAGAATAGAAAACAGAATAAACGATTCATAACTAAATGTTAGGATAATTTTAAATACTTAATTTAACTTATCCAAGACTATGAAACGTTGGAAAAGGTAGTTGCTTTTAATTCTCTATAAATAAAATGCAAAATTACTAATTTGTTTTAAGATAATAGAATTTTTAAACATGTAATCTATAAATTTATTGAATATATTTTAAAGACTATTACGTTCAACAGATCAATATTAATAATCAAAACAGTATTAATTGCAATGACATGCCGAAAATGTTGTTTACAGTCAATGACTGAATGACCTAAAATAACCAATTAATGGTTTTATGCTAGACTTATTCATAGAATTCAGTTTATCAATAAAAGGTTGATCCACATACTCATGTGCAGCCACCCAATTTGTCTCATCGGCTGCAACAAAAGGTTCACGCAATAACGACATATTACCGACATAGGTTAAATTATCCGAATCTTTTTCGTCAGCAACAAGCGTCCATAAAATATCTCCCCGTTCCGAACACCTTCAAAGTTCATCGCTTCATCATATGGTAGTGGAAAAGCCGTCCATACATATCCTTTACCAGTTTTCTATCCGAATGAGATTTGTCCCAATAAATTTTTAACGTACCGGACCTTTCCAACATGTCGTAAGAATAAGTATCTCCCATGAATTCAAATTGAGTGTTCTAATTCGTTTGGGTTGTTTTCTTATAACTACCATCATTTAGTTTGGTTATTGTAACTTTATTCCGAAATTTGTCATAGTAACTGAATTCTTCGGAGTTCAACGTGTTTCTATGAGTTTTCTTAGTTTCCATTTTTACAACATATTGTATTTCACTTCCGGCAATGATTGCTTTTCGAACTGTTGTATTTCTTCAGGAGTTCTACGTGTAACACTAACTTTACACGTAGAACCTAAGAAAACAAACAAATAAATCGAGGTTATTTCTTAATTATTTTTCTTTCCGCTGTACCCTCGGAAGTTATTAGCTTCAAAATATACATGCCTTCAGGTAAGATGCTTAATGATATATATTCATTACCCGATATGTGTTTGGTAAGCAATATGCGGCAATTTAAATCCAAAATTGTCAATATTCCTGTTCCTTCCAGACCCGTTATTTGGATGCCATCTTTTAATGGATTTGGATAAAAATTCACAGCATCAATCGTTTCCGTTTGTACTGATGTCAATGCATTGAAGTAAATAAAGTCTTCCCAGACAGGTGCTTACTTATAGGCACTTAGAGAACTGACAGGGGTATACAAAACGCAAGTTTCTTTATAAATAAAATAAAAGACATTGAGTGATGAACTTAAATCAACAGGAGTAACAGGATAGGCATAAATTGAAACTAAACCCGAACAAAACTCAAAAGCATAATCTCCAATGGTAGTAACCGATGAAGGAATATTAATAGAAGTTAGACCGGTGCAATACCCAAAAGCATAATCTCCAATATAAGTAACCAACGAAGGGATTTTAATGGAAGTTAAACCGGTACAAACATAGAAAGCATATTTTCCAATGGAATCGACTGAAGAAGGGATTGTGATGGAGGTTAAACCGGCGGTGGATCTACCAAAAGCACCATATCCAATGGAAGTTACCGATGAAGGAATTGTATAACTTCCGGTTTTTTAAAGTGTTGATTGAATCAAATAACTGTATTTAGCCTGATGCTTCACGCCTGATGCATCATACACGTACGCGTTCGTAGTCCCGTTACGGAACTGCACTTTCTGTGGCAAATTTAATAAATTCTATCGATTAGATTAGTATTCTTGTTTATATCACCAAATATTGACAGAGTCGGAACTCTATCCCCCCGAATCCTGCGACAAAAAGTCTACACAGATTTTTAAGTGTACTGATAATAAATTCAGTACTGATAAATCAAATGTACCATTTATAAACGGATTCTATTGAAGTTAAAAACTTATTTTGTTTCCAGTCCAAGTTATGCTACGCTCAAACTTGAACTAAAGTTAGAAAAACTAAAACCGAATTCATAGACTTCTCGTCCATCCGGATCTGTAAATCTGACAGGATTATAGAAACAATAAGCATATGGAGAAATCGAGTAGCATTTTTCAGCGTGTGGATCCACACTCATAAACCTCCCCATTGCCGGATAATACCCTCTTGCCCCGTAATCATAGGTATCATACCCGTTCATTTCGACAAACTCTTTCCCATTGTAGTCTTCGTCTGATAAGAGATGTGATATCCACATGAACATGTATATTATCATTTACATGTTTTATCAAAGCTAATTTAACACATTCATTTATTTATATTTTATTTTTAATCCACTCAATTTGGCTGTATTGATAAAATGTAAAAATTAACAAAGAAACAATACCAAAAACAATGAAGAAAATTATTATATTAATTATTATATTTTTTTCTTTGAATATCTTGAAAATTCATCTATATATTGCTTCCAGTCTTTTTTATACAAGAAAACATAATAATTAAATACTGCTAATATTATTGCCAATGGTATTTCCCACAGTTTCGGGTCGAAATCTGGGATTACATAATTTTTTGATATAATTTCAATTTGCATTATTATTACAAACAAGATAAAATACTGTAAGGTTTGTATAACTAAACCTGCTTTCCAATACCCCCAACTATCTTCGGATAAATAATTAAATACAAGATAAAGTTTATAAAAAAATAGATAATAAGCTTTTTTTAAATTTTCCATAATTAAAAATCCCTTTATCGTCCAAGTTTGTAAATTTGCAGTAAGTGGATAGCGCAGTTTGAGCGAAGCGTCCCGATAGCTATCGGGATTGTGCTCAAAACCTGTGCAGTTTGTAACTGACTTTATACTATTCCCAACAAGGTTCAATATCAACCAATCCTTTCCTCCCGATGGCCATCGGG
>Ga0302188_10001421_pt1 | contig 18800 bp, 12 predicted proteins | sample II_Bog_E2_1_FD_198783 | JGI IMG/M metagenome (GOLD analysis project Ga0302188, IMG submission 198783) | Peat permafrost microbial communities from Stordalen Mire near Abisko, Sweden - II_Bog_E2_1 | ecosystem: Environmental > Terrestrial > Soil > Wetlands > Peat | place: Sweden: Abisko...
GTTTTGATCACTAATGCCTTATATTTTTTTGCATCAATCTTCATTGACTGTAAAAATCCAATGATCTGCTTCTTTTTTTAAAAAAGAGAACAGAAGATCTTTGCATCTTTTTGATAGTCATTCATGTATTTATCTAAAACGCTTAGTACCCATATTGAATCTGAGTTGATACTCTTTGCCATTATATAAAGAGAATATAATTTAGTGTTGAATTTATTTTGAAAGATTATTATACTCTATTTATTCTGAATGAAAGCAAGAAATATTAAATTGATTTATTTATTTATTTACTCGTTCAAATTATATAAATTTTACACTTTCCTCAATTGCTATTAATCTTACTGCATGTTGAATATAAATAGTATCCTTTATTTAAATTTTATCTTGAATTATCTTTTTTTATCAATTATTTGTATCAATTAGAGCAGTCAGTGGGCGTGTATGTCCAAGGACCTACCAATGTTGGTCAAACGCATGTCGCGGACTATTAGGACTAAGCCCCCTGCTAACATTTGCAGACAGTGGTGGCTGTTTAAACAATTATCAATGTTGTCTAATATCAATAAATAGAATTGAGTAAAATTAGAAATAAGATATAGGTGTAACTTTCAAGAGAGTAGCTTTCAGACATTGCTTGGATTGTAATTGAACTAACTATTAGAATTCAATCGCATATAAGATAAAACAATATTGGTAAAGTATAACAACAGCTTGGAGGTTTGATTGCTGAAAATTCTATATTTATAATAATCTTTATTCAAAATCAATAATTATAAAAATTAGACTGCATTTTTCAATCGTATCGTAAATCAGATGTTGGGATCATCGAAAATAGCTTTATGAGCTGATACCAAATGGTCATAGCATTTTTTAGACTCAACAAAAACTTACAAACATTTCCAACAAATATGAGCATGACAATGTGTACACTCGACGTGATTGCAACCTCCATTTTTTTGTATTCCTGTCTTACATTTTGGGCATTGTTTAATGCCTAATTTTTACCAATTTATTAATTTATCTTTATCTTTCCACTCTTGGCAGGTATAATTAGGATGAGACTATTTGCATTTTAAGCACTAGCATCTCCCACAAATATCACAGTTAATTTCCCCATTTCTCACTACTTCTTCTTGATCAAAAATATTTTCGCAATTTTTACAAGTCATGTACTTTCCTGCATATTTTTGAACATAGGTAGCTATTTTAATATCACATAATTTTTGAAACTCCTATTATGAGAGGATGGTCTTTACATCGTTAATACTTATAGGCATTTTACATTCGTCAGTCGGACAGAGGAGTTTTTAGTCATTTGGACTATTTCGAAAAGCCCGCAGATGATCAGCGATACACAACCAACAGAAAGTGCATTTACAATTTAAAAATCGATAAGGATTGCTCATGATGTCTGCACATATTCCACATTCGCTCTTATGAGCATTTACAAGTTTTAAAATATCGTTTTTTACTGTTTCGAAAGTAGCAATATCAGCTGTCACCAAGATATCTCTGGTCTGAAATATAATTTAATAGTTTAGCATCTGTCCTTTTTGTAAATTTTTAACCTTCTCATCCAAAACCTCCTTGACTCTGTTTAAATTTTTGCCGCGGTATGATATCCTTTCTGTATAGTATTTAAAAGCCCTTATCCTTTCTTTAATGTTGGCTTAAATTGATTTTAATAAAGAATCTTCACAGTACACCTTTAGGGAATTTGTAAATTTTTAAAATCCAAAGTATATTTTATAGTTGTACTTGTCTTAAATGTTCTACAATATTGTTTGACCAGCTTTCATTTTATCTAAAAAATTGAATTCAGAAAACTAGAGTTTTAGTAATTTAGGAGTAAACAAATTGCTTATCACCCTTTGTGGTTTTATAAAATCCTCTCGGCTTGGACTACGAGCTATAATCAGCACTTTCTCCTTATTCCTCATTTGCTTTTTAATTGTGGAAAAACTCATCAAAGGAAACTACACTTTAAAAACATCAATATGATACTTATACTATTCTTCTAGCGATTCAAAGGCTTTAAAAGTGGGAGAGGAGATAATTTGATCATAATAAGCTCGAATATGCACTTTTTCACAGCCAATTACATTACTTCTACCATCATATCTTTCCTTCATTTTAGTAAGAACAGATGAATCAAGAGTTATAATTTCAGCTGTCATGTCAACTCTAAATGTTTTCTCATATTCACCCATTCTCTAATTGTATTTATATGGTTTGTAATATCCTCTCACGTTAATAATGAGATTTTATCTTTTGATCTTAATTTCTTCAAGCAATTTATATATTTGCAACTTCCATTGATCATTTGTTTTGGAGGCTTCGGAATGTTAAGGATCTCTAAACTTTTGTATTATTCTTGGCATTTTAAAATCATATTCGAAATAACCATCTTTATCCATTTTGTACAGTTATTCAGCCATTTAAAATTCATCATAATTTGTCTTCGATATATTTATACCCTTTTTACTTTTGGCTAAATAAATATTTCTTTCGTATAATTAGCATCGGCCTGTCATGTTGAGCTTTTGTCTGATACCTTTTTTTATAGTTTAACACATTCTTTCAGCTATGCCTTCACCTAACTATGAACTATCATAATTTAAATACAAATTATCCTTCTAGCATTTTCCTGCGAAGTAATGAAGTATAATTTTTGTCTGAGGCACTTTTCTTCTCTTGTCAACCAAGCTTTCTTTAATATCAATGGGAATATTAGAATATTCGTTTTTTAAATAATCTAAGTAGCTCTTAAATGAATTTTTATTTTCCTCTTATTGAATAAAAACCTTAATTCTCTTTTATTATGTAACATTAACATGAGTTTTGTTTTCTTATTTAAATATTTTTTGCCTTCGATTTTGTTGGCTATCATCGATAATGAAATTTCCATAAATCACACAGTCGGCAGCGATCATCTCAATAATTGAAGAATTGGATACAATTTCAATACAAAATTCTTTATTGTAGAATTCAATGTTGAAAATATTAAAGCCATTTTGTAAGTTGACGAATATGTTGCCTATATAGTTATGCCTATATGAATTTTCGGCTTGTTTTAGTAAATTGTTCATATATTCCTTAATCTTTTTCTAAAAATTGGCAATCGATTCATAGTCGTCTCTCTTAAAGAAAAAAAATACATCCTTCTCTTGAACAAGTAGATAATATGTTACCTGGTTTTGTTATTAAGATATTAACGGGAAAGCTTCTTTTAAAAAACTAAGGTTTTCATAATACTCACATTTCGAGTAATCGGACCGAATTTGCTGCAAAATTTTAGTTGGCAGAGGATAGCTCAACGTTTTGTAAAAAGGATTCTTTTATTGAATAGCTTTAATGTCAAATGTTTTCCATATATATTTGTCAATATGGCGTTTCATGAAATCATAGTCAACCTTATGAGCAACTTTACAATAGAGCCTTCCTACTTCGGTGGTGTAGAGATCATAGCAAATAATCCAATCAGATTGAATACCTAATAAAGATAAGTTGCTTGTTCCGTATATTTGAATTGGTCTCCTCTGATTAACCAAAGTGTATCCAATTTGAGGATTTCCTGAAAACTTGCATAGATTGGGACTAAAACTGGTAATTAGGCAGGATAAAATTAATTATCTATAACTTTTGCACTCCCTCAGTTTTGATTTAACGTCATCCAATTCATCTTTATACACTTTTTCATCGATATTAAATCCTGAAACAATATCTGATATTTAGGCAATTTGCTCCTCAGTCTGGGATAAAGTTTTGATGTTCAAGTAGTTTTCACGCATCCATTTCATTAATTCCGGTGAATTGCGTGGCCTTTTATCTTATGATTGAAAAGAACGACCCTTTAACTTTAGATGTTTATACTTTCTGTATATATTGTCCAAGAAAAAAAAATCTCCCTATTCATCACTAAACTATCGATATTTATTTTCCTCTCCCTTTTCCCTGTCATCTTTTTTGATGAAAAAGAGATTGCCAAAATTAACAATCAATGACAAAATTTAAATGATGGTATTTTTTACGTTTTCCTTTCTTAATTTTTATTTTTCTGCTGGCTGTATCTTTAGTTTGGAAAGGAAATCTGGCTGCTATAAAATTTTAACAAACATCATACCTTCCACAATCGCTCGAGATAAAAATGGTTAAATTGGAATTTTTATTAATAGTTCCCCAATTTTTGTGACTTATTACTTATCATTTATTGCTCCTATTAGTTTGAGCAGTTGCACTGATTTCTTCAGGCCTTACACACTGGGTTTTGATATATAATTAAAATTTACAACATCTTCAATGTTAAGAGTTTTTAATCTTAAAACAACTGTCTCTAAGGAAGCATTTTCAATCTATGGAATTTTATTAGTCTTTCTTTGCTTAAAGTTAGATTCAGAGTATAATCTAAAACAATGGCCTGGACCAGTTCTCCCTGATCTCCCAGCTCTCTGTTTGGCCGAACTCTGAGTAATTTCTTGTAATTTCATGGAAGAAACCTTAAATTTTTGATCATAAACAAGTTCAATATCAAGTCCTGGATCAATGACAACTCTTACTCCATCAATAGTGATGGCAGTTTCTGCAATTCTAGAAGCAAAAATAAATTTATGTTTACCAGTTTCTTAAAATACTTTTTTTTGTTAGGCAGGAGTCACTTTACCATGGAGAGCATAAACCAAAAACATTTTCTTATTCAATTTAGCCTAATAAATTTTAACTAATTATGTGATTTCATCAACATTGGAGCAAAAGCAAAGCAAATGTCCCTTAAATTAATTTTTCATGCTGTTATTGTCATAAAGGATGTTTTAGTTAATTAGTCTTTCAATCTTGCGTACCACTTGAAAACGGTCTCCTTATTTATAATTGCCATAATCTTTATAAGTAATTGTAACTGGATACATTCTTCCTGATACTTTCAGAGTTCTCGTGTAAAAATAATTTTAAAATAGACAAATATCCATCGATGCTGATGTCACTATTACTTTGAAATTTCTGCGCTTTGTCAAAAGTTTTTGCACAAGACCTAAGATAACATCAATGCTGATCGTCCTTTAATGAGCTTCGTCAATAACTAAGCAAGAGTATTTTGATAACAAAGGATCTTTCGTAATTTCATCAAGCACTAATCTATCTAATTTAAATATTATCTTAGCATCTTTGTTCGCTTCCTTACCTGCTGAAGACACATAATCAACAAATCCACCAACCAATTAACCCATTTCCTTTGCCACTCTCTATGCTAGACTTCTTGTTGCTAATCTCCTAGGCTGTGTTACTAAGACAGGCAATGCAGATGGATTATCAAATATACCATAATACTAGCATAATATTTGAGGCAGTTGAGTTGATTTTCCAGACCCAGTCTCTCCCTAAATAATGAGTAAATTTTGTTTTTTAAGCATATCAAATATTTGTCTCTTTTTGGCAATGATAGGCAGCTTGCTTTCTAATTGTTTTAAAATGACAATCATTTTCTTTAAACTCTTCTTGTAGAACTCTTTGCTCGGCAATCTATTTGAGCTTTATGCTTATATCTGAACTCTTTCTTAGATTATTTTGGCCCTCATATTCTCAAAATTTTATCTGTTTTACTACAATTCCTCGAGTTTGTCTCCCAAAGCTTGTAAACCTTAGCTTCGAGAATTCTTTTGTGCGATCTCCTGCATTTGGTTGTTGACTTTATCAATTTATTCATGTAAGGAAGATATGTCTGTATTTAGTAATTTGTCAAGATTTTAGACAAAATATTTTAGTGGCAATTCTTAAAAATTAGGTCTTTAATCATCGCTCTCCAACTCTTCAATATTAGTCAAATCTTTAAATTCTTCTTCCTGCTGTTCCTTTTATTCTTCTGTAAAAATTTTCTTTTAAAATTTTCCATATAATTCGAATTAATCGGGATGTTGTCTTTGATGAAATTTAATATATTCATTATTGAATTACACAGATCGTAAGTATTTATCCATGATGATGAAGTTGATAGCTTTATTTGGACCTATTTCGTAATAGAACATAACATCGCTACCGGGTTCGAGGTTGAATATGGCATCTTTCTTTAGATTAATGCTTAGCTCTCTTGATTGTTGAATTCCAAACACTGCTAAATTATAGTATTTTTTATCCATTTTATTAAATAATCTTTAGAATACTTGCTAAAAAATCTATCGCTTTTATTTGAGACTGGGAACTGATCTGATCACTTCTCCGATATGCCTACACTTGATTTGCCCCTTGAATTCGTAATATTAAAAATATATAACTGGATAGATAGTGCTCACCATAATTTTAAGCTCTTTGGTTTGAGGATATGTCTGCATAAATATCTTTTTTATCTTTTTTAGTTTGTCATCAAGACCATGGGTGTTTTTGTCAATGGGTTCACTATTGCTTAGGTATTTTTAGCATGAGTACTTATACTTATTTTGAAAATTATCCTCTTCTTTTGATTTTTTTGGCTGATGATAATCTTCTTCGAAATCAGGCTCTTCTTATTCATTTATATTTTTAGCTTATTGTTTTTTTTTTGATGCGTCTTTGGGCGGCTTTGGCTAATACTTTGGAGATTAAACAGTTTGCTGCGAATTTGGTTTTTCTTTGGTCGGCTTTGGCTAATACTTTGGAGATTAAACAGTTTGCTGCGGATTTGGTTTTTCTTTGGTCGGCTTTGTCTACTGTTTTGGGGCTTAAACAGTTTGCTGCTGATTTGGTTTTTCTTTGGTCGGCTTTGTCTACTGTTTTGGGGCTTAAACAGTTTGCTGCGGATTTGGTTTTTCTTTGGTCGGCTTTGTCTACTGTTTTGGGGCTTAAACAGTTTGCTGCGGATTTGGTTTTTCTTTGGTCGGCTTTGTCTACTGTTTTGGGGTTTAAATTGTTTGCTGTGGATTTGGTTTTTCCTGCTTTATCTAATGTTTTGGAGCATAAAACGTTTACTGAGGATTTGGTTTTTTTTTGTCCAGCTATGTCTATTTCTCTTGAGCTTCTTTATATTATTTTAGTATATACTTTTTCTTCTTCTTTTTCTCCATTTTTGCTTCGGATTCCTCAGTATCATGAATTTGCTCCTTAGTATTTTTTACATCTTATTTTTTTTCAGGATGAAGATTTTTCTTTGTCCTGTGATGATTTGATGAGGAAAATTCAGATGAGTAATCTGGTTACTTTTATGATTCATCAGAGCTCTTCTGATGAGGATTGCTCTATTTACTTTCTTTTTTTTTCTTTTCTTCATCAACCTTTTTTAATACATATTTTTTTTTTTTCGGTTTGTCTGGCATTTCAACAATATAATATATCCTTGTTGGTTTCAAACGTTCATAAATAATAATAATAATAATAATAATAATAGTATCAAAGATTCAATGAAAATTTCAAGAGCATTGGATGGCAAAATTATAAAATAAAAAGCAAATTGGATCACAATAATTTTATATAAAATTCTCTTTAATAAATAAATTAATCTTACATATTAATAGTAGATAAGAAGTATATTATCTTAAAATAATTATTAATTTGTCAATTTAATTTAATGTATTGTCCAATCATTGAGTTCATGAGGATAAATGAATTTTCACTTTATTCTTTTCTAACTGTGAAATTATTTATTTATTTTCTTCATTCTGAGACTATATTTTATTATTTTCTGAATAATAAATATATTACAAAAGTGAATTTACTTTTCATTATTGGAAGCAGCAGATTTGAATACATCGAGAAGTATTGAGGAGATGCTGGTAAATTCATTAGTAGCAAGCCATAATCTTTGCAAATTTGTCAATTCTGCCATTTCTTTTGGAAGGTCCTTCAATTTATTAGAATCTTAATCGACTGAAGCGTACTTAATCCAAGAAGTTAAAGTTGTGCAAAATGTTTCCATTTGATATCAGAATCAGGGCTTTCTGGTATAGAAAGAAGGGTTTGAATATTATTATCATTGACAAGTAGAGTTGTTAAAACTGGAAATTATCTCCGAGATAAATAACTCAGTCCTAATCTTTAAATATTATTTTGACCTTTATCGATGTAAAAGTACTCAAGAAAATCTTTTTAAGCTTTGTGAGATCATAGCCTGTTAAAACAAGGATATCAGCAGGTTGATAAGAACGATTGACTAAATTAACTTATAAAAACGTTGCCATAATTCTTCATTCAATGAAAGATCCTATTCTTCAAACTTAAAATGAATTGTCTTTTATGTAAAAACAAAGGGTTTTTTCCTCTCTTAAAATCCCCATTGATTTAACTCTTAAATCATTTGCGCAACTGAAATTCCGACATTGCTCTTTTAGTCGTCTGCTGAACCTTTGTGAATTCCAATAATCACTTGTACTCCTCGATATTCAGTAATGATAGGTCCACCACTAACTCCTTCACTAGCAAAGAGGTCATATTTTAATATTTTTGATGTAAATTAATTAATCTAGCCTTTATCAGCGTATACATTTCCTTCTTAAGCCATAATATAAGATATCTAATTTTAAATACTCTCTTCTGCATTTTTCTTTTAATATGTTTATTTAGCCAGTCTGAGAGGATACCCAAACAATTGAAATTAATTACACTTTTTAGCTGTTTATCTACTAATAATCATAATGGGCATAAATTATTATTTAAATTTTTCTATACTTTCGATTCCTTCATGCTCTGGCTTAAGCTCAGGCTCGAGTCTGACCAAGGCATAATCATTCAATTTCTTTTTTTATGAATTTTGGTCGATATATTTACTGCTTATCCATTTTTTAACAATATTGTAATTTCCTTGACCTGTTCCATCTTTCAAGGCTTGTTTCACTGAATTAACTTCCTTTATTTTTTTTTCATCTTTGTTTTTCTTCATATAATTATCAATATTCTAAAAGTTGTGTGCGGCAGTGAGAAGATAATTATCGTCGATAAGACATCCAGTTCCATCGCTTCTCAGATATTTTACTCCCTTTTATTCTTATATAATTCTAAGCTGAAGGTAGCAGATTAATCGATTAGGGAAACTTTCTACATTTTGAATCTTCAATCTTTCAGCTTCTAGCACTTATGAGACATTGTCACTTTTCATGATGCTGTAGATAATTATATTAAATTAAATCTTGTTGATAAATGTTTAAAAAGTACAGTTTTAAATACTAATAGTAAATTTTATTTAATTTATTATCCTCTTTGATAGTTTCTTTATATATATCTTATAACATTGTATTTTTGATATAATTCCCAAAAAAGGAGTATAAATATGTACCTTACAATATAAATATGTACTCACTTTGTGAAATATATAAAAAAGAAATAACTCGAATCTTTATTTTATTCAATCCTTTGAAGTGTACAATAAATAAGTAAGTAAATTATGAGCATAAATCATGTTGACTATTACTTATAAACTGAACTGTCAGAAATATTTGATGTGATTTCCTATTTTTTATTTTTTAATAAATTTTGGAGATGTCATTTCACTCAATGAATCACTTCAACTTGAATCTTCAATGGATCTTGGTCCAAAGATTTTACAATATAATAGCAGCATTTTACTTTGAATCCTTACCTAAAGAAGAGTTTTCTTATTTAAAATGAGTCTATATCCCTGATTTTTGTGGTTCATGGCTGTTTATTATATCTTTTACTTTCTGGTGATATAGTTCTTCGCAGATTGATGTCTGTATGATTTCAGTTTAACCAAGATCTTAGATAATAAATTTCATTCTAGTGCTGGGACATCCAATAAGACCTTACGTCTTTCTTCCAATTAATTCCATACTTTTTGATCATCATCTAATAATAAGAGTTACTACGCATTAGAACTGTAGATTAGAAACCCATTCTAATCGAGTTGCATCTTTTTGCTGATAATTTATCGAACAAATCTTACTTTGATTGTTGGACTTGATTAGAAAGCATATTGCTTGACTGGGAAAAATCTGGAGCTTAAGCCATAATCGTATATGACTTGGAGAGAAAAAGTTTGATATGTAAGTATGTTTAATAAGTATATTGTTCTATTGATTCTGATGATTAAATTAATTCTTTTAAATGAGAACAACATATGAAATGAGAGTTATTTTTTCTTTTTAATTGTAAAACCTTTTTGAAAATTTCTTTATATTTATCTTATAGCATTGGTATTCATATAATATATACCAAGGAGAATATATATAGAGCCTTGCAATGTAAATAGAAAATCACTTCGTGAATTTTATTTTTAAAGACAAAAATAAAAATATTAAAACTGAGATAACACATAAATATTGCTAAAATCTTAGGTTGAATTTTTAAGTTGAAATTTACAAACAACTCGATTGCCAATAAAAAATGCAAATTATTTTAATTAATCTCTCATTTTTTTACGTCAGAATTAATTAATATATTTTACTCTTTTACCACATATTTTCAAAGTACAAAATATAAAAGAATAATATGTCAAGTAAAAAAGAAAAAACGAGAGGCATGATAACCAGATACCCTGGAATTTTAACTGATTGGGGTGGAAGATACATCTCCAATAGCGTCAGAGATTGCATTATTGTTGGCAACATTGTAAGAATTCCTATCGAATCATTAGATGGAAAATATCTACAGACTTCATATTTCAGAATAATTGCCAAATGCAAAAAAGACAATTATTTTGTCGGAATATGTGAAGATCCATACTATGGAAATGATTAATATAGATTCGTGAATGATGGAGACAAAAGAACATTTAGCACAAGAAGCATCATGGAAATTCCATTGAATTGGAAGGGCAATGAAAATTTATAAAAAAAAGTGATTTTTCGCAATAGGAGAAGATTTACAACAGGGATTATCTGAAAATGAAAAATGTTGGATATTTAATAATCATGATTCTGATTTTAATATAAATATATCTTAATCAACTATTTTATTGAGGAATATATTTTAGCTTGTGCATCTTGAAGTCATTTATCACTCAAACAGTTTTTTTATTCTCATATTGCAGTATATATATAATCCAAAAAAATTATGAATATAAGCTTATTTTCCCAAATAATTTCTATAATTTAATTATTTGATCATTTTCAGCTGTGGTTGATGTGTTACATCCCGACAGTTGTATCTTAAGTTATCTTTTTATTTTTTATTTTTACATTCTTACTTTACCAGAAACTATTTTAATTATAACTAAAATATTTAGGCATGAAGAATAGTCGGTTTAGAATTAAAAACTTTAATTATGATGGCAAACTTCGAAAAATAGAGTAATAAAGTATATAAAATCCTCGTTCCTCTACTCCTTTGTCGAGTTTATAACATCATTAAAGTCATTCTGTTCCCTCTCAAAATTAAAAAAATGAAACTCTCAACTCGATGAATCAATTTTTTAATGATTTTAAAAATCTTCTCTTAAATTTTGATAAGAGATAAAAAGGCGCTGATAAAAGGGATGATTTGGAGGTACGTGATAGACATTACATTCTTAAAATTCCTTAAGGAAGGTCCTATATTGAAAAGAAAGAGAGTATCAAAAAGTGGGTTGGAAAGATGGTATCAAATATTGTATCAATTGCCTTTAATTACTACTCAAACGATCAAATGACTTACTAACAGGCTAAAATATACTGTTCAGAAAATATTTTAAAGAACATTGCAGCTCTCAATCATAAATATAGACTCACAGGAAGTGAACTGAACTAAATCGATGATTATATTAGAGATGAAGTTTTTGGCTACCTACTAAAAAAATATCCAATGACTGAAAGTATTATTATAAGCAGACCCTTGGAGGCTGCTGCTCTCGCACCGAATGAAACTGAGAAACTTACTAATGATTTTTTAAATTATGGTACAATTCGCTTTGAGTTGAGAGATAACTAAAACTACGACGATTTGATCAAGTAACTTGTAAATGATATCATTTACCGGATAAACTTATAATCAAAAGTAGTGCCGAACTTATCAAATTTCAATGCTTTTCAAAAAGTAATGTCCAGAATGTTTGAGTTAGTGGAATACAAAGAATGGATGTAGTTAAAAATAACAGATTCAATATCTCATACTTAATAGCTTTTAAGTATATTGGTATAGGATTCTGTATATGAATCATTAAAGTAGATGAATTCCAGCCAGGATGATGAAGAACAAAATAAAAAGCGAGAATATCGTGAAAAAGTAAAAGAGTACACCAACTACCTCATTGGTCGAAAAATTTCTGAAAATATAAACAGTTTTTCTAATGAATAACTGAAAATGAAGAACATATAAATAAAGAGTCCAGGAATTTTACGAATTATGACGAAATGGTGCGAATAATTATGGGAAAAATTCATTCCGAAAAATTACTACCTTAATAAAACAGAAGATTTCAAACTTATCAGCGGAGAGATCAAATCACTCTCGCCATAAATGAGGAGTCAGCTTGACAAGCTGATGCAGGTCTAGAAGGCTGAGATAAAACGTTTTATGGCCAAAATCATCAAAGAAAATTACGATGTACAGCTTAATTTACTCAACCAACTTCTATAAAATAGTGAAGAATAATTTTGGGAAGAAGATTTGGAGAAGATTAGTGGTAAATTCTCAGTTCTTGTCGGAAAAAGTCTCGAGAAATGGGTGATTAAGTATCTGAATCGACTTATTCACGGTCTTCTTAGAGTAGCTCATCAGTTTCATTAGCAGTGCTTAATTTCAGAATGGCCATCTCCCCCCAATCTTATTACTTTTCGCATAGGTGATCTTCTAAGATGCAAATGCGCTTCTGGTTAACGCTAGATTCTTCGAATTTTTCAACAGATTAAATGTCTCAGTGATTAAAAGCCTTAAGTAATGAAGATAATTCGAATTAAAAATAGACTAAATTTAGGGACAAACGATATTTTGATAAATGTCCGCTTTAGTGACCTTGTTGTTTGTGAAATTCAGTTAGCAGTTAATACTCGAAAATCTAAATTTATCAAGTCATCCAACTCTTTCACCCATTATCTTTATTAGGTTCAACGTTCTCTATTTGGTCCAGTGAACGAGTTATGTAGTATTTGGAGGAATCTTGATGTGCGTTCTTCCTATTATAATAAGAATATTGGCCGTTAGCTAGGATAGGCTCGAATCGCTGAACATAAATGTGAGACTCAAAACAGATCGTTTTAGTTTTAAGTATTTGACAATCCATTTATCTGTAATATCTGTAATACCACTTACTCCGATAATACTTTAATATTAAAACATTTAAAATGCTCTGAGTGTGCCTTTTGGAAGTGTGGCAAATGCCAAATCCATCTAACTTCTGCTGAATAACTGGCGAATAAGATTATTTAGGACTCAAAACTTCGACCTTATTGCACAAAAAAATATGAAAAAAAATTTGATAGCGAAGAGTTCCCGTTTTATGGAATTGCGATTAGACTTAACGATACTCTCGATAAAAAGCCGTTAATATTTAAAAAAATATTAGTTAGAGGAGTAAATTATCTTTTTACTCTTGAAAAAGATGCAGTTGTTCTCTTGGTGAAGCTAATCAATGAAAAAATTGAATTAAATTTTCTTAATGAATTTTTAATTTACGAAGTAAATGAGTTACAGGGGAAAAAATTAATATAATTGGATGAATTAAGGGTTCGTCAAGAATACTTCCTAGCTTCACATATAAAAGATTGCTATAAATAACATAAAACAAGTATAAATCTGGAAAATTAACCAATGACATCTGAAATTTGTTCCACCATTTTTGAGGGAACCGAAAATGAAAGGTAAAATATTACTAATATTCAATTGAAAAACGTGAATATTAATTAAATAAAGCCTTTGAATGAATTATTTCCCTGCTTAGAGCAGCTTGAATTGCAGGAAAACCTGAATCTAGTGCAATTTAGCTGTCTTAATGATTTTAAAAGATTAAAGTGTCTTCGTATAAAACATATGCTTCACCTATCATAAATTCCTCTATAGATCTGTGAGTTAAAATAGTTATAAATCCTGGAATTGCAAAACAATGATTTTTAAACTATTCCAGAATAAATACGAAACCTTACTCATCTAAAATAGTTTAATATATCTCGTTTAGACAGCCCATAGTTCCAAAATTGTATTCGTGTTCTACCGTTGGGATTATATAAATTAATTGACCTGTAAAAATTAGATGTAAGTTATCAATTTATATGTTAACTTCATGAAGATATTAAAAATTTAACACATCTAAAGTTTTTAAATATCAAACGTAATGGTATTTAATTGTTGCCAGATTCAATCAATTAACTTACTTAACTATAATTTTTTGATTTCTCAGAAAACCCAATTGAAAAATTTCCACAGAACATGGGAAATTTACAAAAATTGCAAAGATTTTAGCTTAAACAATTTGGAAAAGACTTTTCAAACATAATGGGAGACGAAATATATCAATCTTCGATTAAATAACTTCCAATGGATTTATAGTAAATATAAAATCTTGTCATTATTGATATTCATTCATAAAATTTGCATATACTTCCATCTTTAAAGAAATGCACGAATTTATAAGAGATCAATCTCATACGATGCAGCCTTGAAGTATTACCTGAGTTAGGCAACTGCTCTAAACTAAAAAAAATGAATCTTAAACAGCAAATGAATTACGATTAAAATATTCAATTGAAGCATCTTCCTTAGTAGTTTATTGCCAAATTATCAAATCTTTAGTATCTTTGCGCTTCCTTTAACAGTCTGTAAGATTTACCTTGTAGTCTTGGAAATCTCACGAAATTAACATAAATCAGTCTCGAATATAACAACATTGTTTCCCTACCTGAATAAATAGGCTTATGCATTTCTCTCAACAAAATAAATCTTTGGCACAACAAACTCACAAAATTACCTACATCAATTAGTAACCTTCATAATCTGTAAAGCTTGATTGTATATTAAAATGACATTGCTGAATTCTCTGAAAGTCTCACAAAATGTATAGGCCTCCGTTTTCTAAATCTGAGTAATAATAAAATATAATTTTTGCATAAAAATATAAAGAATTTGGCAAACATCGAAAATTTAAATTTATCCGACAACTTAATTGAGATGATTCCCTCATAACTCAAGTTTCTAAAGAATATAAAAGTTAACAGCCTGGGCTTGAAAAACAATCCTATTTACTTTATAGAATGTCCAGAATTTATTGCTGAAGTAGGTTCTTAGGCGACTATCAGAATTAATGATAGACTTTTGTCGAAAGAGTTTTAGTTGAGAAGCAACTCATCCTTCAATCATCTGAGTTCAAACATCAAATATGCCACTGCACTGAAAATCATTGACATAAACAACAATCAATTTAAAGAATTGCCTCAATAGATGAGATAACTATAGAATTTGTAGTAAATTAAATTTGATTACAATAAATTCGAAGTATTCCCCACTGTCATTACTTTTTGCAAAAATCTGAAAGTTATTAGTTGCTAAAACAATGTTATATCTGAATTGCCTGCTGAAATAGGGAATCTAAAGGTCATGACGAAATTAAATGCTTGCTATAACAAAATAAATTCTATTAATCAAAATATATGTTTATGTTAAAATTTAACTGAGCTTTATCTATCAAATAATTTGCTTTAAAAAATAACTCCTCATGCATTTAAAGGTCTAAATCAATTATACAAGTTGTCATTAATTGGAAATAAATTTGCAAATTTTCCTTCAGAAATACTCAAGTGCTTGAGTCTTCAAGAACTGTATCTAGCATCCAACGAAATTAATGCAATTGATGGGGATTTTAGTCAAATGAAGAAACTGAGATTTTTAGTACTAAATAAAAATAAAATCATGACATTTCCTGAATGTCTTGCCTTCTGTCCAGCTCTTGAAGAACTCAACTTAAACAACAATTAAATATCGGAGATTCCCTAAAAAATAGAAGAGTTTAAAAGCTTAAAGATTTTAGAGCTTAGCTTCAACAAAATTACCGTAATTCCAAAAAGCATTTCTAAATTCAAGGAGTTAACCACTTTGAATTTGGCATGTAACTCGATTAAAATAGTGATTACTGAACTATCATGTCTTATGAATATGCACCATCAACGTTTAAACCTTTGTAAAATATATGTTATTTAGACAACAATCCACTATAAAAAATATAGTGCATGGAATGGATAGCCGAAAAAGGAACTTGGGCAACAGTTGAACTTGCGAATAAAGTGAACAAAGGATGATCTTTAACTATTTGCATGGACTATTTTCTTTAAATTTTTATTATTTATTTAATGTGAGATCAATAATTAAATTATTTAATTTTACAGTTGGCTTCAATCGTAATACAACAAATAAATATTATGTAAAATTTAAAGAAAGGATATTAAAAAATTTGTAATATAATTCAAATAGAAAAACAAATAAATTATAACTTCTAGTCTAAGAATTAGAAACAACCAAGATTTAATTCTTAATAAAGATTAAAAAATTAAAATTGGATAATGTAAATATAGGCTTCTATTTTCATCAAACTTTAATTTTGATTCTTTAAATTTGAATGCATTAAAAATCCTAAGAGAAAGATAAGATTAAATTTCTGATATTATAATTAAATCATTTTTCCTCCAAATAAGTAGATTTATTTATTTAAAGATTGGTCATATTTTTTTAGCTCAATGCAAATATTTCCTCATTTTTTGTCGCATTACTCTTTCCCCAATTCTGAATGTTTTTCATGAGTTGTTTTTGATAATAAGAGCAAGGAATTTCCACGAAAATGGTCATAATGAATCCTAAAGTGCAGCTCAAGGCTAGACATCCAACATATAAAATCAATCCATCATCAATAGAGTAGTAAATGTCATAGGTCCTTGAAGTAAAAAACTGTGTTATTACCATTAAGTGTATCAAATAAGTAGAAAATGATATTTTAGCCATCACATTGAAAAGGGATGTATCTAATAACATTTTGAAAAAAGAATTTTTTATACCAAGTAATGAGGGTAGCAGAACCATTAACAAGCCAATTATAAAAGTAGGCTTGGATAGGCAAGCATATAACGAATGAAATATCTGAGACCATTGATGACCTTCTTGTAAAGTGCGAGGAATGAAAACTAAAAATGCCATGAGCCCGATCCCTAGCCATTAAATTATCCATTGAAATCTTTTATTTTTTTACATTTTTAACTTTATATTTAATAGATATAAAGTCATTGTATTTTTTAAAACTGTGCTATCTTTTGACTGATTCTGATAATCAACAAAGAAAATACCAACAAATAGGCCCATGAAATAAGGCGTCCAGCGAGTATAGGGTTTAATATATACATTTAACAAATAACTTTGCAAACTGGCAAAGGCACTAAGATCAGTTAGCAACTTTTGATTTTATCTCTCAGTATATAGAATATTCATGATGAAAGAGAAAATTATGAGGCTTCCTGTAAGCAAATACGAAGATATTTTTGAACTTTGATAGATGTATAGTATTAAAACGCATACCAAGAAAATTTGAAAATCAACTTGCAGATACCACCCCCAGTTCAGGCAAATCTCTCGTCCGTTATCAATTAAATTATCAACAAAAAAAATAGATCTCCACATGTTTTGGCAAGCCATAACGATTGGCTCATTGTTTTGCCAGCGTGGACCTCCTCCCATATGCATGAATATCCCATAGTAGATTAGCATTGTCAAGATATAAGCAGGCCAAATTCGTAATACTCTTTGCAAAATGGCGAGTGGATATTTTAGCATTGATTGAGATTTTTAGCGCATAAAGACAAAGGATAGGAAGAAACCTCCTAAAAAGAAGAAGACATCCACTGATAAAAGACCTGCTTCAACAATTAAGAAGAATGGTTTTTTCAAGATATGCTAAAAATTCAAACTATTAAGAACTCCTGCGACGCTGTTGAAAAAGTAGTGACCAAATACAATCCACATCATTGCAATTGACCGAACTCCATTTAATATATTTAAATCCGAAAATTAATTCCGCTTAAATATTTTTAGACTTTATCTAATGTCAAATCCTTTTAGGGAGGTAAGTTTTGGCTTGAATATTGATCCTGCACAAACTAATAGAGTGAATAAACATAAAATCAAGCAAACTAAAATGAAGACCCATGTGTAGGGGAATTGATAATCTTGAATTGTTGTCTCCAGAGAGAAGACATTAAATGGCAACTGCAATGCGGCCAGCGCTTGAGATATAGCTGCTGATGCGATATCATGCGTGCAAGATTTAGGTAGACACATTCCGATATACATTCCAGAACTAGATTCGCCTATCCCTAAAGTTAGGAGATTGTAGCTAAATTCCGGAGTATCAAGACAATCTTCGTAATGCCCAAATGAAAACATAGAATGGCCAGATTACTTAAGCAGTGTTCGCATATGCAAAGTTATATGTGCTAGGCAGTTGATCATTTAATTTTTAATTACCAAATCTGATGAGAGATTTTATTGTATTAGTAAATTTAATTTCCAAAATATTTGAGTCAACTGAGATTTGTAATATGGCTTGAGTAAACATGTAAAAATGATAAAGAAAGCAGCAATATCATTAAAATTAATATATGCCTTTAAATTAAAAAATAAAACACAAATTTTGGATATCAATGTTATTTGGCAAAATTGAAGAGTCAATATTGTTTCAATTTCCACTTAATATTTCTCTATTTTACCTTTTTATTTAATTTTATAAAAGGATATATTTCATCTACAATTTGGATTCTCGAATATCCATCATAAGTTTTATTTGAATAATTTCTCTCCTCACTTTCATCTTCATATTTCTTAATTTAATCAGGTCATATAATAAAACTAATAGCGTAATAATAATTCTAATTTGCTAATAGAGAAAGAAGTATCATATCATTAAATATTATTCAAAATATCATTATTATATGAGATATTTGTTT
>Ga0302188_10001424_pt1 | contig 18785 bp, 13 predicted proteins | sample II_Bog_E2_1_FD_198783 | JGI IMG/M metagenome (GOLD analysis project Ga0302188, IMG submission 198783) | Peat permafrost microbial communities from Stordalen Mire near Abisko, Sweden - II_Bog_E2_1 | ecosystem: Environmental > Terrestrial > Soil > Wetlands > Peat | place: Sweden: Abisko...
TTTCCACTATCCATATAATAAATGTAATATGGGCATATAAGCATAAGCATCATTCAACCAGCAATGGTCTACTCCGATAGTTCGGCCATATGATACCCATTTTCCCTTGGATGATAGTATTCCACCTCTTTTTTAACTGCTTCCACTACCTCCCTGCGCAGCTGGCTCTCCACCATCACCACTAGCAGGCTGAATATAAATAACAACAAATTGGCAATGATCAACCATTTTAAGATTGAAAGTACGCTGATTTAATTTCCATCTTTTGCCTTGCCATAATACAGCAATCCTTCTCTATAGTTGATGCCCAGCAAGTACTGTCTTAGCAGTGTTTCTCCAATTTGCAGTATTTCTTGCTCACCCCAGCTAATATAAAACACCATCTGCTAACTGTCTGAATATTTTATGAGATGCTATAGCTTAAGCAACAGAGGAATAGATGATCCTGTCACTGCAAACTCCAACTCCATATTCTTGACTTTATTGAAACTGAGACCTGAGCATGTCAGCAGTCTCTGCCCTGACAGTTCCTCCACCACAAACCTGCATCCGGGAATAATCTTTTCAAAAGCAGCTGCACATTTCTTGGGAAGTACTATTATCTTGGAAGAAACCGTAAGTTTAAATTTTATCATTTCCTTCACCAAATAAAACTATTCATTCTTTTTGCTATTTCTTTGTCGAAGGAGTACCGACTGCGTTAACATTCGCCAGTGCTGGTTTTGGTAGTTTTATAGTTTCACTGTCGAGTAAACCAGAGGGTCTGACAATTCGCTGACAGGAAAAGAGCCAAAGAAAAGGCGGCCTTCCACTAACTGCATTTGGAATGAAACGACTGGATCTTTCATGTAGTCGCAATACCTCTTGAGATCCCTGAGTATTGGGCTGTCCCCTGCCGACGGACCAAAGTTGAAAGTGCCTTCGCTGAGTGTGGAAAACCGATCTTTCATGGCCACCTGTTAGACGTTTTGCAAATTGAACCACGCAAGTCGTGGTAATATATTCTTTAAGTAGCTGTAAAGATTGTGGGACAACCTGCTTTTCATGTCCATTTTTGGATCTGCCCGCTCCACACCTGTAAATTACATAATTCCGAAGATATTGTCCTTGTGCTTGCGGTAGTCCACTCGATCCACCATCTACTTAACACCTGACATCTATGCGAGGTTGAGGAAGAAGGTTGGGTGGTTATCGATGGTGACATCAATCAAATAGGAGTAGCGATTTATTTATACGGTGATTATGTGTTCAGTGCGGGTGGTGGTTTAAGCGTACGTAAACGGGAGAGAGAGGTACATTTCTCCAGCTTGCACATATGAAAACACAGCTGCGATAATGACAAAAAGATGTTTGAGCCTCATGAAGAATATTAGTTAATATATAATCGAACAATAAATGCTTGCTGCCTAAAACAATGCTGAAACACCCAAGTGTGGAAATGAAAGAACCCATTTAAAGATATAGTCGAAGTATATTGTAAAATTAAAAGAAAAGCGTAATTGGAGTGTGTAGTTATACTGATAAAAATGAGCAGAGGTTTGCATCAATGGTTAGAAAGCCACCGAGCATTCACGTGCAGACAAAAATGAATCCTGTCAAAAATAACATATCATTTCACTTACCCGAATAACTCTTCCTCACTCGTATTTTAGACCTGAAAAAGACTCTTGAATAAGACAACTATACCAACATTCGCAACATCAGCCAATCCAACCACAACTTTAACGAAGTATTTTGCTACCTCAAGGGGATTATCCGCAAATTGCAGATTAACTATGATAAAGTCATCGAAAGAAATCAGGAACTGGAGAGAGAGCTCAGGAAAGCAGATCCACATAATTTGATCTTGCTCAAACTTAATCACTAAGATAAAGGTCTTGGCGAAATTGGTGCCAAATTTAATAGTTTTGCTCCCTTAAAATCCAAATCCGCTGACAGTTTTACCCTAAAAATTTCACACGCGCAGCAGACAGAGCCAAAACTCAGGCCCTAGACTTCTAAAAAGGTCAATCGTGAAAACCTGAGAAAATAGACCCGGATAATATAAATATTCATTCGCAATCTTTCAAAAAATTTGGTGTAAGATCGCCAGAAACAGTTTCCTCTTCCAAAACAAATGCTAATGAATCTTTACTTTCGATGGAATGCATCCAAGCAGAGAAGTCCGCTCGTCAATCAATCGCTCATAAAATCTCAGCTAACGAACGAACTCAAAAAAACATTTCCGAATATCGACCACAATGATAGATTCTATCGAGGCATCATCTTTCGGGAAAATGTTGTGGATTGTACTTCTAAACACTAAAATCAGTCAAGCAAGACCTCCCAGGAAGGTAACAGCTCTAGAATTGAGGAGGAAGATATCTATTGGTAATTAGAGCACGTGGACGACGAAAATCTACAGAATCATAATTTTGGTGTTGACCTCATTTGAACAAATCTTTATTGTATTGACGTTAGTATATAATATTATTGATGTGGGGAGCGCGATTCATCCCACTGGTGAGTAGAGCAATGTCTCGCCCTTGCTCCATACTGCCAATACCAAAACTGTAGTTCTCTTTGCTAAATAAGTAAACAACCTGCCAATTGTCAAGGACCTGCCTGCTCCCATCGAACATTATGCTCAGAAATATTTTGTAGATGTTGGAAAAGATGAGTGAAGAGGTCGACCAGGATGGAGAAAGAGATATCAGTAGTGTTTGCTTGTTGGGACAGGCAACATTAGGAATGAGCCATCTCATAATCTGCCAATGATATGTATCAACAGATATAAGATTTCATCAATGCGGAAACTGACCTAAATTAGCTTAATAGCAAATATACAACGGCACTGCATTCTATTATAGTCATCAATAAAAATTAAGACTATTATATACTCATTGCTAGGGACAACAATGAATGATCAGTAGATGAGAGTATAGGCTTGAAAAAGGGGATCTTTCAGCCTTGAAAAGACTGGAAGTTGCTGAGTTTGCACCACTCGATGCTTACGCAAATCATAGACATCAATGCCATATGGAATATTGCCAAATACAAAAGCCACTCCCGTTGCATCCACGAACACCTTCAGATTGGTTCCAGGATTGCTAAGCTGGCCCACCGGTTATAACTAAGCCCTTACACTCTTTTAGGCCTTAACACCCGTGTCTAAATCTAGGTTTAACCTGAAAATCTTTTTAATGTCTGAGTCTGCGCGACCTCCAAACAGAAATATCGTGTTTTGATCTATTACTGGAGTCATTGACTAGACAGACAGTTCAAATTTAAAATCTAGCTCCACCCATTTATTTTCACGACTAATGAGTATTTATATTTAATTGGATCGTACTCCATTTCCTTTATATCCACCGATAACGACAACATGCTCTCCCACAGACACAACGGTTGCTGACTGTCTCTTGTGCTTCATAGAGGCAATAGCTTCCTAGGTTAGCCTAAGACTACCCATTTGTATGTCTAGAACGAAAAACGCTCGCATTGATTAAGGATAGCCACGTCATCCTCTCCTAATTTGCGCCCTCCCACCACGTAAAGGTGACTACCCAACACTCCTGCTCCAAAGGCGTATCGAGATGATATCATTGGATCAACGATCTTAATCTACCCGTTGAGCAGGCTAAAACTGTAAACGTGATTTGTGACATCGGCTAAATCAGGACTAATTCCACCCATCACAAACGAGTGCTCTCGGTTAACTCTTACAACTGCTGAATTATACCTAGTTTACTCGTAAATTGATAGAAGCGATGATAAAGGCTCTGTCCTTCGTTAGTGACCATGAAATTGTCAGTATTAACTATTTTGCAAAATGGTTCAAAGGCATGTCCGAGCACATGCACCCTCCGTTATGAAAAAGGTGGATCTATAGGCTTTCGTTGAAAGGATAAGTGTGATTGCTCTTGAAATTGGCTGAAAGAACTGAGTTCCTTCATCGTACAGTATTATAGGTAAGAAAGTTCACGATTAATTTCGGTACTCTGCTACAGGACGTTGTAGGTCTATGTGTACTATGAGCCTCCACCGATCAGAATAACCTACCCTCCAACAGTCCGTCCTTTATGAAAACAGCGTTCTTCCTTCATAGGGGCGTATCCTGTCACGGCTGATCGATCAAAATTTAGCTCAACTACTCTGTTTGATTTGCCAAAGTTAGTTTTTCCTCCAAAGATAAGGACCGAGCATTCACTGCCCGGTTTTTTGACAACTAATGCACCTTCGAATCCTTCGTGGAGGTCAAAGGGTAAGCGTCTCCAACTGGAATCTCCTTCTGAATAGCTCTCAATGGCTCGAGTGCGAGTGTTGTTGCCAGAATATCCGCCAAAAATGTACAGATGTTCTCCATAAACGACGACAGAAGCTGCAGCCCTTGAAAACTGCAGAGAAGGTATGCTTTTCCACTTCTTTGCAGAAAAATTAAACATTTCGCAAGCAGACAGCAATCCATTTTCGTCAGGTCCGTACTGCCTGCCTCCCAGCGCATAAAGAGTGTTTTCAATTTATATTGCACAATGTGCATATCGCGCGTTGATCATTTATGGAAGTATTTCGAGGGAGATGGAAGGGTCATTTACTAATTTACGCATGTCCACACGAATGAACTTTTTAGAGATTGTGCCCTCCAGAATTTGCGAATCTATGGTTGCCTTAACATTAACGTTGGCTTATAGATCTTATATCCCACCAGTGATGTAACCGACTGAACTATCATGTAGTAGAGCGTGGCAGTAGCGGGGAATAGGAATGCGACTTGGTATAGGTCGAAAGTCTGTCCCCGTAAACCCCAGCACCATGCTCTGTACTGAAGTATTGCCTATCATAGTGATGACCATGTTTTGATTTGAAGTTTGCGCAACATATTGACTTACTGGACTCGATTGATGAAGTTGAGTTTGTAGAGTCCTAGTCCCGCTGGTTTGAAGAGTAGGCATTTTGGGAAGTGGGTCATTAGCTTCGTTGGATTGAAAGCAGCCCATTATAAAGTTTCAGTTATAGAATTGATGAATATTTCTGGAATATGCTTATTTTTGAGTTATTACTATTCCCCTCAAGACCTTCTTTTGAATTTGATCAATATCCTCATATTAATAGTATGGATTGATAATTATATTGATATCTCACATGGACCTATTCTAAAGAAATGACCAAGTAGACCAAGACTTCTTTGAGGACTCTCACCTTGCTTACAAGTGCCCTCCGCCGCACGCTGAACTCGGAGATAGTCTTCTCTTTCAGGATTCTTTGCTGTTCTTCGCTCAACCATTGTTTGAGCATATCCAAAATTAAAATCTTCAGTAACCTCTGCTCGACATGTCATCAACTCCCTCTTCCCGTGATCTGCCCTCAGCTGATGACACCAATCATCTCTAATAGTTCCTTGGAAACAAGCCCAATCTTCCCAATGATTAACTGCTCTTTCAATTATAGTTTGGAAGTCGTCAGGAATAGCCTCAATAGGAACTAAGCCCTTGTGTTTAGAACATAAGTTCTTGCGAACTTGAGTACTTTTCCTTTTATTGAGGTCTGTTATAAACTTCCTCGTCTAAAATGCCACTCTCAATGTTTAACAGACAACTGCTGCGGTTTCAGCCTAATTCCCAAGCTTGAAGGAGCATTCTGTGGTGAGGACGCTCATTGATAAGTTCGGGCATCTAAAAAAGACCAAGGAGGAACTCATCAAATACTGTATGCGCAAGGCCTTTAAATTTGTATTAGAGCTGCCTAAAAATCGTCATTTGTTAGGTTCAGAGCAAAAAGAACGACTCTCCTTCTCCAAGGGCAAAAATAAGTTCCTCAAGTACCGCTGATCTTATTTAGGAAAGTTTCTGAGGAGAAATCAATGAATAGTAAATTTTTAGGGCAGGTGTTCCAGGAGGGCGACTTCAGCAAAGACTACCTTCTTTTTTTAGACTAGTTTGAGAACATCATGACTGAGGATAACGACAAGAAAATCAAATACTTGGCCTAGTTGTTGACCTCTAACAAAGAAAGCGGAAAAGAGAGTAGTGTAGAAATGGTAAGGCGGCTGCCCTGGACTCGCCCTATTCTCTAGAAGGTGCTAAAAATATCCAAAGAGTTGCTTAAATTTTCGCCATACGCAAAATGAGTAGTGATTTCACATGCTATATATATAAAATCACAATTTGGGATAGAATCCATTGTTAGTTTAGTTTGATCAAGCCATTGACTAATCTCTCAATGAATGATAAGATTAATTTTTGGATTAATTCCAATGCACTCCGTTTTAATAAATGTATTAAATTTTGATTTATTTGGTAGAGCATTTTATCAATGAGCAATAATAGCGCCTTAGGACTGGCTCAATGTTTTCATCAGTTTACTGGTGCTTACTGCTACCGGTACATGTCCTTACACCCAGAAAAAGCATTTAATGTCTCTGCAGCAGTATCCTTCTCCTTGCCTCATTAACCGTTTTCTGTTTGTTGTTGTACAAACATCGAATTGATAAACAGATATGGATTTCCTTAATTCTCTTATCGATGATTCTTGTGCTGATGGGTACAACTTTAATCACTTAGATAACATTATATTCTGCTTCTACAACCAACAATATTGGCTATTCGCTACGGAATCATATCTGTTCAGCCTTTACTACCTTGCTATTGTCAGTTATGTTTGCAGAGCTTATGTCCTTAAAAAACGAGGCTCCCTCCCAGCTGTCAATCCGAATGTACGCCCCATTAAAAATAAGCTGGAGAATCCTGAGACGAAAATAATTGGATAAGTTATCTTTTATGGGACGGTTGCTCTCCTTGGAGTCATCTATACAATCATTTTTATCACATCAGTAATTTATGAGGATGAGGAGAAAAGTTAATAATCAAATAGTCCCTCGAAAGTTCGCTACTGTGAATGTACGGCTATTATCATTTAGAAGTATGGTATCTTTGTTTCGATGCCTTGTGCTTCTTATTGAGTATTGCTGTTTTAATCATTATGTACAAAAATCAGCGAGAGGAAAATGATAAATTCGACAGACTTGAAGAACAATATCAGAGAAGACCCACTGACAGTATCATCACCAATGAAGACCTTGCCAATATCGAACAGGGAAATTAACTCGAAGCTTTAATTGGCCAACGCATTCATAATCCACTTCGCGAAGTATGGATATGGATTCTACTGAATGTGGCCAGCCAAGTGATAAATCTTGCAGAATCTGGACTCTATCTCGAAGCAACACCCCCAAGCTGCATGCTAATTTACTCTAAACCAGAGGCCAGCAATATTCTGTAGATCTTTTTCTTGTTCTGCACAATGTACATGGGGTTTGTAGGCACTCTTTGGTACACAATCCAAGTCAAAATGGTCAGAGAGAAGAGTGTAATTGACCGTACCATTCGATATCCTGACTAAATCAGGCACGATGGCAATATCTAACTTTTCCTATCATCCAAATAAGAGACTATTACTATTTGAAGTCATTTTTATATTCTGTAAGTTTTATTCAAAGGGGATTTTCCTTCTTACCTTATTCAATACATGAGTTAATGGATTCATTACTTTAATAAGTTTTATATTTAAATTTATGAGCAGTTTTTGGAACTCTCCCGCTTGGACCATGGGCAAACGAGCAACTAGCTGTATCATTACTTTGATCTAGCAACTAAAAAGATGGGAGTAGCCAACCCAGGTCCCGGAAACTATAACCTTCACATTGGCAAACATAATCCCTCTTGGAAGTACCAAAATTCTTATTTAGGATTGGCTAAGCTGCCAGAAATGAATAAAAAATATATCAAAACCCTGGTCCAGGCGAATACAACATCTCGAGCACCAAATCTGGACCAAAAATAACAATAGCAGCGAAACCTAAGATAAACTCCTTTGGAGGAGGCATTAACCCTGGTCCAGGTAACTACAATCCAACTTCGGAAGCAGTCTACAAAAATCCCTCGGCCTTTACAATGGGTGCTAAATACGGATAAAGTAAAATTAATGATCCAGAACCAGGTCCAGGCAGTTATGCTGCAGGATTAGCATTCAAGAAAAATGGTCCAAAAATCGGCACATCAAAGCGTAATTAAACATTGGGCACGGATGAATTTCCTGGTCCAGGGCAGTATGCAAACAATCGCCCTTTTTCTGCAGGTCCAAAGTACGGATTTGGGAATGAATGCAAATCCTCAATAAACTTTGATCAAAAACCAGGACCAGGGCAATATGAGATCGGTCTGTAAGACCATCTAAGAGCAAAGGGCTGCATTATTGGATAAAGAATTAAAAAAGGAGATAAATATTAAAATCCTGGGCCTGGGGCTTATTAATTAGAGCCAAAACGTCCTCAATCGGGCTCTAAGATTGGGAAAGCTTCCAGAATCCAGCAAATTGGAAACCTAGGTCCAGGTCCTGGAGCCTACGAATATACGTATAAGGGTAATGGTAATGACGTGAGAATAGGCACAGGTCAACGCAATAGTGCATCTAATCTTGAAACTCCAGGTCCAGGAGCCTACTAACTCTCGAAGAACATAATGAAAGGTATCACAATATCTGGTTATAAGGGAAAGGCCCAAATGGAGCTGACTCCAGGGCCAGGAGAATACTAAGTGCGAAGCGATTTAAAAAGGCCATGCAGTGCAAAGTAGTTTCCATCCAATTTAGAATCGGTAAAGGCCAGAGATCTGATCTAAACTGCAACGATACTCCGGGTCCCGGACAATACAACCCAGCCTAAAATACGAACTACAAATTTGCATATTCCAAATAAATCCGTTCTAAAGAATTAAAAAGCGGTTAGCCTGGCCCGGGCCGTACTTTATATCACATATAGAATATTCAATTCCTGCCACTGTACCGAGTGCTCCGCATTATCTGATCGATCCATCCATTTACAAGTCCTATGCTTGATTGTGTTTTCCATTTTCTTAGAAATTATCATTTAGTACAGTAGTTATCAAATGAATGGGCAAACCAAGAGGGAGAGGGAAGAAGCAAACATTAAGAACCCTTATTTTGGAAGGATGTTTGTTCCTTGTGTGGAGTTTACAGTACGAAAAAAGTAGGAGACGAGACTGGAGAAGAGTCAGATCAATAAAAAATTGAAGAAGGAAAAAATAAGTCATAATTTATCACTTCCCCATATAAATAAATCCATGCTGAGACAGTCCTACCTTCTTAAGCTAATTCATGGAAAAAAGCGTAAAGTTCAGCTCTCGCCTCCCATCAATCCAGCTTCAAATCTACAAAAAGTGAAATCATTGCTGCAATTAAGGAGTTGATTATATTCCTACTTCTGATTTATCGTATAGTTAGTATTAATAAAATCATGCCCTCATCTTTCTATTTTTGACAGAAGCGAAGAGTTTCTGGTCTTCCCCCAGGACTCCCTCGTCAAATTGTATATTTTGCCGAACTGCTCGCGCATTGAGCAGGACGGAGCACTAGCAGGAACATACTCAAATTTAAATTTAAGTTCAGTCACTTCACCCTTTCGCAGGATTTATTCATACCACTTGGCTTTATCATTCGGCTCAACTTTTTTATTCGGGCGCATCTTCAACTGGATCTCCTTCTCGATTTCCACAACGGCTTGTGGGTTTGGTTTTGGAACTAACTATTTTTTGGGGTCGAAATTGCGGTGCAACAGCAGGTTGTTATTAAGCGATAGCATGCTGAGTAAAAAGGAGCGTACTCATATCGTGGACAGTAGTAGGAACTACTTTTGATTTGTTTAAGATATGTCTTATGCCGTTTGTACTCCTCAATGCGATCACGTCCTCTCCTTGGTTTATTGTTTAGCATTTATTATAGCAAGTAATTATTAAAACTTTTTCTAAATCTAAATGAATGGACTAGAATCACTGCTGAGAAGTAATACTACTGATGTGCACGTTTTCACCTCGGTTCCATTCACCCCTAATAACATGATATTCTTTTGGTATCAACTACCACTTGCCATTGTTTGATTTTTTAAACTTCGGGAAAGTCACTAAGCCTTAACCATGAAGCTCTCCTAATTCGAATCCTCCCTCGTATACTTTTCCGTCATTCCATGTGAATTTTCCTTCGGAATCGTTTAATTCCCCGTATTTGAGGGAACCAGTGTAAGTTCCATATGCGGTTTTGATCGATCCCTTATTGAGTTAACTATAGTAAGGACCTTCAAATTCCTTCAATCCATTAACGAAATTTCCTTAAAACACTGCTACTGGATGATCCTCTCTCTTACTGGAGTCAGCAATAAATAGTTTACCTTTTCCATGCATTTCTCCGTTGGCAAATGTTCCCTTATATACTTTTCCGTTACTCCATCGAAAAATACCTTCTCCACTCTTCTTTCCTTTTTCAAAATATCCCTAATAACTGCTTCCATCATCAAAAAACTCCTTTCCCACGCCATGAGGTAAGTTGTCGACCCATTCACCCTCGTAAGATGACTTTCCCCTTAGTTCATTTCCACTTTGATGTGGGGCAGCGCTATTTCTGTCGCTTGATAGCTTTGATTTATAGATAAATTTTCCTGAGCCGTTGAACGAGTTGTTGTCGAAATTGCCACGATAAGTTGATCCATCTGGAAAGACCATAAAGCCATCCGAACATGAGGCGACTCCGTTATTGAAATCACCCTAGAAATATACTCCAGAGTTGGTGTAAAGTTTTCCGTGGCCATGCTGCTTACCATTTTTCCACTAGCCTTCATAATAGGTACCCGACAATTTCAGAATATGAAAACAAGTCAAAGGATAGCCCACATTTACTCCTCTCCCTGCATATTACTAAATTTACTTAGAGGACGTTCCAGCAATTCATTTAGGATTTCTAAGGTCTGATTTGATAATTCAGGATGTCTGGCGTGTACAGCATAGCTGGCTGGAGGCTTGTGAGGATTGTTCTGAATCATTTAATTGCTACCTAAAGTGCTTTGATTTATTCTGCGGAGAGTCTGGTATCATCTTTGGATTAATCGCCACCCATGATACAATAATTATCAATAAAAGTCAATAATATTTAATGAGGGAAACTAAGCTCTAAAAGCATTGATGCATTAATTAGTAAAAAGTGGGTTTTGCAACATAGCAATAATGACAATAATGGTCATTATTTGGGAAGAATTAAAGATATTTGAAAGCAATTTTAATGATTGGATTTGATTTTACATTTCCTTTGTAGTTTTTTAGTTATGAAGAGACTTTGATGTTCAAGCTTGTGGCATCTTTAAACAAATGACTTATCTTCAATAGGAAAATAAGATCGATTTATCTAAGTTTACAGTCATATAAGAGCTAATTAATATCTACTATAACACAAATAAAGAGCCTTTCTCGCTTTTATAGCTTGATCTTGACATATTGATTTGGAATTTGCCCCTTAAATTATATCAAATAAGCCTCGAATACTTCGTTACTGTTGTCCTGTTATAATTTTACAGATCGCTGAGAGTAATAATTCGAATAGAAAATGTAGATATCAAGGGACAGACGTAGTATCCTCAAGTATCGCAACAAACAATATCTTCAAGAAACAGATTTAGCCAACAAAACCACAAAAAAAAGCGAAGATTAGCTGAGATCAAACCTAAACGATTATCGTGATGCCAATTGCATCGTGAATAAGGCAAAATCTAATGATAATAGTAAATACTTGAAGATACCTGAGATAGCCGAGAAATAACTAAAATAATACGATAAAAACATTGGCAATAAAATGTCGAAACTTCTAACCTATTCAGAGGTATAGATCAAAGGAAGATAGGAATTCAAACAACACGATTTGGCATAAATCACCATTGCATAGAAAAGTCAACTGAGCAACAAAGCTAAAATTTAAAAGATTCCCCTTAGCCGAAGCTCCCAGCACTTTATCTACCCTGTTAAGCCATATATAAAATATTTTCCTCATTCATCAATTTCACCAAAAAAATAAGATGACTCTATCCTAAACAATAATTCAAGGATATATATCAAACTCGATAATTTCGCTGGCAATCATGAGTAAGAAAATCAAAAGGAGTTTCCTTAGCCAGAAATCACAATCAGTCACCAGTATTCTATCACTTTTAAGGATACTCAACAAACCAGTCAACAAATCCCATTCTAAATCACTAGGCAGGTAGCAATTACTTACATTTCAGAGGCAAACCTCCCTCAAGAAAAGTATAATCGATTTAGAGCAAATAATTATCAAAACAAACCAACAACGTCTGCTCAATCCATCAAAAGTTCAATGACGGAGTAACCCAGTCAGGGGCTTTATGGCACCTAACTCCCCTTCACTAAACTTCAATAAATTCAGCTTTTTCTAAACATGAGGTAAACCAAACTAAAACGTGCTCAATAACTGCTTCACGCTAATTAAAAGATTCTATTATCCGAGCATAACCTGCAAAAAGTAATTGAAAATCTGAATAAAGATCTAGAATAAATCCATGATAAGCATGCTAAATAGTTGTTAAAGCTGAATGATAAATTGAAACAGCAGGACGAATAGATTAACAAACTGAAGGGAGAGCTATAAAATCAAGGCAAACAAATGACCAAGGTTAAAAATTTAAACGATCTGTACGTCAAGTAAAACAACGATTTAAAGAAAAAGCATCAGAACAATCTCAAATAGCTGCAATAGCTGAGAAAGGATTTGCATTTAACAATTAAGGAAAATTAGCAGAGCAAAACCATTTTACAGTCCTATCCCAATTCGTAAGTCAAGTGTGATCAGTCAAACACCAACAAAAATCAGCAGAATGTCAGCAAGTACATCAACTATGCTTCCAATGATAATTCCGTTTACAATCCCATTGATCCTGCCCAAATTCCTATCTCTATCAATAGAGTCTAAAGCAAACTGAAGAATTGCAAATCGCAGGAATTACTTCATAAGGGATTTATGCTCGGGGATATGGACTATATGCAGCCTAAATTTTAAGCAGACGTTAAATCCCAAAAAAGCTATGGAATTAGAAAAAATAAATTAGATAACTTGAACCCAACTATAGAAAGAATTCAAACTGGATCTGAAATCGGGTAAATTAATGTGATCACCCAAAATGAACTCAAAATTCAAAAGGATAAGGATGACAAATCAATTTCCAGCTTCGCCAGCTTTATTTCCGGCAAGTCTGCAATTCAGAAAGTAGGATTTATTCCGAAACCAAAGGATAGAGTCCCCAAGGATGGCATGATGGTTGACTTTTTGATGCTGGATAATACATCAAATAAATCCATAAAGCCATTCTATTCTAAATAAAAGGATGAACAGCTCCAACGATTTAAGCTCAACCGGAAATAAACAATCGACTGATATTTATCTATCATTTTACATCTGCATACATTTGATTCATGCGTATAGATAATGATAGTTCCCTAATAAATGCTCCATAATTATTAAAATAGGTTACATGCATATCAATTATAGCATGGAGGTATCTGCTGATTATCTAAAGGACAGCTGTTATGATCTTACAGCCATTTTTTCAGACAACTGGGGTGGTAGCGATGATTGCAAGGTGTTTTCATTATAGTTCCCACCCTTGCTCCAGCTTCGTTAAGCCTCACATTTTATACAAATGCTTACTAGGCAATGGGCTGTAGACAAATTGAGCAAACATCATCAATAAGCTCATCCCCTTCAGAAATCAAGATATCCTCGTAATAATTATAGTCTTTTCCCTTTATCATCTCCCTCAAACATAAATATGGTCCATTTTTCTTCTGTTGCAAAAGCAACCAAATTTGAACACAAGCAAAAAAGACAATTGCAACACAAAGAGAGTAGTTGACTTGCTGCCTTAAAACATTAACTGGGCATCCCTTCGGGTAAAGGATGATCACAATATTCGTCAGATAAAGAAGTAAAGCTGGAATAGAAATTGAGTGATTGAGATTCATCAATAAGTTGAATCTCACCTGAAACAGTAAAATCAGTGAGAAAAGAAAGATATTAACATTTGCCGAGAAAAGAAAGCCTCCTCCGCATTCATAAAGATAGTAGATAAGACCTTCGCATTGCTCCCAGGGCATAGCGGGCCGAGGCAAATAAAATAAGGCCACAAGAGTGCATGCCCAACCCAAAAGCCCAATGCTTGAGCCAATTATGACAAGTCCTTCGCTGTTAAGATTTACAAACATGGTCATAATGGTCAAATGCACTTGCAACTCCCATCCAAGAATAGTATAGACGAATGACATGGACAATTTACTGTTTCTTCGCATATCTTCCATCATAAAAAACAATAGGACTAGTTTGATAATTAAATGCAGGATGCTGAGTGGCAGCAGCCATGAACTTATGATTTCTTCTACTAATTTAATTACCAGCACTTCTCCATGTGTCTCAGTAATGGTAAGACTGTTGTTATAGAGGTAGATGTTTGGCAAAATATCGAATGATTTCGTCTATTTTTGTAATCTACTATTTTGATAAAGGGAATATGAGGTGTGTGCAGAACTATCATAATAGGGATACTCCTTATTAAGACTATAGTTAAAGTAGATAGTCATTTATAGGTACTTGTCGTAAAGGTCATCGTCGAATAGTTTTATCTATAAATTTTGCGAATACTGCTTTAAAATCCAACTGCAACTACCGCTAAGTTTTTGCAGTCCGTACTCACTCCAAATGTTGGTACTGTTGAGTGGAATCACCTACCATGTGCTCGGTGGAAGCTGGCCCTTAACGACAAGAGTCAAAATCCCAAGCAGCGCGAGGAGAAACTAATTTTTCATTTGTTATAATATTAATTGCTTCTTTTTAGCTAATGCAATTTAAAATATGAAAGAAAATAATTTATAAAATTGATGTTTATATATTCCAGCAAAGTTATTGGAGGGCTGAACTGCAATATCACATCAATTAAATTCCATATAAAATATAGCCTTTTTCCTCAAGTTACAAGCCTTGATGAATTGAAGTTAAAGAAAAATTGACACCAATATACTTTTAAACAAATGACCATTTCCTTATCAATAAGAGTAAAAAGGGATTTGTTCTGTGTGGTTTAGTTATAATTTAAATGGAACATACCAAACACATCGATATTAGCGCCTCAACACAGTATCGCTATGGTCGAGCGCACCGCAAGGAAGACCTCCTTGCTTTTGGTCATTTCAAATAATAGTTCGAAGTATCTTCGGTCTTACTTAGCGCTACTTTGATAGTAAAAAAATACAGGCAATAAAAAAGATCTATCATCATGGTGTGTGCGGTAGAAACCAACACAAACATACAGTAGTTGTGGATAGAGTGGGAAACATGAAGATTCAGGAACTATCAAAACTGTTTGAGGATGATGAACTGGTGTACTACTTCAATCAACGCCTACTGCAGCTGAGCGAGAATGTTCTATAGTAGCGGTAGCAGCTGATTTGGATCATCGATCTCAGCGGTAAAATCATGCAATTGGCCTCGAAACGCATCCTCGATGCGTTGCAAAAGATTATTGCGAATGCTCAAACGTATTTCCCGGACATACTGCATAAACTCGTGTTTGTTAATACACCGATGCTGTTCGACACCATCTGGAGTAAGATCACTCCGCACATGACCAAAGAGACATTAGACAAGGTTGTGATGGTCGGCGACGAAATCAAAAACATCTATTAGTTCGCCGAAATGGCGATCCTTCCTGAATTTCTGGGAGGAGACGTGGAAGAGGACACCTTCTTGCGGGATTATTAAGACAAGGGAAAAGAGGAGTAGGAATCATCTAGTGAGGAGGAGTTTGACTTTTCCTCGCTGAAGCAAGCCCTAAGCGGTCTAAAGACTGGGGGACATTCCCTGCAATCCGTTTCCCAAACTCCGCTGAATACAGAGGCAGACTAGGCATGATTTTGATGAATTAACACTTAATATACGAAACCCATGCGAGTTTACCGCTTTCAAATGCCAGCAAACTAGATTGCGCAATCTAGAAGTTATATATTTCTGATAGCCTGCCTAACGCTTGCACAAATTAATTGATTATTTGTATTCTCTGGTTTGGATTCTATTAATGTATTTATGATTACAATATTGATAGTATGGAGTTGATTATAATGCATCAATGGAATTTAATGATTTGATTATTTATTAACAATTGCAAGCCCAATTTTTTTATTATATAAATACAATCACAGAATAACTAAATAATGGCAAAAGGTTATAATAAATTTAGGTTTTTAATTTAATACTTAAAATTGAAAAAAAATATGACCATTGTATTTTAATCAATTTTAAATAGTCGCATCAGTTTAAATCAAATCAACATTATTTTTTCCATTCTTATATCATCGAAGAGTCAATTTACTCTATCAGCAAAGAATATCTTCCTAGTGTTCGAATCTTTTATGTCCTAAAATAATGGTTAATTTGAGGATCTAGAATAATTGTTCCCTAGTGCGAGAATTATTTTTCAGGCCCGCTGGCAGGGCGTCCAGTTGGAGAATGAATATTTGTTCTTGTGGAACCCAGTGATTTTGAACGATTAGTGTGTGACATAATGGTTTTGATTAAAATGCTGATTTTAAATCAACGTTGAATGCATAAAAGATATTATCCAATCTTTAGCAGTTGCTCTAAGTTATTGATGCATCAGATAGAATTATTAATCAATTCATTTCATGTTGTCTCACTTATCAATCAGCTTTTAAAATAAAATAAATTTCATTTCATTTATTGTGAGGTAAGAGCCTAAATATTGAGTATTTTAGTTTATGATCAAAGGTAATGCTGTTTTGTAAAATATTTAATAGTAAATGCAGCCTAATACCAATCCACAACACTTCCCTAGAAACTCATATACCTTTCAACTTCACGAACCCTCATAATATCGACATCCACAGCTTAAAGCCAGCTTAGGACCGCCATCACAACCCACCACAAATCATATTAGCGCTAATAACAGTCCCCTCATCACCATGAAAAACCTCGTTGATAGCCACCAGCCACCCCTAGAACATAACTCTCGAAATAAGATAGCTTCTAGTGGATGTTCATCTCCTGTTACTTTCTTTCCTTTGTCATCTGAAAGTCGTTTCAAACCTCACTTCTTAAATACTAGTAGCGCGAACACTCAGAGAGCTGGATAGTAGCAAAATGACCCTCTCCTCCGAAACTCTTGTGTGAACGCATTACGCAAATTGGATACAAGTGACCGCATGCGAAAAACTAGTAATTTTAACCCAATGCGAAAGGAGCAGCCAAACTCTGAACTCAAGAAGTTAGATCAGTCGAGCATAATTAATCCAAGGCTGCCGTCCAAGTGTTTTGGCGTGAGTTCTGACAACAATTTACTAAAGGGTGCAAGCTATCGAGACCGTTATGTTAACGTCTAATTAAACAGTTCGCGTTTGCCTGGCAAAATGGTGTCAAGCAAAGTTGAAGATAGTCGTTTTCAGGGAGGAAAATCTCTGTGTGAAAACCCTGACTGTTCAAATAAAAATTCAGGAATAAGTAAGGGATCTACCGAAGCTTAGGAGAGGAAAACATTCAAAACGCTGAATGAGATAGTTTAGACAAAAAACAAATAAAAAAAGACGCAATAGATTAGCAGCGGACTTATTAAGAAATCAAACTTACTCAATGGATTTGAGATCGGCCAAGTACTTGGCAAGGGCAAATTTGGAGAAGTATTCCTGGCGAGACACAGATAGGCAGGCTTTATTGTAGCAATCAAGAAGATCCTCAAGAGCAAGGTGCAGGAGTTTAGGATGATGAATCAGCTCGGGAAGGAAATACAACTCCATTACAGTTTGGATCATCCCAATATTGTCCACTTCTACGGTTGCTTTGAGGAACAGGAAAATCTCTATCTGGTGATGGAGTATATGAACGGAGGTACTCTCTTTGATCAGCTAAATTAAATCAGCTGTCTTAGCGTCCGCCAAACTGTAGATTATATTAGTGATGTTATCCAAGCCATTTCTTACATGCATGAAAAGTCCATTGCTCATAGGGATATCAAGCCTGAAAATATTGTTACGTCGACGGAGGGAGTTGCCAAATTGTGTGATTTTGGGTGGTCAGCAGTGGTTTAAACTTCCAGAAGAACCTACTGTGGCACATTTGACTATGCTCCTCCCGAAATACTCGAAAGAAAAAACTATGATATATCTGTGGATATTTGGTGCATTGGAGTTCTAACTTACGAACTATTAACTGGAAAAGTCCCTTTCGAGGGAGAACATCGCAATCAGATCATGGAAAAGATAGTTAATGTAATTGTGAAATAATGTAGGTTGATAAATATAAAATTGACTATCCTGAAAACGTGCCTCCAGAGGCGAGGGAGTTTATCGAAGCCCTCATGCAGAAAGACCCACATCTGCGTCCTAAGAGCTAAGATTTGCTCAAATTTAAACTGTTTAGCATTTACCCTCCTCGGCTGGTCAGAGGAAAGAGGAGTTGACCAGCCATTTTATCTGATGATATGTGTTCATAAATACTTCCCAATTATATAATCCGTTAATGAAGAAAGGCAGTCCAATCAAGATAAAAGACTACTTCGCCAATCCCATTCATCGCATCAGACAGCCTGCTTTTGTGGATGTTGGCTTTACTCAGTCTACTCTGAACACTTTTGTGAAAGCTTTTACAAACCGCTACAGTAGTCGCTATATCAGTTTCACAGCTATCCGATAGTTTATAGCAAGTTTTAGTAAGACATGGAGAATTCAGCTAACAATAGCCCTAAGCTGATACAGTTGTATTAGGGCTTCTTTTTGGACCATTTTCGCATAGGAGAGGATGATAATATTTTGCTGGAAGAGTTTGTGGAATTTTTTACAAGGGAGGATGGCCAAAGCGTGGACAATTTCGATGAGAAGGCACTCAGAAATGTGTTTAGAGAA
>Ga0302188_10001432_pt1 | contig 18700 bp, 14 predicted proteins | sample II_Bog_E2_1_FD_198783 | JGI IMG/M metagenome (GOLD analysis project Ga0302188, IMG submission 198783) | Peat permafrost microbial communities from Stordalen Mire near Abisko, Sweden - II_Bog_E2_1 | ecosystem: Environmental > Terrestrial > Soil > Wetlands > Peat | place: Sweden: Abisko...
CTGTCAATAACGTCAACACAATCCTTGCTCCCGCTCTTAAAGGATGGGACCCTGTGAAGCAAGTTGAGATTGATAACCACATGATCAAGGATCTTGACGGAACCTCCAATGAGTTTGGATATTGCAAAAATAAACTCGGAGCTAATGCTATCCTTGCTGTTTCTATGGCAGTTGCTAGAGCAGGAGCCGCTGCTAGAAATGTTCCCCTTTATCAACATATCAAATCCTTGACCAGTCTTAAGAACACTTCTCAATACGTGCTTCCCACTCCCTCCTTCAATGTCATCAATGGTGGAAAACATGGAGGCAATGGTCTTGCCATGCAAGAGTTCATGATTCTCCCAACAGGTGCAACTTCATTCACCCATGCCATGAAAATTGGATCATAGGTCTACCACAATTTAATGAAAATTATCAAGAAGAAGTATGGTCTTAATGCTACCAACGTAGGAGATGAGGGAGGTTTTGTTCCCAATGTCAATGATGGACTTGAGGCTCTTGAACTTCTAGAGTCAGCCATCAAAGCAGCTGGTCATCAGGGTTTAGTTTAGATTGGTATGGATTGCGCAGCTTCTGAGTTCTACAACGAGACAACAAAGAAGTATGATCTCCATTTCAAGGACGAAAAACTCTCAAAGTCAGTGGCCCATATCACCAGCACTGAGCTTTATAACATATACTAAAGCTACGTTAATAAATATCCTATTGTATCCATTGAAGATCCTTTCGATCAAGATGACTGGGAAGGATACACTCATATGACTGCAAAATTGGGAGATAAAATTCAAGTTGTTGGAGACGATTTGTTGGTGACGAACATGAAGAGAATTGCCACTGGAATTGAGAAGAAATCATGCAATGCTTTGCTTTTGAAAGTTAACCAGATTGGATCCATCACTGAATCGATTCAAGCTTATGAACAAAGCAAAGATCATGGATGGGGCGTGATGGTGTCCCATCGTTCAGGAGAGACTGAGGACAACTTCATTGCTGATTTGGTGGTTGGTTTGTGTACTGGTTAAATAAAAACTGGTGCTCCAAGCAGATCCGAACGTTTGGCAAAGTACAACCAGTTGTTGAGAATCGAGGAGGAATTAGGAAGCAAGGGTGTGTATGCTGGCAAAAACTTCAGATTCCCTTATAAATTGATCCATTGAACCTCTTCAATTCTTGAATTCAAAAATAAGATATAAGAATATACTATCATTGTTTATTGGAAGGGCTTATTACATAATCCTAAGATTCGAAATCGAATCCACCATTGTCGTCAGGAATCTAGGAGTCTGCATCGTCGTCATCATACTCAGAGGAAGGGCGCTATTTAGTTAAGAGTGGCAGATTTTGTTTCTTGTCTTTATGGAAGTTGGTCTTGACAGTTTGAACTGTCTGCACAGTTTGGTGTCGCGATCTGATAGATTTTGACACTATATCGTCATTTTTTTGATCCTCATCGAGATAAGACTTAGCTTCCTCTAATTATTCTTCGATAAGCTGCATTGATTTATATTGTGCATGCTTATGAGAATAGTTGAGATGCGCTTGCGAATTATGTGAGTCATCCTCCTCGATGACTATATGGTTAACTTTCCTTCCAAATTTTTAGAGTTTGTCTAATTTTATATCTTTCAAGTACTATTTCTCGAAGAATTATTACTCCTTTGTTTTGATTTGAACTGATTACTTTAAATGCTTTATTGAAACATTGTCACTGAAGAGACCTGATATTTTGTTCTTCCATTTGCTTTATTCTGTCTTCTGTTTCTTGTTCTAAGAAGCCTAGGAATTTATTGAGTTTTGGTGGGCTCGATTTGGAAATTGATAGCTCACTGTCATATTCTTATCTTTCTCATGTGCAGGCTTGTCTTCAGGTTTTTCATAACAATTTATAACACTTTGATTGTATTTCAGCCGATTTCCAGCCAAGTCGTTCATTTTCAAGTTAGCATAGTTAGTCTTTTGCTTTTGTCTGTTCTTCATTTATTGTGAATTTTGAATCTCTTTTGTACTTGAACTGTTATTAGGGCTGCTGTCACATTGCATATCTGGATATTATGACTCTTTAGTAACAGTCTTTTTTACTGGAGAAGGAGCGGGTGCAGGAGTTGGAGGTTCAACGTTTTCGTATTTTTTGCTATTTGCTTTCATGAGACTAATTGCTGGTGCCTCATTGTATATATTGGAGCCTCCAATTTGTTTATTTTTGTTATTCAGTGCATCCACACTTTTCATCTTAACTATTGGCTCGGAATACTTCCTCGTGCTTGACTTTTTGACTGTATTTTAAAGTTTGGAGCCTGTCTTATGATGTTCTTTATAAATCTGTTTAATTTACTGTCTATGTTTTGGAGGGGAAATATGTATTGGAGTTGATGTGATTTTATGAGATAGAGGACTGTTGTTATGCAAAGGGGGAGTAAGAAAAGGATTATTATTATGCATATAATTTTGATAATTGTAAATATTCTTGATTGGAGAAGTGCAACTTTGAACATTCTCCGCCGTCTTCTGATTTTGAACAAGATGCTGCTGGTATTGATTTAGTCTTTTTACTTGTAAATTTTTCAATTCTTTACCATAGTCAGCGCTCTTAAATTTGCCATCATCATTCTTTTATTCAATTTTTATATTGGGGTCGCTTGGAATAATAAGAGGAACAGGATTAACTACTTTGCTTATTTGACTGATCAGCTTATTCGAACTCGGACTTACATAATTTGAAATTGATTTTATACTGTATCCGCTAACATTTGGCGTTGAAATGGGAGTGCTTGACTTTGCCTTTGCATTATAATAAATAGGAGTGGCAAGTTTCTTCAAATAGTTTTTTATTGATGTCAAGCGATCAGACTCGTGCCCATTATTTCCATGATTCTTTGACACTCTATCAGTAGTCAAAGTCACCTTTGTGACTTGATAAACTTTATTTACCGAAGCAAACTCATTAGTCTTTTCAATTATCTTAATAAAAGTGCAGTCATTTGAATAACTGCAGTCTTTGATCATACTAAAAAATATTTTTGATTGTGATGAGGGCATGCAATGCTTCTAACACATTACAAGCAACTTGTAGAGAAATTCGTTTTCTGATATCTTAGATTAGCTTTTGTAATTTAAACTGTAGTCTTAGTTTATCCACATCTTCCAATGCTCGTGAGCATTTACTGCCAGCATTTGTTCAGCTGGCTAAAAAATACCGAAGAGGTCGACCAGTACTTCAAAACCAATCAAAGCCTCCTTTAACAGATAAACAATTTGTGAGAACGGCAGCATTTTAATGTCTGACAGCCGACATCTTACTTCTTCTATATTGACTTTTAGCTCGTAATCTGATACTTCAGGATGCTGCCGGACATATTCGATAATTTTGGCATTGGTATTGTTGTCGTCCACTACCATATTTGGTATTCCATGGATAAATGGTTCTGACTTAAAGGTCTGTTTTTTCTCTGGTAAATGTACCAAAGGAGAAACCTAGTACGATACTGTCCTCAGGATGGGTAGAGATGTCTTGGCTCGCCATCCGTGAGTCTAAACTGCTTTGATAATTTATTCTCCATTCAACCTAAGGATCTTCTATCTCGAAAACAATTCAGGAACTGGATAGGGAGAGCTCGGACGGTCCTTTCTTATCGAAGGAGAAGTGAATTATTTTTTGGAGTTGTTGGTTTGAACGACAGATGGATTATAATTTTCTTTCATTAAATAAAATTATTCAATTAATGCTATTGATTATTTATAATTGTTAAAATCGAATGAATAGATTGAGCATTATTAGATGTCTTTTAGAAAGGTAGCAGTATAAATGATTCATCACAGTCCACATCAAGTGCTATCAATGTATTTTACTAAATAGAATTATCTTACTTATTGTCATCTGATTTGGATTCAAATTAACAGGGTATCTAAGATAGTATGAGGAAAAAGGATATGTAGGCCAATTTATGTCGAAGAAAGCAATCAATTTTAGACAGACTGATTTGTGTAATTGACAATTAAGATTGTATGATGCACTTCATCTACGACCATTTTTACCATTAAATAACAAAAGATACCTGTTACTTAATTAACTCTGCTCTCTTCAAATTTTTATGGCTGCCAGACTTTACCATTCAGCGAGAGATGATTCTTTTATATATAGAAAACCAACTTAAGCAAATAAACTTATTTACTGATCATTTCATCTCATTTGGCATCGATATTCAATTATAAGATGCTTCGTCGGGCTGTGTTTCGTCGTCTTTCTCTGACTTAGCACTATCCTTTCTTTTGAAGTCTAGAGTATCGAAACTGGGTATGGTGGGTCGTATTTTTTTGGCCCTTTTGCATATTCTGATCAAGTCGGCAAAGTACACACGATATGGCATATCTCCAAAGAGTATCTTAAAATATTGCTTGCCCATTTGTCTTGGAAAAATTTAATATTGGTGAAGATAATAAATCCTGACATAAGCTTTAGAAATGTAAAGCAATGGTTTTTTTACGCAAAAACTAAAAAACTAATTATTTATCATTTTTTAAAAGCGGAAATACGAAAAAATATCTATTTATTTTGGTTGAATATATGTCTTCAAGTCTATTTGAAGGATATAGTTTTAGGAAATGTAAACTATAACTATGATTTCACAGAAGAAATACTCCCATTCATATTACCAATTTTTAACTCAGTCAGCTTAATTATAATCATTAAACTTTCTTTTTAATTTAGAATCGCCTACACCTTCTTTTGGAACAGCTTATAAACTTATAACTATTCCATCTCTTTCCTATTCGATGGGTCAAGCCAATAAACAACTTCCAAAGCAGTACCAGGAGACAAAGTATCTCCAGCCAATCGATTAATATCGCGGTCTATACCTTAACACACAAAACAATAAAGTGTATCTCAAGAATAATGTGATAATCGGAACCATCGCTGATATTTAGTATGAACAAGATATTTACATGTTTCGAAGAGTCAACGACTAATATGTAGTCAGCGTTGACTATTGCTCCACTAATTAAGATAAATAAATGTGTTCTTCTTATTCTCTCTTAAGTTATTTCGTGGAAAAACCGGAATATACGTTATTTTAGATCTACTAATCCTCGTTTCAAGATGGCATCACTCTCCTACGGTCTGTAATGAAAGGATTCGAAATTCTCTATTAAAAATTTGGATATTTTACCCCAACCTCAAAGTTAATATTTTTCAATAAACAAAATTACCCTAAAGTATGGATTAACGAAGATTTAAAGATAACCAAGAATATTCAAAACCCTCATGGTCCAAAAAACCTTACTTTTTAAAATACATTCATAAGATAAGTTATTCGTCTCTTTGACGGAGTCCGAGACCCAACTCAACCTATGCTCAGATATTCTCAGTTTTTGCCTAATTAATTGCTCAGATTTAACTCATTAGACAGAATATTTTTTGGTTCAATTTCTTCGTTCTTAAATTAAAATAAATCTCACTTGGGCAACTAATTAAATTTAATTAAGAAGTCCATCAACTATCCTTCAAGTCCAGTGAAGCTATTGAAGAAAGATAAGTTTCCTTTATCGCCACAATTTTCGTCCCCTTTTTCCCCTTCCAAAAAAAGTACAGTATCTTAGCAACCTCCCATTCATTACAATTTTTCAAGTTCTTCTTATAATCCTTCGTCGAAACAAATAAATTCTATAAAAAAGACTGATCTAATAAAAGAACCAGTAAAATTAAGCATGAGAAACACTCCTAAAAATCCTTACAGAACTAATTTTCCAGCTGGATCTCAAGGCTTTGCCTCGACTATGCCCAATTCTTTGCGAAATTCAAAAATGTCTCAAAATATGATAAAAATATAAAATACTCCATCTAATAAATAAGCTATTGACAATGAAAATTCGAGTTGCAAAAATCAGTAAAATGACTTAAATGCAATTTCATCCAAAAGATATAGCGAGGCCATCCCAACCATCTTTCAGGAAGGAGTAAAATTTCATTTGGGTAATCGAACAACCATAAATCAACCACTCATTTAATATTCAAAATCTGAGTCTTTTCAGTCATTTGCTAATTCTCCATACGATAAAACCAATAATGCCGATAACGCTCAATCATAAAAACTAATGCAAAAATTACCTTTCAAGAAATGTCATTTCAATCCGACCTTAAACGATAAATCCTCTCCTAGAGATTTTCAATGCCATAAAAGACATCAAACGGATGTTATTCATCTGGACAAAACTCGTAATTCTAATGATTTTGGAATGAACCAATTCAGCCTCGATGCATCTTTGAATCATTTTCACCTAAAAACAATAAAATCAATTAACGTATAGGACGGAGATCGTGAATTTGACAAAGAGATAGTATCTGATTTGAAGAATATAATAAAAAAATACAGATAAAGGCAATGAATTTATGATTGATGAATGATGATTTATAAATTTATCAACTTACATAGAACTATTAATTTATAATTAATTAAAGAAATACATTCATCAAAACACTTTACTTACACGATCCTTGAAGCGATCTAAATTCTATAGAGAAGTTATGTGATTTAGAAAATCCCCGCCTGAAGCAGTCAGGCTGAATTTTTTTTAAGAACCCTATTTAAATTATTTGAAGCTATCTCGAGTCCCAGTTAATCTGCTGCTCTTTTTTATTGAGTACTCTTTCTTCTTTTTTGGAGGGACCAGGATGTTGCTTGTGTTTATCTTCAGATGAGGATTTAAAAATTTAGTAAAAGTTTATTATTTGTTTTAGATCTACAGTTGATATGATTGAATGTCCTTGAGGGCCCTTTAAAAATCTTTCTCCCGGTTATTCAGCTTTCCCTTGAGGTTGTTGATTTATTATTTAAATCGAGGAGGACATTTCTTCTATTTGTCTTCGGCAATCACTTTAACTTGTTCGATGTTCTTTTGATACATCGTTAATTCTGCTTCTCTTTTATGCTCCATATCTAAATTATACATATTTTACCTCTGAGTTTATCTTCATATTTTTGACATTTTTCTAGTTGTTTCTGAAACAAGCTTTAAACGGCTTTATTCATATTACTGGCCAATTTCTCCTTCTCATTTTTTAATTCATTTTCAGCTTTTTTAATTTTGTCGTTGTACTCTCTCTGGATAATGAGCATATTCTTTTCTTTCATATTGAGCTAATCACAGCATAATCTATTGCAGTGCTGAAGCTGTGCAATTTTTACATTTAAGCTATCTATCTCCTCATTTTTTTTGTTGATTTCATAAGCCAACTCAATGTTGTTAGTTTTTAGCTTCAATTCCTATTGTTCGTGCTCCGAAATAGAAAGGATAAGTTTTTGCTGTGATTTCTAAATTTATTCTTTTTATAACTTCCATTGCAATTTTAATTTCCCTATTTCTTCTTAATGAAATTTGGAAATTAATTTTTTTTATTCTTCTTTTACATTGATGATCTTCTTCTTGTATTCCTCGTTCTCATTCTTGATTTGGTCAATTTCTTTCTTGATTTTAGTCTACCTTTCTTTATACTATCTTTAATTATTTCTTGTCAAGGATAACGCTCTCTCTTTAATCCTTTCTTGGTACTACTTCTCTTTTTCCTTGATTTTTTATTTGTAGAAGAGAGCCGTGGAGTCGTATTTTTCCATCCATTTTCTGTTTTATACCTATCTTTCTTCCTTTTAGTGTTTCAGTTTATCTGAAAGTCTTCTGATTTCTTTCAAATGATTCATTTACAGCGTTAATTTCTGCTAAGCCTTATCTTCAGTCAATTTTTTGATCTAAAAGGTCAATTCCGCCTACATCTTCTCATATCTCTTTTAAGATTACAAACAGTTATTGCAAATCATTGTTAATCTCACTTTATTAATATTATTGTTATGCTCTAAATCAATTCAATTTCGTAGAAGACTTTGTAGGAACATTTACTCATATTCAAAATAGACTCATTTCTTTGTTAACCTTCACTGCAATCACTCAAACTATGGAGATATATTTTTGATTGACGTTATTTGAATATTTGGCCGCGATAACACATTTATAAGTTAAAATATATGCTAAATTCAACTGAAATTCTAAATTCTAAATTATCGTTTTTTGATCAACCAATTTGCTAAATAAAATACTAATCCCTCATAATTCATTTAAGCGGACTATTAACTAATTATCTTTTGAAAATGGAAAACAACTATTATTTTTAGTTTAATATTGAACCAAAATCAATGATGAAAAAAATTATATTTAAATAAATAGATGACCATATCATTTCTTCACTTTCAGTAGTTTACGCATTCCCCCCTGCTCAGAAATGTTTCCTTAGAAATAATAAACCTGCTGCTTGATAAAATTTTGGATGGGCAGTGACAGACCTTCAATAGTAGTTTTTAAAAATTATGGAGATTACTATTTGAGGGTATGACAGAGAGCTTTGAATTACAAGATAGATTTTTACTTTGACTGGTTCTTCATACACTAATTTCTATTCATCGTATATTCGCGATAATTAATATCTGATTTTTAAGTATCATCCACACTACCATCAACATCTGAGGAAGAGGAATTATCTTATTCTCTGTCTTCATCACAGATGTTTTTCTTAAAAGCCGAGCAAAAGGCTTGATACAGGGAAAGACTAATAAATTTTAAACAATGATTGCATTCCTCATCATTTTCATCAATTTTATTTCGATTTGTTAATAATTTGATCAAAGTGGCAGCTGTTATCTGCTTTTATGAAAGTGAAGTATAGATTTCACTGTTTCTGAGGATATTTTTCCATAATAGTTTGGCTTTTTCAGGGTCAAGATAATCTGTATTGCGCATATGAAAAAGGCAGACTAAGCAGATAGTTAGCAATTTTCCAATATAAGTGCTGGATCTTACTGCAATGATTCCTCGTGTTGATCTTCTTTCAAGAAATCCCTGCAAGAAGCTGACCAATTAGCACCAAACCAGTTGATTTTTTGAATTAAAACGAGTAAATATTGCAATCATGTTTATATAGGCAGTTCTTTAGATTAAAATCTATAGCTCCTCAATGTAATTTGGGCCTTATTATTCTTCCTAGAGCAGATCAATAAGTAACTTTCCTAGAGGCTGCACCATTTTATCAATAATCTCTTCATTTAAAGCAATTAAGTTTAATAGAATTCCAAAGATGCAACGAAATTTTAATTCCTCTTTTATCTCTCCAAATATATTGATACATGCTCCTAAAATTGTATCCAAAATACTCGTATTTATGTTCAAGTTTTAATGTTTAAAGGCAACAATCCTCCTCACATAAATATCCATAAAGCTCATGGCATCCCAATAGTGATTTTTCTATATTTCCAGTGAAAAGAATTGATTATTCATGAAATTATCTGGAAATTCACAGCATGTCATAACAATTTATAAAAAGTGCATTATTTTATTCTTCATTAACTCTTTATTCGGCAGCATTTTGTTACTGTATATGCCGTATATCCTCTCGCAGATAAAATTGCTCAGCTACTCACGGATTATTATTGGCACTCCTTTGTACTAATAATGGAATCTTTTAATAGACGAACCGAATTAACATTGATTTTTAATATTTTAAGTATAGAATTAAGATAAAGCGTCTATTACTGTGATATTCATATTAAAGCTTAGTTGGTCCAGCAGAAATTCAAAAATACTTAAGAATTTCTGTTGTTTTTAAGCCTCGGACCATCCACCTTCACTCCAAAATAAAGCTTTAATAAAGTTTTTTTGAGTAATGCAGTTGTTTATGCAATCCAGAGCCTGTAATGCTCCAATTTACAGAGAAATAGTTTAGCCTGTGCCTAATTCAGTGTCAACAGGCAAAGAAGTAAACATTTTAATGTATTCACAACAGTATTCAATAATTTTGATATGGAAATCTTGCCTTGCTGATGTTTTTTCAATCAAATTTAGATAAAAATTATCCACATAATAAGTATAGCAGAGAAGAACTGCGCATTTCAACGTTCCAGGACTGGAATGCTTGAAAAGAAACGATTACCGACCAATGAATAGCTGTTAAATCAGTTCCACTATATCTTCCCTTCCTGGTGCCATATAACTCAGTAGAGCCAAAGCAGTTAGTCCACATTCAATTTGAATCATATAATCAGCATTTTTAAAGAAATAGCTTTCAGTAAATTAGACAGGTAGTTTTGAAAATACGTTGGGGTTGGCTGTGAGTTGAAATTAGATCATGTTGTAGATATGAGTTGTGATAAATAATAAGCTTCCATCGATTTTGTCCACATAGGATTCCAGCACCCTGCATACAGCATTTTAAGTCACGTCAATACTATGCATATTTAGGATATCCTACCGAACTCTTTTGTAATTAGCAGCAGACGTAATTTACTAGGCCTATTTCCTTTGAAGCAGTGGAAGGCATAGACGAAAGAGTATTGCGCTGCGAAGGGAAGCCGACTCTTGATAAAATTTATTTATTCTTATAATGTTCGAAATGGTCTTCATGATGACTTTGTAAAGCTATTTATTGGGGATATCTTTTTTGGGATATTACAGGGTTTCAAATTACTGGATGAGAATATTTGGCACATTTGTTATAAAAAATTATAATATGAACAGTGGAATTGCATATTCTTATTTACTGATCTATTTTTAGGATTTGTGCTTCAAAACCAGGCGAGAGAAATAGTCGATAACTTCAACACAGCTTTTTTTCATTTCGTTAATCCTTTCAACAAATTTGTTACCATGGGATGCAACTACTACTTCTGTGATCACTTGTTACGATCCTTTTGGGACCATAGAAATTAGCAGAGTGTTTATGACTATATCTCTGAGTTTTAAATCTTTCATGATCTCAAATTTAACCAGGTATAGACTGTCATTTGATGAAAACAGCACTAACTATTTAAAGAAGGTTATCAAATTCAGAGCAATATAGCTTCTAGAATTACACCAGAGTTACATTTTGATGAAAAGAGGTTAATTTAATTCCCGAATTGTTTGCTGCATCAAAGCAATAGCTTTATCAGCTAGTATGGATACTGCCTTATAAAAGCTTCTCACAACATTTTTCATATACATATGCTCGACTGGACCTTTTAGCAATATCTGAGCAAGAGGAATACACTTGTTTATGTTTTTAAAATCATCCTTAAAGAAAAAATGGTCATCCTTCATGATTCTATCTTCCAAATCCATAACTATTAAGTTGAAGCTATTGCATATGTTTTCAATGGTCTGCCCTCTGATAGTCTCCACTAAATAATTAAATATATACTTCCAGGGGCGTATATAAACTGCAGATACTGCTTGATGAGAAGTAATCGATGCGATTCTTCAATGTCCTCCCTCATATATGTTTAAATTAATTTTTTGTTTAAAGTGAACTTGTCTTGCTTCCTGATTAAAGTTCCTCTGGATTGTTGATTGCGGAGATATGTGGAAAGAGTAGTTATTGCCAGAGTTGAAATATTTGGATGGTCTTCGTTATTTTGAAATTAGATGATCAGCCCAATAAGACCATCAAAAAAGAACTATTCTTTCATTAAGTCAGCAATTGTTTTATGAGAAAAGGAAAGCTACTGATTAGTTGGACTTTTTTTAGAGAGTACTTTCAAAATAGTTACGAGCTATTATCTGAGTTCGACCTTCGTGAGAATATTCGTAGTGTTGGCTTAGGATATAGCTTATTATTCTCCAATCATACCGCAATTATATATTTATAAGAATTGATAATTGACGACAAATCATTTAAGGTCATTGAATCAATGCATTAATTTGTATATTCTATTGATTTTTGATGAATGAATGATCATTTTGCGAAGGTAAAGATATAGACGCCTACTGCATGGGCATGCACTACTTTGCTTTTGAATGTAGATTCTTTGGGAACTGAGTCGTCTTTATGATCAATCACCTCACGAATTGCTGTTACCTTTTTGCCAGGGAACAGTTTTTACAAATTAAAAGTGCAGACTGTCTCTATCTCGTTACGATTAAAACAGATTACAACATACCTGTTGTTGCTGAGTTATCCACCCCAAATTTAACGATGATGAGTCAAGGCATCTTTTTATTAATAAAGGAAATCTGCTTGTTTACCAAGAGGATCTTGATTAATGGCGATTATTTACTCATTACCCAATATAGAGAGAGTTTGCTGGGTAATTCCTTTAAGATTACAACCAATGAGGAGGGGAGACTTTAAGGCAGCCCAAAATGCAAAATGACTTTGATATTAACTGTGAGTCATCAATCCGTTTCCCACTTCAAGCATATCGGGATCATTCCATCCTCCAATTCCGGAATATTTAGATAATCCCTTTTGCTTTTATAGAATTGATAGGAAAGATGAATATTTAGCACCAATATCTCCAGTTGTTCTCCATGAATTACCAACTGGCATAGCCCACTCCCAAACATTATCAGTTCCCCAGCTGCACATAGAGAAGAATATATGTCTCCCTGAAGCATTGAGGGCATCTCTCATTTTAGGATATCTAAGTCCTGTTGATGATCCATCAGTATTACAATTATCGTACTTTAAATAGTCAACTCTAAATAAGATAATCTTTACTTCCATTTGGCATATGTATTGGCATCAATTTGTTCAAAGTTCAGACTTCCCGGAAATCCAGCACATGTCTTGAAACCTGCATCACTGTAAAGACCATATAAAAGCCCTTTAGTATGAATATATTCTCCCAAAGCAGCCATTCCTGAAGGGAATTTGGCCTTATTGGCTATAATCTAATTTGTCGTTTTGTCCCTATCAATCTGCCAACAATCGTCCAAATTGACATAATGATAACCTTTTGATGCTAATCCCGTGCTGATTAGCAAATCAACTGTTTCCTTGATCAAAGTTTCGTTAATGTCACAGTGAAACTTATTCCAAGAGTTCCAGCCCATGGGAGGAGTTTTCCCCAGACCATTGTCAAGAGATACGGTTAAGGCTATAAGAAGGAGAAAGATGATTTTGGTCATATCTAACTGCATAATAAGATATTTTAATAAATGAGCTATATTGTAGCATATTTAAATTAATCATACTTAGCAGGTTAAAAATTACAACCTGAAGAGTTGAGTTTAAATTTTAATCAAACACCATTTCAAACTAATACCTTCATTTTAATCAATAATAATGAAAGATGATAAATTTTATGAATAATCAAGGTTTAATTTATTCATTAACCATCGCCTAATTCAGTTAAATATCCTATCTTTTATTGGCTTACAATCTTTTTTGCCTTCTTCTGATAATTTGACAGATAATAAGAGCAACAATGGCAACTGCAAAGATAATTGCTGCGATGTAGACCATTTTTCCTCCCATCTTATGTTCAAAATGGTCTAAGTTTATGAAGTGAATATTATTGTTTTTATCAAGCAAAATCAAATCGTCCTATTTGCAAAATAAATCGATAATTCCGCTTTAGTAAGTGTAAATGTTATGAACTCTGAACAAACTTCGAATTTGAAGAGTGCCATCCGCGCTTCCGACTGCAAACAAGTCTTATTTTTATCGCTTCCTCTTGGCTTTGCAGACGTGTAGTAATGTAATTTCTTTTTGCCCTGAAATAGTAAATTGATCAATTCCATTGATTAAATTATAATGAACTAAATACGATTTGTTTGCTACTCCAATACCATCATCCTATTTATCATTTTCATCATGTTAGTGGCGACTCAATAGGGTAATATTTCCTTTAGGAGATTAATATTGATTGACAAGAGTTCTATTGCTATCGAATATCAATAAATTAGAAGATGAATCTGAAGCTACCAGATTATTTTGATGATAAATTACTGATAGAAAAGTGTCATTGATGTTAATGGGACTGTATCTTCCAACTTAGGTTCTTTAATTTAATGAAAATTCAATGATTTAGTTTCCAATGTTGAGAGCCAAAAGATTAATATTGTCATCTTCATCCTCTCTAATGGCTGTGTTTAGTACAGAAACGTTGAGATTTAGCATAAATTTGGTATTATTGAAGGTTTAGTCCCATATTTTAATCAATCCATGATCATCAATCGTAACATATTCGTCATCTTAGTTTGTTTAATAGCGCTAAATGCTTATAATTCGACTGTTGTGAGTATTTTAATGACTTTTTAACAGTTTTGCGTGCTTACTATAGACATAAATGTCTCCGATGTTATTGCCGATTACGATTAAATTAAAATTTTAAGCATTTATTTTGGATGGATTGAGTACAGAAACGTTCAAGCTATGTTCATTCAAGTAGTTGTATGAAGAAAAGGAGGTGAGGATATATATTATGGCAAACAGACTCATCAAAGATAAATTATATGTTATCAAAAATTGTATTTATACTTTCCAAGCTACAAATGATTAGTTTAAGATGGTCATTTAATGCATTCTGGTCATTTATTGATATTATTATGCAATTTGACATTTATCAGCTTCATAAATTCCAATAAATCATGATTATTGTTTAAATTATATTTTATGTAAAGATAATCCTGATATAATCTTCAATCATGTTTTGTCTTTAGAAAATGGATTTCCTAATTTTTAATGTGAATATACATCATGAATTGAGATCTTTTAAAAGGAAAAAGGAATTATTCTCTCGTTATTAGGTATTACTTACAGATTAATGATCATTCTCCTTCTTTTATCGATTGTGAGTAATCCTCTTTATCCTTTGCGCCACTTTTTTAACATTTCCATCAGGAAAGTAAATATTATACTCACTCACCGAGTCACAGGCTAAAAGCCATATTTCATCCTTTTGCAAGTCGTCTTTTTACTTTATTTCCTTATTGATAGTTGCACTCACAATGTCGTTAATAAAATCAAAGAAATTTTATTGCTGTTATTGAGTTTATACAATAAAGGTAGGCATATTGACTCTAGTTCTCGTTTTTGTGATACTCATCGTCTAGAAGGGGTCTTACAAAATAGGTCCCCCTTGCTTGGATTAATAATTGTCGATCAGCTACTCATTAGAATATCTCCGAGAAGCCCTTCCACAATTTTTTTAATCTGTTAGGGCGCAAATATCCATTCTTTTAATTCGTTTAAAATGTTTATCTCTTCTGTTTTTTTCTTATTTTTTTTTAGTAAATGACTTCTGTATCACATGCTATTTTAAAGGAATAAAATGAAACTTTGGACATTAAAAGTGAGTATGTTTACTCTTACATTTTACGCAATCGATGCATTCGTATTAGTCTATGATATATTTTGATCTATCACGCAAGAAGCAGTAATATTCGTAATCTTTTGGGAAATTTCCGAGAGCACTCTTAAAGTCATCAAATGTGAGTTAATGAACTATCGAATAGTTGATTGATTTAATCTAAAAGTTATTCCTAATCATGGTAATAAAATCAAAACAGACGAGGAAAGGTAAATCTAACTATTTTCTTTTTATAGTATTGACTGAAGTTCCATTTAAACCACTGACTTGTCTTCTGCATGTGTATCCAATTTCTCCCTTCTATAAAATACAGATTTTATAATATGAATTCAATGGTTTGATAGTTTATTCTGGGAAAAAAATATTTCTTTCAATATATTCCGATAATTTGTGAATAGTTCTTTCGAGCAAATGCCCAAAAAATGGTAGTACTTTTAACATATTTCTGTTTGTTTAACAGTTTACTTATTTTTTGTAGGTTTATGGCAGAGTTTAGATAAAAGCCTTTTACTATTCGATGTTGAATCTTGTTTTGACGTTTACTGATTAATCAATATAGTGTTGTATCTTTTAGGTCAACTCATCAGAAAGTCTACGCTTGCTCGCTATATTCTCAAAAATTTTATGATTATTGCTAACAGCTTATCCTTGAGAACGGATGCTTCCAATTAGACTTCCTAAGCAACTGATGTTATAAGAAAAAGCAATGCAGCTAATAATCTCAATGAAAATAACCCAAATTGCTTAATGGTAAGTTGTAGGAACGATATCTCCAAACCCTACTGTTAGCATAATGGTTGTGGCCCAATAGTATGACCATACATATTTTTAAACCCATGGAGAATTTTGTATTCCTTTTGTAATTTACCAGTTTTGATTTGGATTTTCGTTGGCCATCAAACTTAGAGCAATTGCAATCATATGTGCAAAAGTTAAGTTGAATAGCATAATCTTCAGCAAAGACCAATATCGTTAATAGTAGAAAGTTTTAAAAATCATCTTTTATAGATGGCCCAATTTGGATATGAGGTCGGACACTTTTAGAATGAAAAGACTGATCAGTAAGTCATTGAAAGTTTTTTAGACAGTTACAAAAAGCAGAATGGATGAGATTAAAATGGAACCATCTAGAATAAATTGTCCAGTTAAATATTCTTTGATGATTTATCTGAGAACACTAATTTTTTGACCATCCGATCGTTTGACAACTAAAAGATTAATACAAATTTATCCACAGAAAAACGTAATTCCCATAACTAATATGGTTTGAATGGTTTGACTAGTCATAATTTAATTGAAAACAAAGGCGAAGCTTTGGCAAAAAAACATTAGAAGCATAACTAGGCTTCCAAAAAAGTCCCATATCTATCTAGCTTTTTAACTCATCTCAAAGCCATTTATCACTTGTTCTTTTTAAAATTGTTATAATTACTGCTCAGAAAGAGCTTATTCATACACATTGTTTCTTTTCAATTTTTTCATAACATTCTTGCATATATTTAACACTCTTTCTTTCTTCAAAGTGTTGTTTTCAACTATCTGTGATTTCTTTTTTTATTTACTTATTTTTATTTATCGCTTCTTGTCATTCAGCGTTTTCAAGGTATTGTATAATCCAGTTTTCATACGCTTTGATGGAGACGCCATTAGATGCTACCCAGTTTAGATCCTCTCTGAATTTTTTGGAGATAGTTTTTCATATTCAAGGCTGTTCTATATTTTATTTTCACTTTGATCGTGTTCAATTGACAAAGATGACAGAGGAACATCAGTAAATAAATTTAGGAAAGTATCTAAACCTTCATCAGATTACGCAACTAACTTTTTCAGATTCCGATTATTGTTAGTCGACATCAAATCTACAATATTTATATATATATACAATAAAAGAAAGTTATTATAATAAAAAAGCACAAACATCTAGATCAACCAAACAAAATTATAATCGACTGTCTTGAATGAATGAATCATTCAATAATCATTTAATTATTATGGTAGTTTAGGAGTTGAATAAAATTTGTTTATTTCATTATCATTATCATATTGATAGACTTCTCCTGTCCACCATTTTTTTCTAGTCATTCTTTCGACCGATTTGGCATAACTATGAAGCGGTTGGCCTTTTTGATGGGTCGAGATTCACCATTCTCTGCAATGTCTTTGTCAAAGCCGGGGAATAATTATGCATATGCTTTTGAATATGAATTCGTAAGGCCTTTCCTTCTCGAGGAAAGAATTTATCACCCAATAGATTTTCTATGAGACACATTCCCAAAGAATAAATATCGCTTTTGTTTAGATCAAGACCTGAGATCAACTCATAATAATTTCGAATTTAGGGAGCCAAATATGGCCATCCCTTCCATTTAGTTTATTGCTATCGTAAATACATCTGTAAAATGGAAGGATCGGTGTATTGATCAGCTAATTTATACTTTCTTTGGCATTTTAAAATATTTCCAGGTTTAATATTCAAGTGGGGCATATTCATTGTTTATGATAGCCACCTCAATGCTTGAGCTGCATCCCGCAATAAATCCCAAGCCTCAACTTCTCTCAATCGATTATGAGCCCTCGTTAATTCCTCCAAAGATTCAGCAGCGACTTCATAAGTCATAAAGAGAGCGTTGTGTTCGAGCCAACTTTGATAAAATCTGATAAAATGGCCTTTTTGATCCTTGTTATAAATTTTAATTTGATTGTTTGCTAATTTTTGGGCAAATTCAAAATTCTGTTGTTGCTCCCATGTAATGATTACTTTTTTGACATAGTAAAAAATTCTTTCGAGTTTATTGAGACAAATATAGTTTTCATGATGTCTTCCATGCAGTCTTAAATTTTTCTAAATTTAATAATCCTGATCAATCCTTGATCCATATTCCTAGTCTGAATTCTGAAAATATCGTATATCCTTCAGAGATTCTCCTTGAGAATTAATAGGCCTGAGGTAAATGTTGTCCCCTAATTTAACGTCTTCAATAGTGCGCACTTGATCAAAAGTAGAGTTGCTTCTATCTAAATAGGTATATTCATACAGAGATTGAGAGTATTTATGAGCTAGTCATTATAAGTTGGCTATTGACCCAAGCACGTCAATCTTCGAGATAGGATTACTTTATCTGATATTTAATCAAGCACCTCCTCATCCATTTTTTATGCGCTGCCAATGTTAGGATAAGAATGACATTCAAATGGTAATTCAAATTTGGATACCTCAACTATAAATGGCTGTTTCTATTCTTTGCTGGGTTTCAAAGTGCCATTCCTCATTTTATTCATCAAAGAAGATTTTGAGGATTTAGCAACATATGAGTGCTACAAGGTAGAGCCTTCGTTTGGTTTAACTTTTTTATGAGGGGTATCGAGCAGATTAATGGTGCTTTAGAAGTTCATAACTTTAATTTCAAACTTAAATTTAAATTCAAATTCAAATATAAATATCGATTAAACCCGTTCATCGTAAATTGATTGATAAAAATTTAATTCCTAAAAATAATAATCCACTTACCAAAACCTCTTCCAGTAATATTATTGAAACTTTAACTCTTAATTGAAAGAATTTTCTCGGATAATGAGATAGAAATAAATTAAGA
>Ga0302188_10001433_pt1 | contig 18697 bp, 13 predicted proteins | sample II_Bog_E2_1_FD_198783 | JGI IMG/M metagenome (GOLD analysis project Ga0302188, IMG submission 198783) | Peat permafrost microbial communities from Stordalen Mire near Abisko, Sweden - II_Bog_E2_1 | ecosystem: Environmental > Terrestrial > Soil > Wetlands > Peat | place: Sweden: Abisko...
CCTCTTGCCATTATCTTATTTCTTCCCTCTCTATTTCTTTCCTCATACATAATCTGAAATGCATGTAATACGTTCTCATCTCCAGTTAGTATCCCCATATACAGATTTTAGAGAATTTGCATCTAAATAGTCGTCCTGATCTGTTCTCCATTTTAGAGAAAGTCAAACTATTGAGAGATGATGGTGGCTAACTTCTCCTCCGCTAATTTAAAAACCGCCTCATCTACTTTTATCAAGCAACTCATCATTTTCAATTATTATTGTGGAGGGAAATCAACAGCTATACCGCACAACTTATGACTCATATCTATATTGCGGTGCCACTATTTATTTTGTATACTTTTCAATCAAATACTGAATTTGTTGAGTAAAATAGCGACTAATACTCCTAAGAAGCTGATACTGCTGTTTTAATTTATCTATCTATAAATCAAATAATTATAATGATCAGCATCGGATGCAAAAAGACGAATGCATGATTAGTTTATTATAAAAACCAAATGATTTCAGTAAATTCAGGGCATCATCATTATTCGTTAATGAATTGAGAAGGCATTACGATGATATCGCTCGCTTCCTATGACATGGGTATGGCTATATGATTATTCTCATATGAGGGTTAATGTTTTCGATGAGATGTCCTTATTACCTTCCTGAGAATAAGTAAAATCACTGCAGCAACTATAAACAGCCCAATATAAGTTAATAAAGATCCTTTGACTTATGACTTCGTTTATTTTGCTTTAGTAGGGATGGGCTTCTCAGCTTTTATTAGTTATTTTTGCTGATAGTCCTTAATTTCAATCAGTGATTGCTGACATCTTTGAACTTGATCCTTGAGGTTGTCTTTGCTTATCATAAGGTTAATCTCAGCAAGACGCACATCAGCTAACTGTACTTCGAGATTAACATTGGAAGGAACTGTATTAGCTGATCCTGAATATTAATTCGCATTCACAGAACTAGGCTCGGTCTGTGGTGGTTTTACAGCTTCATCATTATTAGTTTCTAATTCATTTTTTCTTTTATGAAGAACCTCGACTTCAAAGTACTCCTTCTTTGCTAATACTAATTCTTTTTTTAAAGGATGATTTCTCTTTTGAATACCAGGAAAATGTTCAACCATTGGCTTGTATCGCAGAGCATTTATTCCGAAGATATTGGTGAAAAGACGGATGCACTAAGTTCGGTATGGATAGTGGGTTGCAGAAGTAGCTTGCGCAATAGCAGGACTTATATTTTACAAATCGCCAGAGATTGCAATAGTTTACATTTCTGGGTAGAAGTATTGAATGAGCCAATTGAGTCCAATATCGTCACAGTTATTTTTCTAGACCACCACTTTACGCATTTCTTATAACTACCAAAGATCAGCGTAGTACAATTCTAGAAAGTGGCGGCTGATGAAGGCTAAGCCCACCAAACCAATAGAATAAACTGATTTTACTTTGTATCGACCATATGATAATCCGTTATTCACGGTATATCGATGATATCGAGGCCCATATGATACGATTGGACCAATTTAGCCGAAGGCGTTTGATTGCCACACTCTAAATCCTTTAATAAGCTCCTCGCAGCCGACTGATATATCATCATCGATGGAAAAGTATACTTGAGCCTTGCTTTCCTCTGGAATCTTATAGCGCCAGTTCATGGAGTTGTTCGGAGTTCGATAAAAGTTGATTGGGCGTTTCCAACTTGAAGAAGTCTTAAATACTCCCATTTATTCGGGGCTTTGCTCGTTATTCCAAACAATGTTCATTTCTGTGATGATAGGACAGTCCATAGGGGCATAGCGCGACATAAACAGTTCGAATTAAGAGTTATCCCCTCCTCGCGCATGGGTCACAGTAATCAGCCCAAAACTAAATCTCCAAATAGTAACGTCTATGGAACCTTTAAATCTGTTGTATCCTGAGCAAGACAGGTCCATATCATAAGCCATAAAATAGTGGTCATCGTCAATCTATTGTGATTCATCTAATTTTTAAAATCTAATGATTTAAGTTATAAACTAAAGTTATTTAAATACTAATAGTTATAATATTCAAATAACATCCAACCAATTATCGTAATAGAATTGTATTTGTAGAAATGATAATCAATTAGTGGATGATCAATCGTGAATCAGCTCCGTGATATGGGCTATTCCGTAAAGATAACAACGGAAGTCCATATGCCCCTTAATGAAGGTCCCCACCTCGAGGTTGCTCAGGTTGTGACCACCACAGATAGGTAATCCTTCTGCTCCAATTGGCTTGGTCCCTAGACTATAGAATCTGTAGATATATTTAACTGCATGATCCTTGTCGCTTTTTAAATTTATCCATGAAATTGGAGTTGAGATTGATTCTAGAAACTATTTGACTTTATCTTGACTAATCACTGCACCCATAGTCACCACCCTATTGATCAGATATAGTCTATTCCTTTCTGTCAATCGTTGAAGACAGGATAGTACCACTTCAGTTCCCAGAGAAAAGCCAATAAGATTAACGAACCTATCGGAGAAGTGAGCTATAATTAACTCAGCAAGGTATCTTCCAGTTATTTCTGCTCGGTGATGGGCTTATGCAAAGGGGTTGCTTTTATATTCATTGTAAATCTTCATGCCAACGCTTGCCATTGTCCCTATCTTACCAACTAATCCAAAACTGTATGCAAGTGGGTTTAATAGACCCTCTCCACATAATTTGCCAATATAAGCTCCCATTTCCTTGACTGTGCTGCTTTTCCAAGTGACTCCATATAGTTCACAATCGGGAAGAGCTCTAATGAGACCCATCCATTCTATATCCTTGGCCGTGTCCTGTGATAAAAACCCGCTGATAGCAAAGTTCACTATTTTCGTTTTTCCGGAATAGTTCATCTTTTCAATTGTCAGTTCAGGGATCTCTTCCTTTTGCCACCCTTGTTCAACTTGAGCAATCCTCAAATAATTTGCTAAATCTTGGCTCACACTTTAGACAAACTAAAATTGATTCTTAACCTTCGACGAGAGATGAGGCTACTCAAAATGTTCTGATCTGATGGGGCGTAGTCTGGCCAGCTTATTGGCAAAGTTAGTGGGATTGATGCTAGCTTGTTCAATGATTTTGAGTGCTCCCCTCAAGTAGATAGGTGTTGAATTGACTTAAAAGATTTATTTTTATAAAATGTTGCAGATAGCCATCAGGTAACGTTTAATTAGAGGACAGTATTTATCTTTCAGGGATAAATAAAACAAATGGAGCAGCATGAACATCGGCTCTCTGCTGTAAACATTCAACTCACTCTCATTCTCATTTTGCAGCGGAATGAAATTCTTGACCATGGATGATAAGGTTTCTTAACAACCTACCAATAAGTTAATGTTGTCAACGGTGAGCTGGTTGCCTCCGATAATGTAGATTTATTATCTCTCCCATTTTTGTATTGGCTCCTGCAAACTGTAGCGAATAATCGACAACTCCATATTGGTGAAGGCTCCTTCCAGATTGTGCTGCAGCGAGGTAACATCTAAACTTGTAAATTAGAATACATTTTCCTTCTCCTCTTCTGTCAGTTAGAAATGATGTTAGAGGTTTGTGAGGAAGGATTAAAGTTTACTTGACTCCACTCCTGACAGACTTTTCTGTTCATATGGTTGATTGCTCTTTATGTACCCGCCAATAGTCTTAATAACCCCCACTGATTTTCTTTTTACAAAAGATAAGAATCCACCACTTTTATCTTTTTACGTGCCATTTATCTTTTATTGATGCGCATCTTTAGCCTCAAATTACTGTTATTCCTGCTCCTGCATTTAAATCATCTTTAGGATGCTGTTCAAGTTTTACTCTTCCCCACTTAAAGTTATTTACACCTTTGATTCATTCATTTTATCAAGAAAACTTTCCTCCTCTCCCTTTTACTGCTTCTCAACATGTTTGTCCTCGGCCATTCGATAAATTTTGCTTAACTTTTTCCTGACTTCTTTCCTGCCATCTCTAAATTGATCCATCTGTTCTTACACTTTCCTGATTTGTATTTCTTCGCTCTATGCTATTTAATAATACTTGATCATGAAACCATAAATTCCCGTAATTATCTATGCGGTTGAACCATGCAGTCTCTCCCATAAAGAATCTCCACTGATGTTCATTTCTGCCAGTCTCAAGTCAAATTCATTTCCGCCCATCGCTTTGTTTACTGTCTCATTAATTTGATCTTTCAGGAACATCAAACTTCCTTAAACCTCATATTGTGCCTCACTGTGCTCAATTATCTAAAAGATAGCCTTAGATATTTATTAAAACTACCGATGAAACTCTTTGCTGTTCTATTCATTGAGCAATTCCAATAAAAGTTATCCATCAGCATCAATGTCTCTCAAATGATGAGGGGTTGAACTTTCGAGACATTCCGAGAGGAGATATGTGGTTCTCGTCGGCATTTTTTTCAGTTTTGTTTTGATCCGATCGATCTCTTTCTACAATTATTCCCTTTCTTCGAGAGTGAGAAACTCTTTCTTCTAGACTTACATCTTCAGAACAATATCTAAATAATAAATACAATTAATTCAGAGGCAGTGAACTTATAGGAATTAAATAATCAAAGCTTTTGTTCATACTCGGCACTCTAATGCTAAAATTATCAAATTATAGAATAATACAACGACATATATTTGATTCTATAAATTCAAAGATTAATAATATTTTGACTTACCCCAATGAAGAATTTTATCCTGATGCTCACACTGGTCCCTGGCATCAGCATCATCTTCGCATATACCAAAGCAAATGTCTGGTCGTTCTGGTTAGGCTTCGTCCTGTGCCTGATCGGAGAGTTATCAATCCTTATCTTCTACTGTTTTATCAAACTGCAAAAAGCGTACCGAGACTCATTTACCATTAAAATACAAGAGAGTAACCATTTACTTATCCAGACTATACTCTTAATTTTTAGAGGGACTACCCCTTTCGCACACTCGTTGTAGGCAAAGACTTTTATCTCAACAGATTTACGGAGGAGGCCCGCCTGACCAGTAAAAAATTATCGTTGAAATCACCTGAATTCTAGCAGCAACTGGAGGAGATAATCATCAATGAGGTTCCCTACAAGGAGGAAATTCAATAGTACATCAAACAGATCAAGGATAAGTATCATTACCTGAATAAATTCAACCAAAGTCTCATTGATTTTGGAACTAGACTCAAAAATATATCTGACAACTCGTTAGTGTTTTCCAAAACATACTCTTTTTCAGAATACTAGAGCTACTTTAAGGATGATACTTTCAATATTGAGTTCAGAGAAGAGGAGAGGAGGGCCTTCAATGAGCTCAAAATCAAATTAAAAAGTCCAAAAACTCAAAAATAGGGGTTTCTTCTCGGATAGAAAAAGGGGGAGGTTGCAGTGCCGAATGAATAGATAGTGCTGCCAACTTGGCAGTCAGTCCTTTCATCCCTTGAGAGGATTGGTGTTTAGTTTCAAAAGATAGAATAGATGAGGCAATCAAACAGTGATCTGCTGTAAATGATTCACAAAAAGATAATATAGGACTACTAAGTTCTATAAAAATAGATCTCTGATTCAGCCAAAAGCATTGAACTACTGAAATAGAATCTCGAGAGTCTAAAGGACGAACAACAGAAACTGCAGAAATACGAGACCAGTATAAAAAACTAAAACAGCATCGATATGATATACTGGATAAAGAAACAATACTTCGAGTTCACTAACCTATCGCTACGCATCAAACAGAATGAAAAGAATTACCGCACTCATATTCAAAAGGTGCGGTACTATAAGTCAAAGCTCAACAGTTTCTTCAAGCAGCAGAAGGAGAAATATGATAAGGTTATCTTCACTAGGTATCTCTCCTTTTTGGATGCCTACTCCATCACCATCGAGGACGGTCTTAAAATGTTAACAAATATCTTCAACGAGGGCGGGTATCGATATAAGATGGAGGAAGGCCCACCAAAGGTCAAGGAGATGGCCAAATCACGCAACATGAACGACGTGCTTTCCGCGGAGATGACGTATCAATAGTAATACTTGGAGAGAGTTCACTATTATCAATAAAAAATTAACAAAACACTAAGAGATCTCTAAAGTTTGGATACTTTTCTAACCAAGTTCAAAAAAATATTCGGGTAGGTTCTGTTCAACTTGAAGATGGAGGATAACTACTCCATAAAGGTGGATAAGGGGGGCAGGAAATAACTTAAACTTAATGCCAAGTACTTTCAACCTCTGTTTGAACAGTTGTCAGTTCAGTCTCAACGAATATATGATATCATTTGCAACTTGCAATAAGTCAACTTGCAGCTGAGGAAAGACAATGAGGAGCAGCTGATGGAGATGCGGAGAAGGATAGAGATTGGCTGCGCAACTTCGAGACAGATCCTAAACAGTCTAAACCTTAACTAAGGCCCCATTAGATAGAAGCACCGGCGCGTTAAAGTCAACCTCACTCAAACCTACAAGTAAATCTAATAGGTGGTGACCAAGGTGAAGGAATTTTAGCAAATTTATCAAAAGCATCACAATCGTCTCAAAAAAATACTAGTGGTTTCTTTCATCCAGTTTCTTAACTACCAACGCAAGATGATTTGCTTCGACAACTACGGTGAATACCTCAAGCAGATGGCCGATTCTGGAGACTACAACAACGAGGAGTTCAATCTATTGGAAACCACCAATTAGAATAAATTTGATATCACTACTGAGGACCTATCGCTTGAAAAGTTTAACCACCTCGAAACGGGGTATCTCTTCTCTGAGGAGTACAAATTGCTGCTCAATAGATTCTTATTTGTCGCCTATACGGAGTGGTCCAAGAGCCAGCTCTTTAAACATACAATTTCGAAGGAAATATACATTGCTCTCAATGAGGATATCAATGAAAGTTTTGCAGAAATTGTCATTGAAGATTTTTAGCTTTCTGGCTTGCCTCCCGAGATCATATGGGTGAAGGAGTTGTGCTCATAGGAAAACTAGTTTATGATTGACGCTAACCTTTCCTTCAGAGGCAAGATATGGATGAAGATATCGACGATTTACTTGCCAGTATTCAACCTTCCCGTGGAGTTATAAATATCTATCGAATAGTTTTACTGTGTGTTAAGACTATGTTTTATAAGCAACGAGTTAGGATGCAGTTGGTTCAGTTTCATCGGTGAACCCATTGCCAAGGTGATGATTAAGCCTAAATTAGGCGAGTACAAGATAGATTTTGAAACTATCGCAAACATGTTCCAAAACGTGATTTTGAAGAAGCTAAAGGAGACCATTTACCCGATTAAAAAGAAAATTACGATTCCCCTCTATAAAAAGGACTAAAGCTATGAATTCATTCAGAACAGGTTCAAAACCATGGGGATGGTCTGATTTGTACATCATTTATCCTGTTCTTTAAATAATAAAATAGAAATGCTTTCTGTTCATCATAAAGTTTATTGACATCAGTTAGTTATCTTGAGGACGAGTTCGACCTTCTCTTCAATGGCCTATTTGCCGGAATATGTTATCTCCTTGATTATTAGCTCTTTGTAGTCCTCTTTCGCTGACAGAATGCACATAAATGTAGATTTCGTCATTCTTTCAGCTTTTTAGGCTATGCACCAGTATGGCTCCACAAAGATAGAAGATTCATCGTCATCTATAACAGAAAAACGAGTTCTATCTTTGAAGACAGTTTCGATAGATAGAAATGTTTGTTGCTGATTCATCTACCCGAGTTCATTGATTATAACTTTGAATTTGCTCAAACCATGAGCTGTTTTAGGCCATATAGTTTCGATGTCGCTGTTGCAAATACCATAGACAGTGTCTTATTTTATTGGATGAGACTTGTTAATTCCCCATTCGCTGCACATATAAAACAAATTTTAGCTTCTCAAATTGCAAATTGTTAAATTAAAGGCTGCGTACTATTGCCCATGCTTTTAAATTTATTTTAAAGCTGCTGTAATGATTTAATCAGCTTTTTACCTCTATTATTTTGGGATAAAAGCAGTGGAGAGGAACTAATAGACGAGTTTACCTCTTGATTTCCCCATTCTCATCTGTGGCAGATCATAGTTGGTCAGAAACACCATAATTCCTGTCTCAACGTTGACTCCGAGCCACGTACCACCCGACTTGAGATCCCGTCCGCCATATATATTATTATCTTCCTCAAACTGTCCAAATTTTAAGGTTTACCTTTGGGTTTGCTCATCTCTATTAAATCCCATAACGAATTTGATTTACGGATTAGGGGAGGGGTGTAGGCAGAAGAAGGTCAAGCACATTATTGAATATGGTCATATGACGTCGAATCAATTATTTAAATTAATATTTGATCAGTTTTAATTAGTTGCTAATTAATTTAATTGCTGTTTGTATTTAGATGTTTATGTATTTATTCCATACATGAGGAAACTTCAATCGATGTACTCGCAATATATTACCTGCTGATAAAGAAAAAGAGATAACAAATTTTGAGACAATCATTATTCATTTCCGTAGTGAGAGGGCATCACGATGATGTCAGCCGATTCCTAGGACATCGGGATTGCGATATGAGAGTTCTGGGACGGAGATTAGGATTTCCAGTTACATGTTGTTCTCACTTTATAGAAGATAAAGAGGACCACTGCAACAATGAGGGCTAACTCAAAGTATATTAATATCGATCCATCCTTTTACTTCTAAACATGATTATACTCATCATCCACGATTGGATTTGGAGACTTAGGAATTTCTATTTTGATTGTTTTTTTAATTTAATTTAACGATTGCTCGCATTGTTGAACTTTGTCCTTAAGTTAATCTTTGCTTATCATCAGATTGATTTCAGCAAGTCGAGCATCCGCTAATTGTGCCTATAAATTCGTATTAGAACTTTGAGAATTGGTTGATTGAGTCTGCTCATTATTTTTGGTGCTGCTTGTTGCTGGCAGCATCAGTGATGCCAGATTATTATAATTCCCCAATTATTTGTTCTTTGTATGCAGCACTTCTATTTAAAAGTACTCCTTCTTGGCCAATACAGTTTTATTCTTTAAAGGAATATTTCTTTTTTCAATTCCAGAAAAATGTTCAACCATCGGCTGGTACCTCAACGCATTTATTCCGAAGATTTGGGTAAATAAACGAATGCATTGACTTCGGTATGGGTAGTGAGTGGAAGAAGTGGATTGAGCAATAGGAGGGCTTATATTTTATAAATTTCCAGAGATAACAACAGTCTGCAGTTCTGGGTAGAAGTACTGAATGAGCCAATTGAGCCCAATATCGTCGCAGTTATTCTTTTACACCACCACTTTGCGCATTTCTTATAGCTACCAAAGATCAGCGTAGTACAATTCTAGAAAGTGGCGGCTGATGAAGGCCAAGCCCACCAAACCAATGGAATAATAATCTTTCAGTGGATATTGACCGTATTAAAATCCTCTTTACAATGAATAATCGTAATATCTTGGTCCATACGATACGATTGGACCTATTTAGCCTATCGCGTTTGTTTGCCATGTTCTAAATCCTTTGGTAAGTTCTTCGCAGCCTACCCAAATATCATCATCGATAGAAAAATATACTTGGGCTTTGCTTTCTTTGGGAATCTTATAGCGCCAGTTCATTGAGTTGTTTGGGGTCTGATAAAAGTTGATTTGGCGTTTCCAGCTTGATGCAGTCTTATAGACTCCCATTTATTCGGGGGTTTTCTCATTGTTCCAGACAATGTTCATTTCTGTGACGATAGGGCAGTCCATGGGGGCATACCTCTCCAAAAATCTTTCAAACTATGTATTATCTCCATTCCGAGCATATGTGACTGTTATCAACCCAAAACTAAATCTTCAAATAGTAACGTTTAGGGAACTTTTAAATTTGTTTCCTGTGCAAGTGTTAACTAGATCAGAAGATAGATAAAGATCATCAATGCTGGTGGATTATGATTCATGGAATTTAAATATATAATAAATGAAAGCTACTAACAATACTCATTATAAACCTTGCTAACTCTCCAATATTAAATTTAAACTATTATCGATAAATTACAACCAAATTGTCTCCTATCTTCCTTACCATGAATGCAATAAATTCAGCTGAATAACAGTCTTCCTATTTGTCTTATATCCTTATAACAATCTTCGATAATCAAATCTGTCTTTAAGTGTTTCCTCCTAAAATCTGGGTCGTTTGATAAAATTCATATTTTATACGTGACTTATTCTACTAAATCGAAAACTAATCGAATAAAATGAATGAATATCTTAGAAATTAATCATCGAATAAAATTGATAGTATCAAATATATATCTCCTCATATATTCTATTAAACTACAACTTAGATATCTTTTCCTTATTTCCACCGCTAAACGTACGGATAAACGCCAAAGCGTCTTTTTCACTTATGTTCCTTTCCGGTGATCCCATTTTTAAAAGAGCTATGATGTCTTGAGACCCCAATTCTCCCTATTTAGCAGTATCGTAGTCACTGAAAAGCTTATCAATGGCTCTACGAAGAGTTTCCTTGGTAATTTTGCCAGAACTGGACCTTTAAAATGTTCCATTCTCAGTTAATTATGCCTTTGTTTATGAGCTATTAGGCCTAACTTCATTGATTTTTCCTAATGGCTTTGGCTGTGAGGCATCGATTTAAGAATTAAAGCAACCCATCCACTTCCTCAAAAATGATAATATAATAGAAGATATTATCTTGATCTGATATAAGCTCTGTAATAATACTAATATATTACTGAATTATTCTAATGAATAGCATCAAATTAATATGCTAGGACGGCTAATCCAATACTGTGGTATCCTCTCGGATTGGCCAAGTTAGTTACGTTTCATTTACTCAATGGGAAAAAATTAATATAGCCATTCATCGTTTAATTATATTAACCGATATGCAAACAAGGAACCATAACCTCAAGTAAAATGTAGACGAGCTTGGGAGTCCGACTCCAACGATTAAGCATCGACTTGTTTTTAGTACAGCCCCAAAAGAGCGAGGATTTGAGGAGAAAGACGCAAGAAGGAGCTTCAACAATTTTCAATTCATCAAAAAGACTGACCCCAACATTATTAGAGGTTACAATGTCATTGATAGCAATAAATATGAAGATAGGAAATCTTTCCTTCCTAAAAATCATCAAACAGGCGAATTAAAATCTTCATCTGAAAGAAAGGTAATTGCGAAAGAAGGACGCCCTCCAAATATAAAAATAAATGTAAAGCTGTTATTCAAGGAGAATGACTGCAAAAACTCAATTAAATGGTAAGTGCCTGGAAGTAAAACTGATCGGCTATTGGATGGCAAAGAGTTGTAAATACCATGCACCACTATGAGAAGAGCAAAAGGTTTGTAAATAGAGGATATTATTATGAGCACCACATTCTGCCAGAACAAAGTCAAACCGGAAACTTCCAAGGGAAAACTTATCAAACTTAAGAGAAACTGATCGAGTAAAGCTTAGGGATAAGGCTATCTGATCTTTTCCGCATGAGTGTATACTCATGAATTAACTATATAATTATTATTATGCAGAACAGCGCATAAACCTCAGCTGATAGCCCCAAGAAACAATCTCCAAGTCATACTCTATCGAAGACCAAGGGCAAGTTCAAGATTGTTAAGGTGAGAGAGCACAAGTCAAATAAAAACAAAATGGGGAATTATCCTCAATTCAATGACCCTCTTTACTAATATCTCGATGGGGAAGTGCCTAACAAGGAATAGCACAATTTTGGGCCATGGGTATCATTGGAGAGGAGCAAGAGCAAGAGCCGAGAAAAGCAACGTCGATATAGAGCAGAATCTGAGCTTTCACCGATTAAAATGCATGAGGTATTCACTCGTTACCGAGAGCAGCCCGAAATAGCTGAAATTGAAGAGGAAGTGGCTCTGCCCTTAATAATTTAAAGGATGAATCGAGTGGTTTCATTGCGCTAACTCAAAGCTGCTTCTTTATAATTTGACCCTCTGTATGAGACCAATCCCTAAAAATCACGAAATCATGCCCACTCCCTCAACAAAAAGCATTTATACCTAAAATGGAAGGATACTCCCTTTCTCTACACCCAATCTACCTTATAGAACCCTTACAAAAAAAGCAATGTTATTTATAATTACTGTCTGCAGTAGGAGTAGACCCATGTGGTGAACAGTAAATTTAAGCAGGTGGGCAATAAAATCATATAATCCTATTTGAAAATGACTTCTCAGAAGAAGTTGCAACCAATGATAAGCCTTTCGCGAATGGCCAACTAGAATCTAATCCGCGAGTTGAAGCAGCATCGCATTAACAAATGTAAATGATAGTAATAATTTATTTCTCATATCCTCTAGCCGTATGTTTTTAGATCAATAAAAAGAATAATAAATAGAGTAAATCATTTTGATCAATCATTCATCGATCATTTTCTTAACAGGCCACGTAAATGGTCGTAGCTCAGGCCTGGAGAATCTGAATTCTGCTTTCTCTAAAATGTATTCCTTGATCCCCTCTCTATTGGTTGTTTATAGTTGCTAGTCTTATTCTCCGATATGCTGTTGCTATTGATAAGCTCATTGAAAATATCATCATCCTGGATAGTCGTCATTTTAAATGATTCATCAACCCTCGGAACCATATAACTGACTTAGCGACTTACTACCGTACGTGGTGGCTTTTTTATAACGTATTTAGCATATTTCTAGTCGATTTTGCTAAATATTTTAGTATTTGGAGCTCTCAATCGTTTATTGGAGGAATACGATTAAAGATTACTATCAGTTCTCTCTTCCTTTATTTTTGCCTTGCTAAATTGCTGATAGGCATGTTACGGCTCTAATTCTATTTTTCCGAAGGTATACTTGTGTTCAGTGGTGGTGTAGTTATCGTTTAAAGGCTTTTTAAATCTTTAAGAGATTTCCTCCCTTCCCACCACAAAATGTTGGTCTTTCTTTTTGGTGTGATAGTCTTTTAAAGGTGCAGTGCGCTTCTCTATCTTTTATTCCTTTTTTGTTTCCTTTTACTTTTCCCTCTAGTTCTCCTTTTCTTTAGTTTTATGAGCATCATAAGGCTCCTTGCTGTTCTTTCTTTAGATATTGTAATCTTCCTCCCCTCTATTCTTCTATTTTGATTAACTTACTGATTCCATCCGTGACTCCTTTGAGAAGTAATCGCTATATTTATTCCTAATATAAGTTTACATGTCCAACTCTGAAGTAAAATGGTCCGCGCCTGTTTTTAACGACAGCACATCTACTTTGTCGCGTTCTTAGGATTGGTACAACTAATCTTAAGAAGTTACTTCCTCCTTCTTTCTCTATCTTTCTCTTTGTTTTTCAGACAACTGCAGTAAACTCTACTCCCAATTTTGGAGTTAGTCAACTTATTTAGCCTCCTACTGTTTATCTTCGCGAGATGAGTAGGATACTGACTATGATTTGAGATTAGCTTCCTCGAATATATGTTAAGACTCTTAAGAAGCTGATTCTTCTGGAGATAAGTTCTATGTATCGTCAATTTGTTCAATTTGGGGTGGCTGAAGTTGATATTGCTAATCTTATTCTTGCCTGCGATGTATTTCATCCGAATTGTAATAAATGACCTCATGACTTTAAACCTCAATTACTTTAGAATAATCTTCCTTCCTTTCTCCAGCCTATTTAACACTATGATCATTTTAACTTTTTATTTGTTCAATAGGCTGGCTTTAAAGAGACTTATTCTCATTATTTGAATTTAAATGAACAGGAGTTTCATTATTGATAGGATTTTATTCTTAACGTCCAGGTTTTATCGAAGTAGGAATCATCTGTGGATCTGACGCATTATTATTAAAAGCAAAATTTATACGAGAATTGTTTCCTAGGCTGTGTCGGACCAAGGTGGGACCTGCCATTCCATTCTGGTTTTATCTTGGAGAAAATACAGTGGTGTGAGGAGCCACAACAAAATCGCTTTGGACATAGCTCCAAGAAGGGCACCGACGATATTGACTTTCAGGCTGAGGGATAATGGTCATGCCAACGCTGTTATATTGTGGGGTGTGAGTTGTAAAGCGATCACTGTAGTTTTAGCTTTGGAAAATTAAAGGCTAAACCCTATTAACTTTCTCTGAATAAATTCCTCTTTCCAGCTCAATACCTTTAGATCGGCAGTAGTTGTCTATAAACTCCTCTCCCTCACCAAAGGATCGTATTTTTTTCGTCTCATTCTTAAAATCGGAAGGATAGCCATTTATTGCGGCTTGCTCGACAGTTTCGAATAAGTTTTGCACACAAGAATACGTTTTTTATTCTAAAGACTGGTCGCGTAGGCATAAGTTATTGGCAATATAATTAGGACCTCTCATTGCAGTATTGGAGGGGTCACTAGACGCTAAATTTTAATTTATCCACACCTTCGGTATTCCATCTTCTGTGAAACAGATCATTTCTTCAGAAGTATAAAGAGGACCATAGACAAAATTCAGTATATGATACCCGCAGAAAGCTGAAGCGAGAACAGTCAAGGTTTCATAGAAATTAAGGGAGTGCTTAAACTTATCCAACCTAAAAGTGATGCTATCGACTAGTAAATACCAATTCACCGATTAACTGCACGTAAAATTCCAGTTGTTTGATTGTAATTACTCGATACTGACGAGATGGGTATGGTTGAGCTTTCTAAAGTAAAAAAGTTGTAATTTTTATTCAGAATCGGTTTAGCTGGCATTGAGAGAATAGACAAGATATCGCTTTTTGGTTATTCTGTTTTGCCAGAGTTGGTGGGTGTCGTAGTGATCGAGCACAGTCCATCGGGAGGGGTCTCGTGGTTTGATGAGTGTTCTATACTATTCCGATTTTGAATTTCCCATCGGAGATTAATGATAATTAACAGTTACTAATCATTAATTGTTGGATATTCTGAGTGTTATCCCTTTTTAAAAAATGGCTTTTCAGCAAATATTATTTATTTATGATTGGCTATTTTTTATCTATTCATTGTTTTATATCTTTAGCTGATGTTGCATACCTATTGTCAATACAAAGGAGGCGTTTTATTTTTGGAAAACAAAAAGAGCGCAGGAAAAAACAAATTTGCCTTATTTTCACATGATTTTGTTTATAATTTGCCCAAAACTTGTATATTTATTAGTATTTTTCAACCTTCTCAGCAGTATCAATTGGTCCTATTAGTTCTCTCTAGATTTAATGGTGCAAAACAAAATTATTTATTATGAGGAAAAATCAGTTCAAGGGCAAAAATAAAGTGGAACCCAACTCCTACGATGAGTTAAACAGCTCTGGCGAAGCACTCGCCTATGGCAAGGTCCAAAACATGAACTCGCCTCAAAAGTTGAACCACAGGAATACCTATGATGACAGCATACAGGAATCTAAACAGAATAAGAAAGACGACCTCCATCATCTATACAAAGAGGATTACCAGCCAGCCAAATATTCCAAAGCTGTGGAGTACCGCAATTAGCGTTCCTACCTCAAAAAACTTCCTTCCGGACACTATGTATCTCGCTCCTTAAGTAGAAATAATTTGATTTGTTCGTGGACACTCAAGAGCTGAAATATTTCGGACTGGGAGTCTACTTCTACGTGGAATTCTTCAGACGAGTGATGTGGTTATTTTTTGTGATGGCAATACTGCAAGGCATCACCATCTACATCAATTGGTTGGGCAACGGTATGCAGGATTACAGTTCATCATTCTCCACCTACCTAATCGACTCGACGCTAGGTAATGGTTTCTCTATTCAGGCAACTACTCCCTCAATAAATTGACTGCCTATGACAGTTATATTGTGACTATAATTCCAGCCGCCAACTACCTTGCCATGTTCATTTTCTACCTCATTTGGAAGGCCCACTTCTACACGAGCATATCTCATCAGGAGGACGACACCTCTAACGTTAAACCTGAAAAGTTCTGCCTCTAAATTGAGGGACTGTAAGAAACATATATCAATGAGGAGGAACTGGAGAGATTCTTTTCCTCCTTCGGTCCAGTCTTCGAAATCAGTTTAATTCGGCGATATAAGAACAAGCTGTCATACTTCTAAGAACTGGATGAACTTGAGGAATAAATAAAGGAGGAATAATTATAGATAATTCTGGGAAGTGGAGATAAGGAACATGTGGCTTCTCTGAGGAAATAACAAGATAAAATCAAGAAATATGTCAGCACTCTTCAGATATACCCCAAGACTATCTCCGCATTCGTTCATTTCCAGCACGAAAAGTCTAAAGTTGATTGCCTCACCTATTTCAACGAGCATTATCTCTTCGATACTTGCTCTCACAACTGCATGCGCAACACCTGTTGTTACTGCGTGGACCAGCCTGAAGAAAAATATCTCTTCCGTGGTGAAAAATTGTTGATCAAATCAGAGAAAGTGCCCTCCCCTTAAGATATCGAGTGGGGCAGTTTTCAGATTGATTTCTGCAGCTCCTTCTTCCGTATCTTCTTTGCTGTGCTGATTATCCTCATTTTCCTTGCAATTACTTGTGCCATAATCGGTATGTGCTCTCTCTACATTTCCTCTCACGCCAGTAACTGTTAGGGCGTGATTCTCTCCTCATATACTGCTCTTACAGCAAATGCAACAGCCAATGCCACCATCATCCAGTGCTACTGTGACGCCAACCTCATATCGTCATTCAGTGATTCCACTATTAGTTCAGTCTGCTCGCCTTATCTCGCAAATATTTACGTCTCGCAGGGCATCCAGTACGCAGTTATCATTACTTCCTCAGTCACTAACTTCATCTTCGGATTCATCGTTTAAAAGCTCGTCGATTGCGTGCGACCTGCTTCTAAATCGTCTGGCATGCTCACCAAAACCTTCATTTATACAGTGTTTCTAGCTATGAACTCAATCCTCATCCCAGTGCTGATTTATGCCAACATATTCGGGTTCTAGCCAAGCAACTACGTATCTTTCTTGACTGTTATATCCTCATCCCTCAAAAGCTTTATGAATGTTAATAATCTATCCTTCTATCCCAACTTCAGTACCGTTTGGTATCGCAACGTCTCGCCTATCTTCGTCAACTTCTTGGTTGTCAATACTGCCACTGTATGGATTTTTTTCGTTATTGACAAGTGTTTGGCCAGCAAGACCACTCTTGAAGAGGACTAAGGTCGCATCCTACAGAAGCATATGAATGCCTCAATTACTAGTTACAAACTTGACGTCTATAAATAAGCTTCGAATCTTTACCTCATCATCATTATAGTGAGCTTATTCTACACAGGAATCCCGGCACTCCTTCCCCTAGGCTTTATTAACATCCTCTCCCGCTACATTGTCAACCGTTCCCTCCTTCAGAATAACTCTTCCCATATCGATGGCCTCGGTGAAGATTTTAGCTCACTGACTTTGGGAATCTTCCCTTTTATTTTGATCTTCTTTCCTTTAATCGGAGAGTGGATGTTGACTGCAAATTCGAGTATATATCCCAACATTCTGCCGATGAGTTTGCCCATTTTAAATGGATTAGTTTGGGAGCTAGACATCTAACTGTATCTTCCTTTCTTCATCATCATTTCACTGCTTGCCTTCTTCGAATTCTTCCTATATAACACTCTGATTCGTTGCTGTTCCTGGCTTGGTTCTCTCTGCTACGAGAGAAAAACAGTGGCTCCCGTCTATCACACCCGTCCCTTTTCCTAATACGCTCGCGGCATGAACATTCTCTGTTCCTACAACATCCGTAACAACGACTAGATGCGTAATGCCATCATCAATCTCTAGAAATACCTCATTGATAAAGAAATCCAGGATGACAATTGAGACAAATGATAACAAATAGCATATTTGCATTTATTCAGTATATATTTAAAAGGAAAATTATAAACATCAACGTCTTGAAATAGAAGGGTTGGCCAAAGCACATACCATCAGGTTGTTGCGGGCTTTAAAACCACCAGTGATGTTTGAAGTGCGAATTATCTTGGAACTGATACATAATGCTTCATGGCGGCCCATATGCACCATCTAACCTTCTAATGATATCTTCATGTTGGTATGCGCAAAGTCTTTGCTGGTACTTGCTGCCCTTTGACCCTATTTTAAGCATTTAGTTGCGCTAGCAACACACTTGCCTCGAGATAACTTGAAATTTCGAGAATTAGATGACTTTGCTTGGAATATGTTGTCACCATCGCCTGAACTATTGTTGTCATCGCGAAAAGCCTGCAGATAAAGGGGTTTAGCTTCAGTGGTTTACTTTGACTGAGCATTTTCAGAATTAACCAAGGCTCTTATTTACAAAAGTTTGCCTTCCTTCCCAGTCCGGTCCTCTTTAGTCGGTTTGAAGATAGTTGTTTTTTGTACTTCTATGGTGTGATTTCTTCTTTTCTCGAAGTGATTTGTCACTGCCATCACATTATTGCAGACATTTCTTTTCCTCCACTCCCCGTAGAACTGTTACTCAATCAACTCCACAATTCGCTTTTGCTTGGTTTTGATGCCTGCCTGCTCCTTGCGGAATCTATCCAACTTGGCTTGCCTGTCAGCGATTTCCTTTCGGAAATCATTTGCGTCTTTGATCCTCGTATAGGGGTTCCTATTCCAAATGTCAAGGATAGAGATCAATATATTTCTGCCCAAATTGTAGAATGTTTATGGATTGTAAGTGACAAGTTCTCTTAAATAGTAGTCGTCATCTGTATTGTCGAGGGGGTGTTCAGTATGCTCGAAAATATCAAAACAATTCATTTTGTTATCCTTAGGTTCCATGACTTTTC
>Ga0302188_10001448_pt1 | contig 18586 bp, 10 predicted proteins | sample II_Bog_E2_1_FD_198783 | JGI IMG/M metagenome (GOLD analysis project Ga0302188, IMG submission 198783) | Peat permafrost microbial communities from Stordalen Mire near Abisko, Sweden - II_Bog_E2_1 | ecosystem: Environmental > Terrestrial > Soil > Wetlands > Peat | place: Sweden: Abisko...
ATCAGTGCAATGGCTCAGGATGCCGGCAACGGTATCCATGTTGGCGATGCCAAGGTCTACGACGAGCGCGAACTCACACTCATGCTTGACAGTCTGAACCAAAGCATCCAGGGAAAGAACTTCATCGACCAATCCAAACTTGCCGCTGCCCTTGGCAATGTCCAGGGTTTTCAGAACACGGACACGAGCTTCTCGGTGTTTGCGAATGGTGCAGTCGGCCCGCAGGCTGCGTCGGTCTTTGCAAACAACCTTCCAGCATCTGGCGCTTCGGCTGCTACTCCGCCGTTGACAGCGACTCCGCCAAGCACTTCTCCAACAGTCAGCATCAACATCAACCCTGCGGGGACGGCAACGACTCCAACAGCCGCCACCACCGGCGGTCCAACGGGGTTTGGACCGTCCTTGCCCACGCTGCCAACGCTTCAGGCCGCGCCCAATTTCAATCCAAACTTTGGCCCAAGCGGCGGCGACCTGCTGACCGATGAGGTAAACCTCACCTACCAGATGTTCAACCTGAGCATGCTGCTGAGCCGGTCCTTGACGGATCGCACTTACCGGGACCCATCGGGGACCGGGCATTCCCGTTTGCATGCAGTCGTCGGCTTCGATATCGACATTGAGCCGGACAACCATGCCAAGGATGCGGTGGCCGTCGTGGAGGTTACGGCGTCCATGAGCAGATGCAACCCAAACCCATCAACAAAGAAGGACTGCATCAAAGAGGCAGACCGGCCCGTTGTCGTCGCAATGATGCCGGAACAGGGTTCGCATAATGCGGCCACTCTGACTCAGAGCGCAAACTCCTTCGGTGGAGCGCTCGCGGCTCAGGTCTTTTCTGCGGGAGTTTCCGCGCAAAAGCGCAGTCAGACCTTTTATCTCTACCGCGATATTGACACACTTGCAATGCAGGAGCCGGAAGCGGATCCATTGAGCAATGCGCTTCACTTTGGTTGGCAGTTCCGCCCTGTTCTGGGCCGACATACGGTAGATGCCGGCCTTCGCCACATGATGGCCGTGCTTTCCTTGCCGGCAGTCGACGAGGCGAAGGAGCAAGAAATCAAAGATGGGCTAGCTGCCCGGTACCTCGACATTCACGTCAAAACGCACTGGGTCCGCTACGAAGGCAGTACTCAGACAACAACAATGCACGATGGCTTCTTCAAGCATGTTCCGCCAAGGGTCCAGGAATTCGATCAGGCGACGCTTAAGGTTCCCATGACCGGGCAGTACCAGGCAGACCTGGAGCCACATATCACGGAGATTGAGTGGCTGCCCACTGACGGACTGAACGGCGTTGCGGTCATCAAGGGCAGGAACTTCTTCCTGGGCACCACGGTACGGATCGGCAACAAGCCCTTCACCGGTAAGAATGACGGCTTGACACTCAAGTCGGACACGGAAATCGAACTCGCCTTGCCTTTGACAGCGGCGGTGACTGGAGGTGTGCTGAGTGGACGATATGGGGACGCAGTGCCGCTGGTAAAGGATGCATTCATTCCCTATAAGCAGCAGCCACTACTCAGAGGGATTCATGCATACCCTCAGGGTCCCGATGGCGCGCAGATCATTGCGAAGATGGTCATCCTCCCGCCGGATCTTCCGGGAACCACCAAGGTTGTCTGCAGAAAGAACGATCTTGGCGAGATGCTGACTACCGATGAAAAAGGGACACCCCTCGCTTTGGATGACGGAAGGCCAGCCAATCTGGCGTCACTCCCACAGGTAAACCCGGGTGACATCGGAGAAAATCCTCTCATGCTAATCAATGGCGTCCCTGTGACAGTGCCTCCCATCGTGGAGTGGAACCGTGGAATTGTTGATTCTTGCACGAAGGAAGGGTACCCGCCAGGGTCGAGATACCTTGACGTGACTGCGTTCGTGTCCGCCAAGGACATCATGAAGGGCTCCGCTTTGGTTACTGTTGCATTCCCTCTTCGCGGCCTTGACTGGGTCAGTTCGGGGTTCTACTACCAGAAAGCACTCAATATTGTCCGTGCGGGTAGCTCCACCAACGCCAAGCTCATCATTACGTCAAACGACCCAGGAGATTGCTTGTGCGATGGCTGGTCTGTGCAACTGGATCAGTGCGAGATACCGCTGACTCCTGACTCCGGCGCTGGTCCAATCTGTTCGGCGCCTCAGAAGCCAGATCCAGCCAAACCTCCGTCCGCTATTGCACCGACCCTGCGTTGCATTGATGCTGTGGGCAAGAGCAAGGTGAGCCTGGACATTGATGCTACTCAACTCAAAGGCTACAGGCAACTCCTCATGGTGCACCGGCCTGGTGCAGTTCGGTCGACGTGCGGAAAGCAGCCGGCCGCGACGAGTTCCAAGCCAGTTACCTTGGCGGTCGACGACACCCGCCTCGGCGCAATCCCGGAAGCCAAGCCCAAGCCCGCGCAGCCGACGGTGACGAAAGGCCCGATTCCAGCAAGTGTTCAGCAGTATTCGTCACAGACCATCGAATTGGATGGAACCGACCTCGATCAGATCAAGACAGTTTTGTTCGACAAGACCCCGTTGAAGATTGTGAATCAGGATTCGGGCAGTCTTATTGTCAGCATCCCACCGATCATGACGAAGCATCCGGCCGTTCACGACCAGATTCAGCTCATTCCTGCGGAAGGCGATCCAGTGCTCGTCACTCTGGACGTGACCGCGAACCCAAGCGCGCCCAAGCTCATAGCAACCACGAAGGAGAAATAAGCCATGGCAATCAGCAAGAAGAAAGCAGCTTCAGCATCCACAACTGCCCGAAAGACAGTCTCCGCGCGGAAAACCACCAGCGTGCGGAAGAGGTCACCCTCCGCAATAGCGAAGGCCCTGCAGAACGCGGGGCCGAAGGTTCACGCAGCTGTCCACGCTGCGCTTCGCAGAGCAGGGATTGACGGCGTCAAGGTCCACGCAGTCCATTACGCGGTTCAACCCGCAGCGATGTCAGCGCCCTGCTGCCCGGACTGCGACTTGAGCAAGAACGACTGCGTATGGACACCGGACGAGGGTTACATTTGCAAGCCGTCGTCTTGATTTTCAATACGGGGCTTTCAGCCTCCTCGGAGGCAACCACTTTAATTGCCGTGTGCTTCAGACCGCCGACTTTCAGTCGGCGGTCTGAAGCCGCCCCGCCATTCCGGAAGGCTTTCCCGTTGGTGCTTCAAGGCACCTGGAGGCCGGCTCTCCACCGACGAGAATGAAGGGCAAGCAACTTCGCCTTTACTCCTCCGAACTGGTTTACACGCTGATGAAAGCTCTGCCTCGGCTTGGCCTCGCGGGCACACAGTGGGCACAGGCGCAGGTCGATACTATCCGCCTCAAACTGCCCAAGATCGGCACTATCGCCAAAGTTAGAGTGCGCCGCGTAGTGCTTCAATTCAGCTCGGCGTACCCGTGAACACGGGGGCCCTCTCCAAAAGCGCCGAAGCTGAGATTCTAGGAACGAGGCGTCAGCGCGACTTTCCGGCTATGACTTGGTCGATCACCCAACCGCCCGAATTCCTCAGCGCAAATGTTGCGCTGAATGCTTGACTCGTCTTTGAGCCGCCCGCCATAAACTGCATCGTTAGCGTGCAGTCTACCTGGGCTGTTCCGCCGCTGATTCTTGGGGCCTTGCAAGGCAGTTGCACCTGGACTGCGCTCGCGACGTGGAAGAATTGCTGGATATCCTTAGCCTCCTTCCCAGTCATGGACGGCCACGCGCGGCGTAGTTGGTCGATGCTCCGATTCTCATAGCCCTGCCTGTAGCTCTCCACAGCCATCAGAACTCCCTGCTCGTCTCCAGTCTGCTGCTTTTTGGTTGCATCGGCGGCATTTTTGTCGCGGATCGACTGAAGAAGCGCGCGCGCCGCATCGGCATTCTTGCCTTGTGGGAGGAGATCCAGGTAGCTTTGTAAGCGCGCCTCGTCGTTGGTGTCCTTGATGGTGTTCCACCACAATGGATCGAGCTTTTCGCGTGCCTGCTGAGCGCGCGCTCCATCCGGGAAGAGCTTTAGATAGGAATAGTAATCACGAAAATCATTGCTGCTTTCAATATGATTCCATGCCAGTTCATCGGCATTGGGCTGTGGGGTTGTAGGGGGAGGAGGCATGACGGGCGCAGGCGTGGTTGAAGTGGGCTTAGGGGAAGGGTGCGGAGGCGCAAGCGCCAAAGAAGAAATCTCTACACGACCTTTCGGGTTGAATTGTCCTGTGAAGAGGTTGCTGGAAATGCCGCCCTTGGTGAGTTGCACGGTGTGTGAACCCGACGAAACTGCCACTTCAAAGCCACCCTTGCCGTCCAAGCTGCCTACAACTTTGCCATCCACGAGGACATCCGCGTAAGGAGCTGCCGCGTGAATCACAGCAGTGGCGACATTTGCCAGCTGCTTCATGTGGATAACGACCGTTTCGACAGAATGCGCGAGGATTATTGTTTGCTCAGCCGACGGCTCGTAACCTTCCTTTTCGACGCGGACCCGGTAGGCCTTTTTCAGCGTTCCCGAGAGTCGCAGCTCCGATCCAGAAGTTGCCAACTTGACGCCATCGACGTAAACCATGGCGTCTTGCACTCCAGGCGTCTTGACCACCAAGGAAGCTGCCGTTCCGGAAGGATCGGAAGCGAGCGGCTTTGGAGTCAGGAGGAATTGGACAGATCCCATGCCCGATTGAGCATTCAGGCTCTGCATTGCCGGCGCGTAACCGGCCAGCGTAGCTGTCAACTTGTAACTTCCAGGGGGGAGCGACAGCGCGCATTTGGGTGTGATGCACTCCAGACTCTGTCCATTGCCTTCCAGATGGACGCTGGCTCCCGCAGGAGTGGAGTGGATCGAGAAGTCGACGGTGCTCGGCGCAGAAGCAGGAACGCTGGTGCTGGCGGTATGGTGCATGAGCATCAGAACAATTGCAACGATTGCAACCAATGCGAGTGCACCCCCGGCAAACCAGCGGCGATCCAGCTGCGAAGAGGGCTGCGTCAAACCGCTACGATCCTCATGATCCTTCGGACTAACTGTTGAGCATGAAGATTCGTCAGACAGTTCTGCTCTAGTCACGGGAACGGGGCGCTCACGACCCGCGGCATGTGGCGGCATGGAATCGCCGAGTCTCCGCACAATGGTTTGAAGCGAAGGAGAAGAGGGATCCGGTCCAGGGTGCTCCGTTGCCTGGACCGGCTTCGCCGCTGCGGGTTCTTCAATTCTCTCCGGCGACGCAGCGTGCTGGCCTTGTTGCGGGAGATTTTCTTCCTGAGAACGCTGCGCTGCGAGATACCTTTCGACCTCCAATCGCTTGGTCCGGTCCTGGATGGCCTGTGAAATTCTCGCTTGCAGTTGTTGCGCCTGTGCGTTGGAAGGATCGAATGCCAGAGCCTGGCCGATGACGCTCTGAGCCTCCTCTAACCGTTCGGCAAGCAGGCGGCTCTCCGCTCGTTCGATGGCAAGCCGCACAAATTCCGTTTTGCGAGCCAGGGAAAGCTCCTGATTGAGTTCCTGCAGTTGCGATTCGGCGGAGAACAGGACCAGCGCATGGGCTAGCTTCGCAGCGGCGGGATCGAAATTTTTGTCGGAGATCAGATTGCGAATCTCCTTGATTAGGCCAAGTAGCTCTCGCCCCTGTTGCTCTCGTTCCTGACCCTCTTGCGCTGATTGGATCAAAGCAGGTAATTCGTGGACAGTGGCGTCCATGGTCTTTACTTTCCGCAGCGACTCAAGCGCACTGGTAAACTTGCGCTCGACCAACTCCTGGCGAGCTTGTTTCAGAAGACACTGCACCTGCGAACTCTTAGCCTGTTCAGCGAGGGCCTGCGAGATTCTGGTTTGTATTTCCTTGGCCTTGGCATTGGCCGGATCAAACGATAGAGATTCGATGACGGCGCTTTGCGCTTCCTCCAATCGTTCGGCAAGCAGGTAGCTCACTGAACGTTCCAAAGCCAGCCGCGCTGCTTCGAGTCGTCGCAAATCGGCAAGACGCCGCTCAAGCTCTAACAAGCGCGGCTCGCCGGGGAAACGCCCGAGGGCATTCGCCAGTCTCGTTTCTACGACCTCCAAATCCATGCTTGCAATGAGTTTGCGGATTTCTTCAATGAAGCCATTCAGCTCCCGGTCTCGCTTCTCGCGTTCCTGTCCCTGATTAGCCCGTTCAAGCAAGGCGCTCAAATCCGGAGCTGTGGCGTCAATGGACTCGACACGTCTTAACACCACGAGCGCGCTTGTGTACCTGCGCTCTCCCAGTTCCTGGCGAGCCTGCGCAATCAAGAGTTGCACTTGAGAACGCCTGAATTGCTCCGCCAACGCCTGCGAAATCCTCGATTGCAATTGACGGGCCAGCGTATTCTGGGGATCAAGAGAGAGAGCCTCGTCTACTGCGCCCTGTGCTGCCTCCAATCGCTGGGCATGCAGGCTATTCTCAGCGCGCTCCGCGGCGAGCCTGGCCTTCTCGGCACGGTTCAAACTCGCGCGAACTTCATCTCGGAAGATCACCAATTCATAATTGGAGGTGTCGAGACTTACTGCCTCGTCGGCGAGATCCAGCGCCTCTTTGAAATTGCGCTTTTCATAAGCGTCCGCTGCCTGTGTCTTAAGTTGCGTGGCTTCGCTCGCCCTGTCTTGCCGCCGAAGGATCTGCTGCACCTCGCGAAGCCGGTCAAGTCCAAGTGCGTGCTCACGGTCTATCTTGAGCAGGTCAACCAGAATCTCTCTGGCTTTAATCCAGTCTGCCCGCTCAATTGCCGTCTCAGCCGATTGCAAATACTCCTCACCGATCTGGCGCCGCAACCCCTTTTGCACCAGCGAGAGATCGAAGGCAAATTCCTCGGTCGTCTGATAGCGGTCTCTGGGAGCCTTCTCCAATGCCCGATTTACCACTTCGTCCAATTCCGGGGGACAGTTGGCCAGAATCTCCGACAAGGGCTTCGGAGGGGCCGTAAGAATGCGAACCATCGTTGCCCTTGTGTCGCTGGCCGCAAAAGGCAACGAACCAGAGAGCAACTGGTAGAGCACCACACCGGTAGAGAATATGTCTGTCCGGCGATCAAGCTTCACGCCGTTCGCCTGCTCCGGCGACATGTAGTGAAGGCTGCCAATGACCATCCCCGTGCGGGTCATTGCACTGCCCACACTCTCTGCCAGACGCGCGATGCCAAAATCCAGCAGTTTGACCGAATCGTCATCCTGCACGAAAATGTTTGGCGGTTTGATGTCGCGATGCACAATGTTCTGGTCATGCGCATAATTCAAGCCATTGCACACCTGCTGGATGGTTTGCAGTTTCTTGAGCAGTTGCAGAGATGGAGATCCGTCGACCTGCCATCGATCCAGGGCTCTCCCATTCAGATACTCCATCACAATGTATGGAGCGTTGTCCTCTTGCCCCCAGTCATAGACGGTGACAATATTTGGGTGATGCAAATTGGCTGTGAACTGAGCTTCTTGATGAAACCGCACCAAGAGTTCAGACTCGCCAGCGAAACTGGCAAGCACCATCTTAATGGCGACCTGACGGCCCAAAGTATCGCGCGCCTTATAGACGATTCCCATGCCCCCTTGGCCGAGAATCTCGTCTACTTCGTACTTGCCAATTCTGCTTCGTGTTTCCTCGCCCACTTGTGTACACCCTCGAACACATCTGCCACTCTGCTAAACGAAAGAACAAACTTAGGCTCAAGAAGAAAGAACGTAAAGCACGCTCGACCCCAAGAAATCTGAAAGGCAACTTGAGAACCCCATTCAATTTGGCCGTTTCGCCGCGTAAACAAATGCAATAATACGCCTCGTCGTGCAGTCCGGGGCTATTAAAATCGATTGCAAAGCTTGGCGCAAGATAATGTTGTGCATCGGCCGAAGCACGATTGAATATCGCGACAGAATGTATCGGCTGCTGGGGCTCTGTGCGCGCCTTATAACTCGCAAAAGCACGTGGCGTGCGTCCATAAGAAAAGCAAGCAACTGCGCTGCCTGACCTTTTGCCGGCACGAGCTGCCAGTCAGGGTTCTTGGCTTTTCCGCATCGCACCGTAATGGACCTGTTCCCGCGAAACGGATTCGATTCCATTGCTGACAAGATCTATACAGTACCGCTTGATCCCGTAACCACCTGCAAGCCCCATCACCGCTCCCACGGCTGCAGCGGGTACCGTTGTAGCCGCCGCAGTGCCGCCGGTGGAAAGGGTGACTATCCCTCCGATGTACACCAGATATACGCCATACGCCGTTGACGCGACTGAACCGCCGCATGCAACCATAAGAGCCTTTTGGGCCTCCTGGCTGGAACAAAACTCATTTTCGGCGTCAAAAGCGTCTTTCGCGCTGCATTGTGTAATAGCTTGAAGAAAATCTCGCATCCGAACAACCGATTGATCTGCCATAAATGCGTCCCTCCTCGGAAAAACAGTGCGTCGAAAATACCATTTGGCCGTTTCGAGTGTGCAGCATAAACCTCTCTTCGTGTAGGCATCTGCACATCGCGATCCTCTACCCCTCAAGTTAGATCCTCGGTCAAGAGGGACAGCCATGACTTTCACAGCGCGTCAGCTTTTGATAGAACATTTGCCGAGCGGACGCTGAGGACGCCCTGCTTGACTTTGCGACCCCTGAGTCGGCCGAGTAGCTGATATGGCCGGCTTTGGGCTTTGATCGCTTCAAACACTAACGTAGCGTCTCATCCAGCGCAGTACTCGCTCCGGCGAATCCGTGAGACGGAATTGGTACCCGCCGCCACCGTATTTCGCGCTGCCATATGCGGCGGCCTCTTGTTGCGGAGCGACACGTCCTACATAAATCAGAGACCCCGTGGGTAACTCGCTCTCCAGATAAAAATCCAGGCGGTTCCATTCCAGCTTGATCGCGCTGTTGGCGCGGTGCTGCTCGCGATGCATCGAGGCTAGTCTCAAGTTGTCGATCTTCATGCTCGGTCGAGCCGGCGTCCACCACAAACCGTCCGGCTTGCCAGGTCTGCGCTGGCTTACCAGGCCCCGAATATAGCTCAGATGTTCTTTCCCGAAAGGCGCTTGAAGCCCCGCCGATTCATAGCCGCGATAGACAGTGATACTTCGCTTAGTTCGGAGCAGGATATAGACTCCGCCCACAAATGTTAGAGCTAGATCCGGTGTAAGCGCTCCCAAGGGGCTTGGGTCCGGCGGGCCTTTGAAGAATGGCTGCTGCCCGGTCCAGCCAGCCAAAGGCGTGCCGTAACCCGTTTCCGGTGCGCCAACATCTCCCAGCAAGAGTTCCTGATATGGAGTCAGCATGCCGCCTCTTTGACCTGTGCAAGCTCAAGCAGACCTGAAACACGAGACACCCGGCAGGCCGGATGTCCCGTGAGGGGATGATTCGGCCGTCTTGTCCTATTTGGTAGTCCCGAAGTCGTAGGAAACGGTCACCATCGGTGAGGGGCTATAGCTTAGCCCGTTGTTGCTCGCGTCGATCATCACGCTGGCGCCGAAGAGCAGATGATTGGTCAACTTGCCCTTTGCGCCAAGAATAACCGTGCTCTTCTCGTCCACGCCGGTGAATGAGACCGGCGCTTGGAACCCGGGATTAGTGGGGGTCGCGGGAAAACTGGAGGGCTTAAAAGCGCTGCTTCCGTCGTCGCTGAAGACGCGCTCAAGCAGATCGGCGTCCAGATTCAACCGGCGCGTAACCGCGAAATCGGCGCCAACCGTGGCGGTAAACGAGTCAGGAAGTTTAGTGGCCGTCAATGTGTCGGAATAGGTGAACCCATCGGCGGAACTGTATTGAATGTTGTCTCGGACCTCGTTCTTAGAGCTTCCGTTATACTGGAACCCGATGTTGGCGTGCGGTGAAATCCTGCCGTTGTAGCCCCAGGACAGGAACGGCCGGACTCCGGTCGCGCCGGATCCACGAAAGTTCAGCGGATCACCTGTGGGAAGGCGATACTCCAAGCCCACTGCCAGCCCTTGATGGTCGGTCTTCTTCAATTCATACTTGCCACGAACAGTCACATCGCCGATGCCTTGGCTTGTTAGTGACTCTGAGCCCTGTCCGAAGATGAACGCATCCCATATCTGATCGCCGTTGGTATCGGAGAGGCCTGTGTTTCCATCAAACAAGGTGCAGGAAGTGACACCATAATAATTATATGTCTGCGCCTTAGAGGGGCAGGAAGTGCTAAATGTCATTGCGGCTCGGGACCATGGAATGATGACAGAGAGGTCCAAGCGATTTGTGACGCCGTACGCGACGTAGGTATTCAAGCTCTGCATGTCGAGCGACATGGATCCCGTTATTCCACCGGGCGATCCATAAAAGTATTCATCCTCAGCTTCTATCGCGAATGGAATACTGCTTACGTTCTTGCCGCCGGTCTTTGTGAAATTCATATATTGATAGGAGACGCCCACGAACATCCGCTGTTTTCCCAGGGTTTGCGGCGGATCGCTCACAAATGGACCCAGGTCGGCGGGCTTTGCGGAAAGCGCGCCGTTCTTGAAGCTGAAGATATACCCGGTTGCAGTCGCCGCGGAGGGCGCAGTGGCTACCTGCATGGCATATTGCGCGCCGATCGCAAACGGCACCGAGGGGGTAATGAGGAAAGGGCTCTGGTAGAAAGAATTCCAGTAGTTTCCCTTGGGATCAACGTCATATGTGTTGCTGCTAAAATTGGAACTTACGACAACGGTGGGCAAGCAAGCCATTGTGTACTGGTACTTTGTCGTGGTACAAACCTGGCCGAAACCAGGCGCGGCGGTCAGGATCAACAGGAAGACAGCCAAGGCAGGGAAACGCAGGGAATTCATTGAAGGACCTCCTATGAAAAGGACTAGTTCAGGGGCGTGGTTGGATGTTTTCAGGGTTGCTGTCGAGCTAGCACCCAATGATTGGCACAGATGTTCCTAGGAACGACGGAACGGTCAACATCCCTTCAAAGGTTTCAAATCGAACCATATTAAAACCCTCATAAATTTTGTCGAAGTGGCAGGCAAATTCTGTAGAATCTTCGCAATGCGCAGAATTCCAGTGGCGAAATACTCCAACATTTCGACTGAGGAGCTTGTGCAGCGATGCTCAACCTTGAGGGATGTCGCGGCTTGGGAGGAGTTTGTTCAGAGATTTCACCGCCTGATCGCAACCGTGGTCCTGCGAACGGCAGCCCGGTGGGGAGATTGCTCCAATCAGACAGCGGATGATTTGATTCAGGAGACATACCTGAAGCTATGCGGGAATAACTGTCGCATTATCAAGGAGTTCGAGCATCGCCAACCGGAGGCTTTTGTGGGCTACGTGAAGGTGATCACCGCCAATGTTGTGCACGATCATTTCAAGGCTTTGAACAGCAAAAGGCGAGGAGCGAATCAGGTGGCTGGCATGGCGGAGGACTTTGTTCCTGTTGCTGGCGACGATAGTGCGGGAAGTGCGAAGGCAATCGAGCGAGCTGTCTTGCTAGAGGAAATTCAACGCCAGTTGGATAGGTGTGTCTCTGGGGCAGACCGGGATCGAAACAGCAGAATTTTTTGGCTCTATTTCCGCGTGGGCCTTTCGGCAGGAGCCATCGCGGCTCTACCAGGAATAGGCCTCACGACAAAGGGCGTTGAAAGCCTCATCCTACGCATTACTAGAGAGTTGCGAGAACGAATGGCGATCCCGAAAAGTCGGTTGCGTGAAGATTTGAAGGGCTCAGGCGAAGGGATATTATCCGCAGAATCGTTTTAGAAAGGAGAAGCAGCCTTGGAATCGCATTTGAACGACGACCAAATCGATGGGCTTCTCCGGCTTGATCGGAGCGAGAATGAGGAATCAACTTTTGACCGAAAAGCCCAAGAAATCGCACTTACGCATCTGAATGCCTGTGAGATTTGCCATGCGCGAGTTCGAGAGCAGGAAAGAGCGATGGAGCGATTGGCCCTTCTCAAGCCCAATGCGCCCGGAGCACCAAGCCCGCAGTGCCCGCCTGACATTGTGTGGATAGAGGTTGCGGCTGGAATCACTACCGAAAATTCGGATAACTACGTGAACCACGCGGTCCAATGTGATCACTGTGGGCCACTCCTGCGCGAGGCAATTGCGGACTTCGCTGAGGAGTTGACTCCGGAAGAAGAGGCCCGGATTGCCAATCTTTCCAGTTCAGCTGCAGGCTGGCAAACGAAGATTGCTGCTAGGCTCTGCGGGGCTCAAGTTAGCCCACAGATTGCATTCTTTCCTACCTTGCCATCCTGGCTCGCGACTCTGCTCGCCCCTTCCCGCTTGGCCTTTGCAGGAGCACTCATCGGACTGGTTGTCCTTGGGGTCCGAGATTATCGGCGGACGGCCTATCTGTCAGCCCAAAACCTCCAGGCAACAGCCGACATCGATCACCTGATGCAGGACGTCGTTCAGCAAAGAACAAACATAGCTGAATTGACTGCGGAATTGAATAGGACTGACACATCTGCGACACTCTCTGCACCTCAACGGAAAGGCGATGCGCAGATCGCTGCCCTGGTGCTCGACCCTGGTCTCACGCGGGGAATTGGAGGATTGAAGCATCTGGAGGTTCCCCCGGGGGCAGAAATTGTCAAGATCACTCTACACTTGGTAGGAACTCCGGCGAGTGTAGTGCGCGAAGACTTGCTAACCGTCTACGGTCAAAAAATATGGACGCAGGAATTGCGCCCTTCTGACTCTGAAAAGACAAGTAAAAGTCTAACGCTCTTGGTCCCTGGATACCTTTTGACACCCGACAACTATCAGATCGTCCTGAGCCACGAGTTGTCAGGTGGCTTCGAGCAGGTCGCGACCTATACATTCCGGGTAGACCGATAGATTGGAATCAACCTTGCTACGGGATTAAAACCATCCCTATCCAAACCCGCAAGAACATTGTCGCCAGGCAGATTCTTACAGCTTTGCATGCCGTAGCCTCGACAGGACAGCGGCGCACAGCCATCGCAGTTGGAAGCGCGATACGTTTTGCGATACGCTGGTTCTCTGGGATGCACGTGCTTACAAGGACTTAGGTAGCCACCGTGGTCTTGTAAGTTGTTGAATTGATTATTGTTGGCTCTATGGCATGGAAGAGTTTACTCCAATCGGGAATTCATCTTGGTTGCATCGGCGTTCCGGAGAGTGATCTCGGTCAATCTGAATAGATTTGGGTCAGATACATTGAAAGAATGGTCTATGCGGTTTTTCTTTTCTTGGTTGAGGAAATAAATTACCTACGACATTGTTGATTGTCGTTGTAGATATTGGCGTATACTGATTTTGCGTGGATTTGTGGCTCAATGAATGGAATCGCAGGAAATCGGGAAGGGAAGGGAAGGGAAGCGGCGGCAGATCTCCTCCGGAACAAAGTCGCCACAGCGTGGCGACAATTCGGAATCTGCTCGCAGACGAGAGCATACGATTTGTTGAATGCCGCCCGAGGGCGACATTCGATTACCCGGAGCACATATCGACCATGCGACAGGGGTTCATCCGGGTGTACGAAGGTAGCATAGCACTATCGGTTTCAAAAGAAAGATTGAATAATGAAAAATTCTCTCCAGCCTCCCGCCGGATATCCCGAACTCCTTCAGGAGTTGAAAACCCGCATCCACGCCGCCCAGGTGCGCGCAGCCCTGGCCGTCAACCGGGAGCTGGTTTTGCTTTATTGGTCCATTGGCCGGGAGATTCTCGACCGCCAGCAGGCCGAGGGCTGGGGCGGGAAGATCATCGACCGTCTGGCACGTGACCTGCAAAACGAATTTCCCGGCGTCGAGGGGTACAGTGCGCGCAGCCTCAAATATATGAGGGCTCTTGCCGCGGCCTGGCCGGAAGAGTCAATTGTGCAACAGCTCATTGCACAATTGCCCTGGGGCCACAATCTGCGCGTACTGGACCGGATCAAGGACCGTCCCACCCGTGAATGGTATCTGCGCGCCGCGCTCGAATACGGCTGGAGCCAAAATATTCTCGTTCTCCAGATTTCCGGTCGTCTGCATGAGAGGGAAGGGAAGTCGCTCACCAACTTCCAGCGCACACTGCCTCCGCCCGGCTCCGATCTGGCCGAGCAGATTCTGAAAGACCCCTACAACTTCGACTTCCTCACACTGGCCGATTCGTTCCAGGAACGAGAACTCGAGCGCGGCCTGCTCATCCATCTGCGCGACCTGATTCTCGAACTCGGTCGGGGTTTCGCTTTTGTGGGCAGCCAGGTGCCGCTCACGGTCGGCGACGAGACCTTTTACATCGATCTGCTTTTCTACCATCTCCGGTTGCATAGCTACTTTGTTATCGAGTTGAAAACAAAACGCTTCAAGCCAGAATATGCAGGCAAGCTCAACTTCTATCTCTCCGCTGCGGACGATCTGATCCGCACTCCGCAAGATGGCCCGACTCTGGGTCTTCTGCTCTGCGAAGGCCGGACCAATACAGTGGTCGAATATGCGCTACGCGATGTCAACAAGCCTATTGGAGTCTCCACCTACCGGGTGACGCGCGAACTCCCCAGCCCGGTGCGGGACGAGCTGCCGACGGTCGAGGATCTCGAAGCCCTCGTCACCAAGCTGCGCAAAGAGATGAAGCAGCAAAGGGACCGTGAGGAAACCTAATGGAGAGCGTTGCGCTTGCCGTTTCTGCTCCAGAGCCAAACGCCGGCATCATCGCTCTGTGTCAGATGGTTCTCAAAGCGGTGGTCTCACCGCACACGCGGCGCAACTATGCCAAGGCGCTTGATGAAATCTTCGCATTCAGTGAACTGCGCAAGCAGCCGCTCTCCCGCGATCTTCTGATGGAGTATCGCGCCCAGATGATTGCACGGGAACTGAGTCCCTCGACCATCAATGTCCGGCTCTCAGCGGTGCGCAAGCTGATCGGAGAGGCGAAGCGCAACGGCATCCTCAATGGTGAGCAGGCCGCGCAGATGGCCGACATTCCCAACATCCCCCAGCAGGGAACCCGCCTGGGCAACTGGCTAACCCGCGAGCAGGCAAGGGAACTGCTCACCGTGCCCGATCGCTCGACCCTCAAGGGTAAGCGCGATGCGGCAATTCTGGCTTTGTTGGTGGGCTGCGCTCTGCGCCGGGCCGAGCTGGCCGCGCTCAAGGTGGAGGATATTCAGCAGCGCGAGGGCCGCTGGGTGATCGCCGATATGCGCGGCAAAGGCGGTCGCGTCCGCACCGTGGCCGTGCCCCTGTGGGTCAAGCAACTGATCGACGCCTGGACGGCCGAGGCCGGCCACAGTGCCGGACGGTTGCTCCGCCCGGTCAACAAAAGCGGGCGCGTCGTGGGAGATGAACTGGGCGACTGGACGGTGTGGAGCGTGGTCGAGCAAGCGGCGAAAGAGATCGGCATCGAACATTTCGGGGCTCACGACCTGCGCCGCACGTGCGCGAAATTATGCCGCAAGAACGGCGGCGACCTCGAACAGATCAAGTTTCTGCTCGGCCACGCCTCCATCCAGACCACCGAACGATACCTCGGCTCCGAGCAGGAGATTGCCGTCGCCGTCAATGACAACCTGGGACTTTGAACTTTGAATAAGGCCCTGACATTCGACCCATGCAAGCCTTTGAAAACACGGGGCGGCGGTCGCGGGTCAAAACTTACCCCTTCCAGGCAGTGGCTCACGAAACCAAGATCCGGAGGTGGACTACTTTTACTCCGCTGCAAAACACCGCTCTCGCGGCGTTCTGTGGTCTATTTTTGCTCCGGCGCTCATACATGGAACTCGATCTTTCTTGATTTCGCACGCTATTGGGGCTTTACGCCGCGGCTTTACAGGCCTTACCGCCTGCATCTGGCGAATCCGCGTCAACGCCAGCAGGAAAGAGGCGGCAGGTAGCCCGTTGCTGAATCATCTGGCAGCACCCACGAAGACCATGAAGCATTTGCCCCCGCTCATCGGCAGCGAATTCACGCTCAACAAAACGAACCGTGAGGGGGATGGAGAAAAGGAGACGAAGAAAAGGCTCACGGCGGCTGTCAAGAGCTACGGCAAGTCGGGTATTTGCTTGAGTCCAGAATTGTCCGGCGCAGGTGCCGCTGAACGCCCACACAGCGCGTGGCCGATCACCGATCAAGTTGTCGGCGGCAGGTTCTTCTGCATTCTTTCTCCCATCCGCCGAATGGAAGGCGCGCATTCATCGGGGCGCTCCGGCCTCTGTGTAACTTGATCGGACATTTTACGAAGACGCACCAATAGCTGCGCAATCTGATGGAGATTGAACAGCTATTTCAGCGCTGTAAGCCGCTCGACAGTTTATTAACTTAATAGTCAACTGAATAGGTTGCCATCCCGTGACAAGCACCACCTCAGGGGATTTTGATTGACTTGAACACCTAACCTATGAAAGAACTTGTAGACACAGCGTTCTCTCTCTATGAATTTGCTCCAGATTTGAAGTTGCGGCAGAATTGTGCCTCGGTTGCACTCACTTTGGAATAAGCGGGCATTGTGGCACATCGCGAACAAACTTCATCGTACGACTGACATACGGAATGCGGATGAATCAAATCCGGCAGACCACGGAAACCCCACCGAGAATCCGCAGGTAGGCGATTTCCTTCGCCTGAGTGAGTGGTATTGTGATCTATTCATCATTTGTTGCTCTTCCAGTACCCAGTTTGCGAGGATCGAATGAAAGTCTCCCTCTCCGAACCAAGGTCGTTTCTGTTTCTATCCGCCTTCCTTTTACAGCAGACACCTTCAAGTCCTCTGCGAGTACCGTCCCGCCTACGGCGTGCTTCAGCGCCCGATTCCTCGACAGGTTGTGCACTTCAGACGGCGGGTACGCGCTCGGCGCGCCTAACGAAGCCCGTTATCTCATAGGCACTCGACGGCCCATCCCTACGGCACTGAGTTCGACGCAGACAGGGATGCGTCCGACTAGTCAAGCCGGCGACCGTTGCAGGAGCTCACTTCCAGGATTATTCACTGTCAAGAGCTGGTGAACCGATTAGAAAGGTTTTTGCATGAACCGCTTGTCTCGTCTCTATACCTCGTTGTCAAACGTCCTGATTGTTCTTGCTATTGTTTGTGCGCCGCTTGTGGCACGGGCAACTACTGTGGCTACGCCCGCAATCAGCCTTGCGGCTGGAACCTACGCTGGCGCGCAGACAGTGACAATCACGGACTCGACGAGCGGGTCAACGATCTACTACACGCTTGGCACTCCGGGCACAACGCCAACGACCTTGTCGAGTGTGTACACAGGTGCGATCACGGTATCGTCGAGTGAGACGCTTGAAGTGATGGCGACGGCTACGGGCGACACTCAGTCGGCGACTGCCACTGCTGCCTACACCATCATAGGCACACTGAAAGTCTATATCTCTCCGCCGGGAGCGCAATCGACAACCGTGGCCGGCGTGGCTACGGAGACCTTTGACGCGCTCTCCACAACGAATCCCCACACGACGGCTTATGTTCCAACACTTGGAACTGGAATCGGCACCTACACAGGCAGTTCCACTCAGCCATTCGCGATTGAGGCGCCAGGTGAGTTTGGTGGAGCCTTGGATACCCCAAGTAGCACGGCCACGACCAACTATTTCGCCGTGGGCGGCGATAGCGGAAGCACCAGTCCAGTTTATTTAACACTGACCAATCCTGTGTCCTATTTTGGATTTTGGTGGTCGGCGGGCGACACATACAACCGGGTTGCCTTATACTCCGGCAGCACCCTTTACGGAACCTTCAGTACCGCGAACCTGCTGTCGTTCCTGAATAACGGAACCGGCACAATTACCGCCACCAACGGTACTGTCTACCAAGCCAGCGCCTACTTTGGCAATCCGAACATCACAGGAACCAATGACTTCACGGAGCCGTTTGCATACATCAGCTTCGTGATCTCGGGCGCAACGATCAACAAGATCGCTTTTTATAACACCGGCACCGGCACCTCTTTCGAGAGCGACAATCATAGCGCGATCTTTTCGGGCAGCACCGTGACGATTCCCACGACATTTGTGCCTGTGGGAGGGACTCAGACACTCAATCCGCAGGTTGTGGCACCCATTTTTGTTGCAAATGCGGGGGCCCCGCAGACGGTGACGATTTCCACCACGACCCCAGGGGCGTCGATCAATTACACAATAAACGGAACGGCGCCGACTACTGCAGGGCCAGATTGCACCACGAACAACAACAGTACGTGTGTGATCACTGTGGGCGCGACAGAGACGATCAAAGCCATTGCGTACGAAACTGGGATGACGACCAGTGCAGTAACATCGGCGACATACACCATACCGACGCTGAGCGTGACGTCTTCGAGCAACCCGTCCACCTATGGCGGATCAGTGACCCTCAAGGCCACCATCTCCAGCGGACCCACCGGCACCGTTACGTTCTACGATGGCGGCACATCGATCGGCACGGCCACCATTAGCGGCACCACCGCAACACTTTCTCCGATTACGTCGCTGGCAGCCGGCACCCACAGTATCACCGCTGCCTGGCTAGGCAATTCCACCTATGGCGCCGTCCTCTCGAGCGCCCTCACCCAGACGGTGAACAAGGCAACGCCGGTCATCGGTTGGGCGACGCCTGCTGCTATTACCTACGGCACGGCGCTGAGCGCAACACAGCTCGACGCCACTTCCACGGTCGCGGGCACCTTCGTCTACACGCCAGCTGCAGGGACGGTGTTGCCAGCCGGATCGCAGACGCTTTCGGTGACCTTCACACCCACCGAT
>Ga0302188_10001454_pt1 | contig 18520 bp, 19 predicted proteins | sample II_Bog_E2_1_FD_198783 | JGI IMG/M metagenome (GOLD analysis project Ga0302188, IMG submission 198783) | Peat permafrost microbial communities from Stordalen Mire near Abisko, Sweden - II_Bog_E2_1 | ecosystem: Environmental > Terrestrial > Soil > Wetlands > Peat | place: Sweden: Abisko...
GTAAATCATCTCCTAAGGGTTGAGGTCACACAGTCGTACAGATTTTCACGATGCAGTTTTTACTTCTCCTCCTTAAAGCTAGTCAGGAATATTTGCGTATAATGGTGCTTCTTGAGGATAGCTGATGCCTTTTTTTCGTGGTTTTCATGAATATAAGCCGAGTTCGACTGCAACTTTTCCTCCCGCTCCTTTCTAAATAAATACAAAAGTACCTCTTTTCTTCCATGTAGTGTGAAATACTTTGGACGAGCCTTTCCCGCTCTGCAATAGCCTTTTCTTCCTTCTATCCGTCTGCTCGAACATCCTCTTCTTGATGCCTATGAGTATTTCTGACAAAAGAGCGTCGCTTTTTGATATGTTCGCCCATCTGTATATTTTCCTCTCCCTTTTTGTAATCAATTTATTTTTTCGCAGCTTTTGCCAAGTTTTATTGATATGTCGTCGCAGCCTGATATTTTTTGCACAATTTTTACCATGAAGCTGACTCTCTGATAGCTTCGTTTGACTTGCTCCTTGATTGAACATGCAAGACATTATCATTCTTCTCTTTTAGCATCGTTCTGACGTTAGTTAAAAGTTGAACTTTGCGGATCTCAGCAGCTTTGGCTTTCTTCTGGTTTTATGTATAAATGAGCAGACTTCTCTCCATATTCTTTCTCTACCTCTGCTAAATATTGGTTCGTCTATCGAGACTATGCAGAGATGCATTGCTTAAGGCAGTGAGATGCTGTTGTCTACGAATAAAGGATTCTTGCATCATTTGTTTCTCCTTTTTGGCCACCATCTGGCGTCTTTGTGAAAAGTAATGTTTAAGTTTGACCAAATTCTACACATTCCTCCTTTTCTCTTCTCTGTGCCTGAGTTCTAGGCTTTTGCGTACTTCTTTCTCATAATCGAGAGCTGCCTTAATGTGGTTTTCTATTTTAGGCTGTTTTTCCTTGTGAAAACGCTACTTAATCTGATTATACTGTTGAATCACAGCCTCTCCGCTTTTATGGCAAACATCAGCCACGTGCAAATTGTGACGATGTAACTCCTGTACATTCTCAGCGAAAGGCACTTTCCTCAGTATCGACAATGAGCTTTGATTTTCGAATTTTAATTATGCATCCTCCATTCTTCTATGAAATTATTCTATTCCAAATTAACTCAGCATTAACTCAGCTAGCAAAGTAACTCTATAATTTCAACTCCAATAAAACACGCATTGGACTCCATTTGAAGAGTATGCGATTGTTGGGCATCCATAAATGCATGTCTTAATGACGATTGAGAGGGAATTAATATCACAGTGCCAAAGTAGCCCGTAGATCCTTTGAACACATTTAAAGTCCAGTCCGCACTGCCTGTTCGTCGATTGATTTCCTCATCCGATCGTATTTGAGCGAATGTACCACCACATATTCCTTTTCAAAATCCACACGATCTTAGAATAGCCTGAGCACTATGTATCCCTCTTTGATCGTGGTCTGCCAGATTTGCCTAAACTCCATCAATCGAAAAGTGATTTCTGCGAGCAATTTATCCTCTGCCATAAAGCCCACATTGCCTTTAGTGAGAATATTAAGCACAATCACTCTTGCGGCTGCATCTTCCAATCTTTATTCCCTGTTTTTGGCTTTTTCGGCTTATGGCTTGGCTCTAAGATCATCCTTCGGATCTATTACTTGCTTATCGTCCTTCGGGAGCATTTTTTCCTTAAATTGAGAGTAATAATAATAATTGATGAGGCCTGAAATGAGTGATCGGTAGCAGCCCTCCACCTTATTGAGTTCTAACGAGTTTGTGTCCTCCTGTCCTCCGTAGCATGTTTTTGCAATCTGCTCAACAAAGTGCAGAATATCATTGTAAATGATGCGAAGGGGAAAATGCCGAGTAAGAATACTGATGTAATTTCGATAGGTATCAGGCCAACTTACCACCTCACTCTCTTACACATCCGCTACCTCTTTATCGTTTTTAATATTCACCCTTCGCTTGGTTTTCATTATCTTTTCCAAATGCCACTCGCCACATTTAATACGAAAATCACCCTTTCCTGCGAGGTAGGCTTCCAATGTTTGTTTATCCTCTCTGCGAGCAGATGTCTGACTCATATGAGGTAAAAATATGTGTGTGAGTATAACATTAAGTGAATGATAGTGCTTGATGTGCTCATGCTTTTTATTACAGAAAACTGTTTCTTGAGTCTATAGTTTTACCGTCTTAATATCTTCTCTTTTGTTTGATCTATCTTAGCTGATCGCAAAGAAGTGTCGATCTAAGATAGTACTAACGATAACAATGAACCCCATGAAAAATTTATCAAGCCTATCTTTGGATCCGAAGGAGAGGTGAAACTAGAAATCATCCTGCTCTTGACGCTAGCGAAAGTCCCCCTTTGGTTCGTGCCGTCGGTAGGGCCTTTATTGTTAATGAACATTCCTATCTCTATTGGATATAACCTCTTTGAAAAGGTAATACCATTATCTTACTCGCAGTGAAATTTCTTCCTTGACGCCATAAGCAACAATATGTGAAGCATCCAGCAACTGTAGTTTCAGCCGATAGCAGGACTAGACTATCGGATGGTTTTCTTTGCACTAACGCTAAACATCAAAGTAGAAGGCTGTGTGTAACACAATTTATTTGGCTTCGTTCTATTCCTTCTTGCGAAAAGAAGAACGTCGATACTGTTTGAAAGCCCATGTAAAGATAAACTTTTTGAGGCGTGTGGTTGAAAAGTAGAAATGGCCTTGACATTTCTTCAAAAATTCATCAGGCTACATGGCATTGCCTTGGGTCAGAGTAAGATTTCCCTTGCTAAGAGAGTAGACTTGGTAGAACATATTGCATCTATTGAATATTTTAAAGAAGATATTGTTGTCTGTCAGGTCATCAAAGAAAAACAAACGGTAATTGTTATAAAAGTCACTGTCGATGATGACACCCTTAGTGCTGCCCACTTCAGGAATGCAGCTCAACGTTTGGAAGTAGCCAGTCAGCTGGTTATCCTCCTTGAAGTTTGGTATCAGCTTGAACTCGAATGGGCTGTATCGAAAACGGTATATTCGCTTATCGAAATACTGAACATCGAATGTGACCGAAATGAGGTCGAGAGCTCGGATATAAACTGAGAAATTTGGTCCCTTTTCCAATTATCCATAAAGTTTCCACAGTACCTTGATCATCTGATAAAAATCGATGTTCCAAGTGCGTGTAAAAGAGATCGCAGTATTGAAGAGTTCCTTATGGCTGAGATGCAGCTCCCCCAGAAAATACCTTTTGTTGATTTTTATTGCCAAAAACTTCTTCTCAGGGGAGTAGAAATATTTGATATGCGGACTCTTCCCCCGCATCTCAAACCCCTCGAAGATAGGAAACGAGTATTTCTACTTTAATTGCAAGTGCATTTCGTACTACGCTAACTGACGCGTGTTTTGCTCGCTTCGACGTCTATATTAGTCCTTATCCTTGGGATTTAGTTTGGCGAACTATTCCCACTTCTCCTTGCATAACTGAATTTATGGAATTTTCTCTTTGAGCTATAATCGCTTGAGTCTATCCTTCTTGCTGACTTACAAAATTTACATCAATGTCCGCATCTCAGGAGAAACCACTATCTTTATCAGGAAGACGCGCTACTTCTCGTTCAGGTGATCGTTTTACTACGTAATCTCAAACAGCTTTTCATTCTATCCACCACCACCAGTCGCTGCTGGTACTCCTCCCTCAGCTAAATTTGCAATTGATTGCAACTCATGCTCCATAAGTGATTATACGCAAGAATTGCTACTTAAATATGTGACTCATTATTATGTTTAAAACATAAAATATGCATTTTAACATTCAATCCTCAACTCTGGTGAAGGACTTCCCAAAAATGGATAGCTCGATCCTCTCTGCCTACTGTCACCAAGGTTCGTGAATCGGGGCTGAGCACACAGAGGTAGACGTGGTTAAGGTGCTCAACGTAAACTTGGCTCCTGTTTGGAATGAAGGGATAGGGGAACAGTCTCAAGCTGCCCATCTCATCAGTGGCCACTACACACTTATTCATCACTTTCACTAACTTCAGCAGTTTATTCTCCTCAGAGTAGGCAGCCGCGATATCAAGCATGGAAGAACTGGTTCTCTTGGCATCCTAATTCCACTATATTTGATTTTCGATGACTCCAGGTTTAACTTTTTCCTTATTTAAAAGATCAAGTATGGTCTGCTCCTCATCAGGGCCTTGATATACGAGATAATCATGATCAGCAGAGAAATCGATAAGTTCAATGCTCGCTGGAATATTCTCTTCCACCTTGTATAACTGGTAAAAAGATCCATCAGGCACATCCATCTTATAGATTTGGATTTTGGCGTTTTAGTCAGCATTTGGAGCAATCAGCACAGCCAAGTAGGTTTCTCCGCTACTGAGGGCGACTGCTTTTATCCCAGAATCACACTTTAACCAGTCTTTGCGCCTAATGAGCTTATTGTATTTCTCATCACGCACCTAGGCTTGGTAGCTGAAGCACATGATACCGCCTTTCAGCACCATAAAGATACGAGGACTAAGTTTACAAGCAAGCATTTTAACCAGCCCTGACTTTAGTTCTACTTTATCTTCCTTAATTTTTTAAAGAGTAGCTAAGTCAAATACTGCAAATGTTCCATAGCCCATCTAAGTCTCAGTCATCACATAGAGTTTACGAGAGGAAGGATTAAATGCGCAAGAATTAACAGCCTAATGAGCGAAGGCAGAAAGTATGGTCAGAGGTTGCCGGTTGTTCGTCGGCAACTCCTGCATCTGTTCCTCCCCCGATGAGAAGGGAAATTGTATAATTTCTCCGGCCCGATTGCCCACGATCAGTGATTGTTTGGTCATGCATATGCTTTGGATGTGGTATTTGAGCGGTATGTGCACCTCCTTTCCAGAGTATGTCGAGAACTATTGTATTTTCTGGATAATTAGACTAGATCCAAAATGCCATATTATTACTCGCCCATCAGTCGCACCAGATACGAATATTTTAGAGTTCGCTGAAGTGTAAAGACTGAGCACTGCTTCTCTTGGGTGAGCATTCTGCCTCTTCACAACTCGACCCTCCCTCCAGACGTAGAGATACCCATCAGACCCTGAGCTGATAGCAAATTAGGCCACAAAGATAATGCTATAGAAGACGATGCCAGCTGTTCTTACTTGGTCCAGTTACTCCCCTCCCTCCAGACTGTAGCGTCTTTAACTTAATTGCTTGTTTTGGTAACGCCACTCTGCAAGATAATTGGATCCACAAGCCAAAAACCAAAGCTATTGCCCATATACGAAGCAAAGATCATTAAATGGAAAGGGAGAGGGGAAGCAGTGCAGAGCCGATACAGTACGACTCCTCAAATCCACAAACAGAAGGTAATTTTGAGCATTCCTGGCTAGCATTAGCAAAGCAGCATATCTGTTGGAAGGTGATAATTTGGCAATACGCACAGAGACAAACCCAGCAAATCGCATTTCGAATAGACTCGTATTGGTACTAATATCCCACATCATTATCTTAGCAGTTTATTCGCTACTGCCAACCAGCAGCTTCCTCTTACACTCGCCAAGCGCTAAACAACTGATTTCTGGATGGCAGGAGGAAGGCAAAGCATCCGGTTTAAGTATTCGTTGAGCCAATCGCTGCCCCTATCGATATTTCATGATAAGTAGATTGCAGCCAGAGAAGGAGATGATGTTGTCCTTTAGATCAATGAAGAGATTATTCCTACGGAAGAGAGCAGTACGTCCTATCACGGCCGATAATCTTAACTCCACCCCACACTTCCACTCAACATCTCCATCTTCGTCTCCTTCCATCTTTTTTCGCTTACTGTAGACATTTCTTATTCTATTCTCAATCATTTCTGTCGTCATCTGCTCGCTGAATTGATCTTTATCGACACTGGTCACCATCCAACTCTGCTCTAAGGTCAACTTTAATTCAGTCACTGCCGAACCTCCTTCAGTACTTACCAATAACCGATCATCAAAGGCAACTAAGTTAATTATAGGACTATCGCTAGCTATAAATGACCAGACATGACACTTTGCCTCTTCCTTGCGATAAAAGAAATCGCCATCAACCACCAGCACTTCTCCGTTAATGGTCCCAAGCAGTAGATACTTTTCATACTGTGCCATGGCTGTAATTGATAGCATTTATTTTAATAGAAAATCTTTCTGTCCAGACTAAGCCAGTTGATTGCATGGTATATAGGAAGCCTTGATTCGACAGGCAAAGTTCAATCTCTGGAAATCAAAAGAGGCTGCGGAGACCACTTCCTGTGTAACTGAACTATAGCACTTATAGATTGACTGAGTTTCAACGATCTTGCTGTTTTCCACTTTCATCTCTTTCCAACCCACCAGCAGGGCAAGGGAAGAGCTACTGAAGTCCATCCAGACCAGTCGATGCAAATAGTTGCCATTTTCTTCTATTCGCATCTTGAAGACATATCGGAATTTGTTCGATTCCATTTACTGTTCATAAACCAAAATTTAGTCTCGCTCGGGACTGCGCATTCCCACAGCTAATCGGTTGTCTTTCTGCGAAAATACTGCGGTTTAGGGGATGAAAGGACTCTTCTGGAGAGAAATGTCGCTAACGAGCACGATGTCATTCACTGAATTCATCCCAAAATTCAGCTGATAAAACTGGAGACTGTTCACCAATCGTTCTCGATAACCAACCAGAAAGGTCTCACTATTACTGAGAAATTTAAGAAAAGCGGGTGCAGCTGGGAGAGGTGCTACTCGTTGGCGATCGCCATTGTTGAGATTCCAGAAATAGAGAAAAGGAGATTGGGGAGAGTAAGTAACCATTATGTGTTGCCCGTAAAGTTTGAAAATTTAAAAATAAGTCGGGCAGTCTGGAGGAGCAGTAAAAAGGAGAGTCATATCAAAGTTTATCTTCTACTTTACAGGAGTACTTTCAGCTGTACCTATGGAGTAGGATTGATAGCCCTGAAACTCGTTGTGAATACGAGCCTACAACACTGAGCCATCAGCAGTACTGATGAGAAGAAGGGTTGGTGGATGTTAGGTACCTTGCTGTTTTAGACATTGATAAACATCGATGCTGGTAATTTGGCACTCTGGCATATTGATTTGATTCATCTTAACAGCATACAACTCTTATCTAAGGTTCTTTTTGCTGATTTCGTTGAACTTTACGTCCCATATCTTTATGACGCCTTCCCCGCCTCCACTTATCAGCACACGCTTATATCGGAAAAGCTAAGCCAATCGCAGACATCTCACGCCGCCAGGATGGGCCTTTTCCCTAGAAACGATAAATTTTCCACATACATACAGTCCAATATCTCCATTAGTGCTTCCTGTTATTAGATCTGACTCGATATCGTTACCAAAAACGCTTGATGTATAAACTAATGCCTGAAAATGCTGCTTGGCAACTCTACACTCCTCCTGCACCACCAACTGCGATTCTTTTACTTGGTAGATGCGAATTAAGTCAACTCCTGCCACGCATATTTCCTCTCTCACATAGGGATTAAACATTATTTCTTCTATGATTTATTATTATAGGTATCTAAATGCCACTAACTCCTCGTCTCGCCAACTACTGACCTGAATTGACTGCTAACGTTCGCTTCCACCCAATGTTACAATCCATTCTCCATCTCTGGAAAATTATACTCGGGTAATAATTGAATTGTGGCGAGTGGATATGACAGCTCGTGTAGCCAATTGCTGGCCTTCCCAAACATGAATGAGAGGGGTTGCATGACTTGATTAGCAACTACAAGCTAGCTGCCGTCCGGGATGAACAGTTAAACAGGTGATCTTTCTCCTATGATATTAATAGAATCGCTGCTGACGAGAATCCACATCCCTAAGTAAGCAAAGCCTATCACTAAAGTAAAGAACTTCGCGCTTGCAGTTTATATGTCCTTCATCAATGGGTAAAAGGGTTTTCTTTGCAAATTGTAACTCTTCCCCAGGTAGATTTCCGCTTTGATCGGACTGCCAGTAGTTAGGATGAACAGAGACCTTAGTGGTTTAACCAAGATAATAGTGGAGGTAGAAAACGCTCTTTGGCCTAATTGTCGACATACCAAAGATGGTTCCTATCTAGATGTGAAGTGATTATTAAGTGTTACCGACGGGAGGTTTGTTTAGTGTTTAGTAGATTTGTTTATTTCTTGGGTCAACAATATCTTCAATGATCTGATGAATATCAGTGTTCTAGGCTTCAATCAGATTGTAAATCTAAATTTGGCTTTCTTTTAGGTATGAACCTAGTAGTGGACTAATAATAATTATGTTTTTTTTTGTTTACCAGGTGCTTCGAGTCACCACTCTTGCTTTTTGTTGCTATTACTGCTCTTATTAATCGAAGTAAGGTTCATCCTCTTCTCTCTACACGTACTAGCTGTGCTTATAGGTCACTATCATGCCATCCTGCCCTCCAACTGACACCATTTCGTTTTCTTCCAGCAAAAGCCTTGAAATTCTATCAGAGTGCATTTTGAGAACCGAATAGGAATTCCAATAATGGCTAGCCTGATGGAGGGACTCCCACATGTATATATCTCCATTTTTTCGGCCAAGAGCAACGAAACGACGATTGCAATTGACAAGCAGTGGAAACTTATAGTTCTGCTCAGGGTAGCAAGCGATTAACTTATCGAAGAGAGGTTCTGCTTGCCGTTCTACCTTGCTCACATCAATTTGGTTAAATCCATTGAGATTAATCTTATGCAATTCCCTGTTTTCTGTAATAATCAGGTATATTCGACTGTCAAGAGTACGGGAAAGTGAGAGAGGTTTGCCAAGAGAGAGTTTATGGTGGATAGCTTATTTTTAGAAGAAATGGTCGGATACTTTGTGATATATGTCAAGAGAATGCTCTGACAATACCAGGAGATAGTTTTCTGTTATCTTAAAATCCTATACGGGATGTTGAGTTTTGAAGGTCTACTTTGGAGTAAAGTCACTGAGAGATAGAACTAAAAGAAGTGAGCATTTGCCATTTTCGACAGGGGCTGCAACGACAAGAGCATCCTTATAAAAATCAGCTTGCTTGAGCTAATATTGGAACTTGTTCAGAATTCGCAATTATTTTTAGTTGCGATCGATTACGTAGATGAAACAGCCGGAGAAGATCAGCATTGTTTCAGAATTTAGCAAACAACAGTCATAGGCCTCTTCTAGTCGAAAGAGTTGATAGATCTTGATCATCTTCAGTTCTGATGAAACCACACATCCTATCCCTTCAATTCGTACCAAATCTCCAAACTAACTCGCTACGAGTAAGGCTCCTCCATCCATCGCACAGAGATGCGCTAGCCGCATGTTGAACAAGTTACGACTGCGTACATCAAGCAGCTAGTTATTCACAACCTACCAATCTCCTGTTTTAATTTGGACGAGCTCCACATCGCATTAGTCTAGCAGCAACAAGTTCTCCTCTCCTGAAAAGCACATTTGAGTAACTTCCTTATTGGAAGATGATTTGAAGGGTAGTTCGACACAATTCATCTTCTAATCCCATACCAACAGTCTATGGCCCTGGTGACACGTTATGAGAAAACCTTTGGAATGTTCGATAAAGCAAAGGATCTTTTAAACTCTCATTTCGCCTTGTTTAAGCCATACTGTAGCCACATTAAAAGACCCGTTGATGGGAGTGAAGCTGGCAACAGAATCATAGCCAATAATGGAAAAAGCTGGACTGTTTGGGTTGGCCCAGATGCCTATGCTCTCCATTTTAACGAAAGTGCTCATAATTACCTACTGAGTCTATAGATTGATCACAATCACAGGGGATTACTTGCCATTTCCACTGACCGTCACCAACATTCTGTCCAAATTGATAAAACTCATATACTTTAATGAGAATTTATGCAGCCTTTTAAATTTGAGAAGGGTTCGTCTTGTTTTAGCGTCCCAAATATGAATTTATGGGTAGTCTCCGCCTTAAGCCGAAGCTACCATTTTGCGATGATAGCCAACTTCGATGACTGTAACAGGTTGTCGATGATGCACGTAGTATTTTTGGGTGTTGAGTTTGGGGTAATACATCACTATAGCTTTGCCCACCACATAGATTATCCGCTCATTGCCAGCCTTTCGTCCCTCTACTCGTAAAAACCTGATTGTTTGCCTCGATACATTGATACCAAAAATCCAATTTACTGATAGATTAAGCATTTCTAACTCATTCACTCCTTCCTTTCCTGCTGCCGAATTGAGTACAGAGATGAATTTTTGATCAAAGGAGAAGTCCTTATCAGCAAAATATACCTTTTTGATAGTCTTTTGCCTTAAGTCGTAGGACTACCAATCGTATACTGCAATCTTTTTTTCCTCAGTCAGCTGCTCAATTTCATGTCCAATAATCCTAAAGTATTCGTTAACCATTGGTACTCTGTAAGTCCACCTTAGCAGTCGCGGCAGTTCTATTCGACTTTCCTGTGTGAAATATTCATCCAAAAAAAGTTAAATTTGAGCTTGAGGGACAGTCTTCTCAAGGGAGTAGACTTTGAAAGTGGAGTTGCATATATTGAGCAACATCAACGCTAGGTTTTCGTAATAGAGAAAGCCCTCCTCATTGAAATCAAAAATTTAGAACAGAAATTTGATCTTTTGCTCGTACCGTATGCTAGAGAAGACTACTAATCCCGCAAACATTTCGATAGCGTCAATTTTGGCTCTATTTTTGTGGTCCCAGACAGCAAAGGAGAGTTGATTGTTGCCAAAGATATGAGTGTATTCTGCAATGTTGATGGTGTAGCCCTCACAGATGGATTTATATGAGGAATAGTACTCTATAAGTTTAGAGTAAGTGCAATTCAGCAGGGTATCATCTATCGAGATTGTTTTGTCATCTATTTCACTTAGAAACCCTCCCATTATTAATTATATCCCTTTTCATATAACATTAGATGATTCAGTTTACTCGTCTATAATTGAAATTTAGGGTATTTGAACTGATCGATCTTACTGAGCTCATCATTATTTTAATAAATATTATAGTCATTCGTCAGAAGCTCATGAAATTACAACTGTTTCTGTCCTACTGTGTCCTACAACAAATTGTGTGCTAGTTTACCTTCTGTAACTATCAGTACGACCGACTCGTAACCAGCATCACCAGTCAACTCTGCGAATTCGTATACGGATATGATCGCACTTGCTCTAATCTAGAATTTCAGTCATGCAGATATTATGGCAAGTGTTTGAAGTTCAACAATGCGGTTTGTTAGCAGTATTAAATAATGGTGAGCTACGGATAGCAAGATTGCTTGAACAGATGTTGCCCAATATTCCAGGATGAATCAATGCGACTGTATTACTAAATGAATTGTGATTCTAATGAGCAAAATTCTTTAGCCAATAGTTCTAATGCATCTTAAGCAGGCAACAATGCAACCAATTTAAATGGCAATACTTAAAACGGCAGCTTTGTAAATTAATCGTTTGCTAATCAATCGATAAATGATAATTCTTCCTAAGGAACTATTATTGATTCAGCCAGTTCTCTATCTGGAAAAACAGGTATCATTGTTGGTTTTGCTTTAATCTTCATTGCATTCTTGATTTTCTTTGTTCTAGTCTATCGCAGATGCAAGTAGCACCTGGAAGGAAAAACCAAAAATGGTCCAACTGATTCGGAACCTCCCGTCACATAAAGGCAGCTTAGTAACCGTAAACATTCTGAAAAGTTAGTCGTTAAGGATTGGAAAATTATATAAAACTCCAAGCTACTGTAATAACCAGATGAAGAGACTGAGATCTGTTCTATTTGTTTGGACGATTTTGCCAATGCAACTCTATCCTGTGGGCACAAATTTCACAAGCAATGTGTATACTAGTGGTTTCGAAAAAACTGTCTGTGTCCATTATGCAAAACAACTTCTATCTCAAGTCTCTAAATTCGGTGTGTGAGGTGCCAATCATATTCCTATGTATGTGTGATGAATCAATTGAAATCAAGCTGTTGCACAGCGGATGAGTGCGCGTAATGCCTGAGAATTGATAAAAAATGAGAATGTGATTCAAAAATGAAAATTGATGCAATGATTATGAGAGATCTTTAAGATTTTATAATTTCTGCTGACAATTGAGTTTGATCTTTTAATAGTTGGAAGGTATCAATTCATTGCAAAATATATTTTGATACTATCATAAATCCTTTAATTGGGGTCATATGAGTGCATACAGTAGGACAAACTAGGAAATCAATCATTGCTCAAGTCATTCATCATTGGCTGTAGAGCAATGGTCAACCTATTAAGCAGATTACCAAGGACTATTGTCTTCCTATCGAATATTTACTAGCAATCAAGCACAGAAGTTCAATCCCAATAACATTGATCGAACCCTCCTCTAAGATCACAGCATCACACTCACAGTCAAAGAAGACTATCCTCTTCTCACCTAAAAAGAAATGCCTACTGCAAGAGACTGTCTCTTCTCTATAGTGAAATCCCAAAACTACGGTTTATAGTATACCTATGACATCTTGATGGGACCTTTCAGACTTCAAATACTAGTCCTCAATTTGCAAAGAAACTCTGATGATGGAGATGACTAAATATTAAAGAAATAACTTGGATTCGGAGGGTTTGGAAATGTGAGAGCTGTGCGAATAAATAACGAGGAATTTGCAATCAAGCGCATTCCATTTCAGCTTAGAGTCATGCCTCTTGATAGCTATGATTATGAGGCACAGAAAGGAGAGCAATCTCATCTCAGACGCTGTCTAAGATAATATTGCATTTATAAAATATGCTCTCTGATAGGAGTCGGACCGGCTATCGTAAAAAGCAGCTATGATGTCATTTGCTTTAACAACTGCATTGAGTTCAGGATGGAATTGTGCTAACCCCTCACTCAAAATCAGTTCGCCTGGCAGCAAAAGGGCATCCGGTTTGAACAAATTCAAAAAGATTTATCATAGAGATTGGCAATGATGCATTCCTTGGGCTTGATTCATCGGGATATAAAGCCTGAAAATGTCCTGTATAGTTCTCGCAATCAAACTTTTGTCTACGGTGATTTCGGAATGGCCCTTCTCTTGAAATAGGATTGGACGCACAAAACTTTGACCAAATTCGCTGGCACACCAAACTACTGTGGTTTGTAAATGAAACATCTCTAAAATACAGCGATGGAAGGGTACGTAAATCTATATATAAATGATTACTAATCCCTTTAGCTGACTCTGGAATATTTTCAAAGGGATCTAATGAAATAAAACTCTTAAATCAGCAAAAACAATATGAGTTATGTTCAGTAACACTCTTATTACGAAAATGCTTCGGAAGAAGGGCTAACATCCTTCGAGGATGATTCGTTGGGCCTAGCAACTGACTCTTCTTTCGTGCCCACTCCAACAACCCGTTCAATTGTAACCTTTACGAGTAATGCTACGTAGGCTCCTAAAAAATTCGCTTCGTCTATTAACCACCACTTATCAAATATAATATTTTCCCTTTGTCGTAGAATATAGAAGAAGGTGAAGATTAACTTCAATGAAATCGAGAAGGCAGTTGCGCTTTAGAGTTTAGACGAGGAGAAATAGCATGATATTATCAACAATATCATTAACGAAGTGCTGTTTCTATTCATCACTGTCTAAAATCAATTAGTTTTGAGTCTGATTAAGGAGTGGAAAAACGCATCTCGACACCATGGCCCAACTAATGAACTCACGCTCAATAAACTCAAAAATATTATTAAAAAGGCATGCCCTGGGGAAGTGGCTTTTCTAAAAGCAATCAAAGACGAGCTGTAGTCAAGAGGCAAGTACATCGAGTAGAATATTATATAGATGAAGTTGCTTAAAAAAATGAGGTACTTTAACAACTACGCCTATTCCTTAATCTCGAAGATGAAGTACGAAATTAACAAAGACAAACAAACAACAGGAACTCGCTTTGCCAAGAATAATGTCGATAGGTCGATATTCTTTGCACAGGAGTACCTTTTTTGCATGAAAAATATCTAAACCAACGTCTCTAACAACTTCAACCTCACTCAACTCCTTATTATTTACTTCGAAGGTTCTTAGGATCTAGCATTACCACCATCCACTGAATAAATTGAAGACCTTGAAATTGTTTGCATTAATTTCTGCATGAGGTACTTGCAAAATCAAAAGGCTTTGCGATATATCGATATGGTGAATTTTGGGCTTTACCACACAGATTTTACAACTTCAGGTAAGCTGATGCTGAAGTTAGATGAAATTAAGGTTCTCCTTGAAGATATTTAAAAATAGTCGCAACAGTTTAATATTTTCGAAGTAAAATTGCTTATTTCATCTTTTTATTTGAAATTGCTGTATTACTACCCAGAGACCTTCAAATAGATTACCATTCTTCGATTGGATGAGTTACGGCCGTTGGCATATGGCAAATATCAGTAGTTTATAGTTAATATGCAATTATCTTATGTTTACTTCTACCTCAAATAATACTAGAAATCACTTTAAATCTTATTTTAAAATTATTAGTTCGCCCGCCAATTGGAGATTAACCCTCTATTGAAAGCCAAATGGCTCGCTCGCATTCTAAGACTAATTGGAGATTGCTACTAACTTCAATAGAACTATCAATAAAGTATAAAATATCACCACGAATGTATTTCAATGTTGTTTCAATGGAGTAGCTCATAAGTGAATAAAATTATAGTTGACACATAAATCAACATATCCATCTCTTATTTGAAACTCAAAGACTATGAAAATTCAAGAATGTATTTGTATCAAGCCTTGGATTTACTTAGTCAAGATCCAAACAGAAAAATGAAGGAAAAAAAGATTGGAATATACCAGTTTTTAGTGCAGAATTATTTAACTAAAGGATTAACTGATCCGTAAGACTATAGAAACGTGACTGGACTCGTGAAATTGCTAATCACTGAGTTTAAGGTTGCAGTATCAAGATAAATTATAATGTGTCATCCCAAAATAATAAACCTCAATTTACCTTACATCAAAAGCAACGATCGCATCTTTGTCTACAAGGAGATAATGAAGCAAATAACTCCTGCTGATTACCGATCTCACTTTATCTTGCAGTATCAGCATATCAACTACTAACTCAGCCATTACTATCTTCGCGAGCTGAAACATTTAAACGAAGGCCTCAAGTATTTGTGGAGATATATCGAATCGAGGATGGAAGGACTTTGTTTGGCAGAAAAGGATTATCAAGTCATGAATATGTTCGTGGAGTATCTAATGAAAAGCAACTCCTTTCGAAGAGCCAACATTTTCCTAAAAAAGTATATATTTAAACTGCCCATCACTTATATTGAGACAAGGAAAAAGGCTTTTTGTCTCATGTTCAGAGCACAGGAATAGATGGGTTAAAAAATGTCAAAAATATACCGTGAAATCACCAAAAACGATTGTCAATTACTCACTACTAGAAATTTTTCCACTTTGTTGAATAAGGAAGACCGTAAGCCATTTCGAAGAAAGCTGTTACAGAAATGGATCTTAAAACTTTGATAAATCTAACTTTAATATTATCCGACATATTTGATCAGAGATATAATTTTATTTGCAAATTATGTCGCAAGAGTTACTCTCTTTAAACACTTCATTTTTAGGAACTTCGCAGATGCAGAGCAAGCTTACTCGCTTGCCAAGGCAAGTATCCATTAATTCAGGGATATTAGAGAACGCAAGGTCTTAAAGGACTAGATTGATTACGTTATTGATCAACTAAAATAATCAGAGTAGAATCGAGAAAAGATAGCGTTTTTGGAGACCAGGAAAAAGTTAATAGATAACTATGGGCTGAGCGTGGAGAGGATAGATAACCTGTAAACCATTTTTTTGTACTACTGCACGCATATTTTCAAGACAGGAAAACATATGACGTTCGAGAGGTTGTAATACTAAAAATCGCATCTGACAATGGATAGGTTTTTTGTTTTTCTCAAGGATTTTAAATTAACCACCGCGCTGGTGGAGGAATAAATCAGATAAATATTTGATCAATCTGAGTTGATTTTACTCTTCAAAAAAGTGTCATTAAATTGCAAGGACGTTAATTTTGAGCAATTCATTGCATGTCTTGAGAAAATAGCTGTGTTGTATTTCGATTCGAAAATAAATTATAATGCGAGAATGTAGTAGCTGTAAAAATAGAGAAAGAAAAGAAAGGAACATTACATAAAATCAATTCAAAGGCAAAAAGAGGCAGCAGCCAAGAGATTAATAAGCAAGACTGAAGCAGTTAAAAAATTTATTAGTCAAATTGAAGGCAGTGATGGAATAGTACCAAAGGAAAAAGAGGCAATTATACAACCTCAGCATTAAGACAATCCAAACTAAAACGATGAACTTGTGAAACAAATGATGAACGATATGAATATACAAGATCCGTAGCAGGAGCTCAAAGAGGAGATGGCAGCGAAGGCATAAGAGAAAAAAGATTAAATTTAATAATCAATATAACTCAAACCATAGTTTATTAACTCCGGTGACAATCACCATCTCTTGGTTCTAACTCCGTAGGAAAAGATAGAGTATTTTTATCAGTTAATCGATGTGGATAACTCGGTATCTTTTAAAAAGAAAATGAGACATTTAAACCTTCCCATTTTTCAGGTCAAACGCCGAAGAGTAGTAAGCCAAATGCTGAAAAAGCCTTAGCGTACATAGCTATCTTTGCTACCTAAATAGATTAAAGTCGCAGATGAATCAGAATAATAGCAAAGTAATTGCTTTATGATTTAGGGCTAACTTAATTTAGAAATGTTATATAGGAAAGAAAGTAACGTGATAAGGGCAACTCTCCACAGATAAGTAAATAGGATTACGAAATAAGAAGGAAAAAACGATTGAAAGAGGAAAAATAAATTATTACCAGGAAAGAGATGCTGCCAAAGAAAAAATTGATTGAAATTGGTGATCTTCAAACAGATCTAAGTGCTCTCAGTAAAATACCCATGGAAAATATAAACTTCCGCAATAACCCTGCGAATTTATATGATGTGGGAGGAGAGGCAGATCCTTATTTATAGGAGTACTTTTCGGTTAAACGTACTTACAAGAGCGAGAAGCTTATTCTTTCCAACATTTAATAGGCGGATAAGAATTCTCAGTTTCTGCTGTAAAAGATAAAGAAGCGTGCTCAATAGGTGTAGATTCGCGAAAAGAATGCGTAATCAAAGGTAATTTTAAGTTTAGATAGTACTTAATACTCCCTGACGTATCAGCAGAGCATCAAATTCGCAAAAATAGATTGGTATAAAAAATGTTAAGAATGCATAAAAAATGATTTATTTTTTAATCATATACGGCAATGATGATTGATAATCCAGTATAACAGATATATATTAATCTTGAGGGAATTATAAGATATTATGAAATGGGTGAACTAAGACTATTTACTGCTATATAACTATCACTTAAATTTATTTAAACTTTAAATATTCCTCAAATATAAAAGAAATAGCTTCATTATCTAAATATTTAACTTTATTAATGATACAAATCAATATCACTGTGTCTGCCCGTAAAAAAATGGAAAGGTCACGTAATACCCGTAATCATTAATCTGATAAGACTGGACTGCCTCAATCGCCATGTTTTATTATGGCTGAACGGGAATTGACCCCATAGAGCTGCCCAAAATAGAAGAAGAAATTAGTTGATTTAATTCTTGTTACGATTTAGTTGGTTGCAATACAAATTTGGTCGCTGCTGCATTCTCCATCACTTTACCACTTCCATCAGATATTTTCCTCTATTTTTCTTAATGAACTATCTTTAAACCTTCTTCAAGAGGGCTGCCTATCTTTCCTTCCCTGATCCTTTCCGCTGCATTTTTTATCTATATTATTAATCACTTACCTGCTGTGAAAGTAATTCCAGGTGATAGTTTTTCTCCGCCAAGCGATTTGACATTCTTTCGCAAGCGTAATAAAATAGCTCAGGTTTGCACTTCAACTTAGCTATGAGATATCTAAATTTAAGATGGGAAATACCCTGAATATTTTTTATGCTCACATTCATCTTCTTATCCGAATTTACCGAATTGATGATGGAAAACGATGCGGATGAGCTGTTTGAAGCCATTACTCTAATTTTGGTAGTGTTATATTCCATATTTTTGAGTGAGTTCTACCAATTATTTTTTCAGTTTCAATAATAGAACGAAGCTTAAATGCTTTTTCTAAGTAGAGATGGTTGCGCAAAAGCGGCAAGGCCTACAATAGGAAGATTATTCTTTCATGAAAAAATAGATTAGCTTGAAAATGAGAGTAATTATATATAATCACAGCCGTAATGATAGTATTAGAATTATGAAAACTAAATATGAGAAGGTAGCCAAGATAATTTTAAGAAGGTTTGCCAATTCATAAAAATGATGACGGAAAGCGACATTTGAGGTTTACCTGATTTTTGGCTTTACTATTTAAGCACAACTTAGCTATTTAACATAGGCACAACCTTTTTATTTTTTATAAAACAAGACAATAATAATTGGATCAGTTTTACATTTAAATTAAGTTAAATTTGGGATAAAA